>JAEIGA010001346.1_pt1 | contig 38302 bp, 71 predicted proteins | sample 9270691 | NCBI WGS metagenome assembly JAEIGA01 (sample SAMN17057246, study PRJNA624740) | gut metagenome | biome: biome; isolation source: fecal sample | host: Bos grunniens | place: China: Xizang | collected 2019
CATAAAACAATTAAATTGTCAACACCTAAAATTAAAATTATAAATGTTTTATCAATTTTTCTGTCGCTTTATAAACAACATTCTTTACTTGCTGAACCGATAAATCAAATTCTTCTGCCAACGGCTCATAACAAATACCGTCAAGCAATCGTCTTTTCAATATCGCCCTATCTCTTTCCTTGAATATGTACTCATCAATTAAATTTTCCCACTCACTCCGTGAAAGGTCGTAATTCTCCATTTTTGTCAAGTCGCATTACCTCCATTTTCACGAGTTTGGCAAAATCTATCTCCGTGCGTATTCCTTCGCTTGCTTCATCAGCTAATATTAAACGGTCAGCCATCGAAAGCAAATCGAGCCTTAATTCGATTTCATCATCATAATCTATCTCGCGGCAAGCAAGATGAGAAAATGTTAATAAAGGATTTACATAACAATTTGCCAAATCTTTAATCTGCAAATCGTGAGTGATTTTTATTGCTCGTTTGAAACTGTCACTATCTTTTCCATATCGTGTAGCAACATATATGAACAATTAAATCACCTCTTTTTTGTTACTTTTCTAACTTTCAAACCTTTTGCGTTATTCTTCTTCTTCCGCTTGATTTTCACTTTCTGCGCCATTATTCAAATCTCCTTGATTTCCATAATTGACGTTGTTTATACCTTCGCCATCTTGTTCATAAGTCATTGTTTCAAATTGGCTTTCATATCCAATCCAAGCCATATTTGTCAAAAACAAAGCCACCACCAAGACAATAAGCGCAATCCACATACGCTTAATTTGTCGCTCTTGTCGAGCTACTTCGGCTTCGTGTACCACATAAGGCACTGTTACATTCGTGTTTTCCGCCTTGCAATCATTACAACTCTTTGCCATTTTCTTTTCCTCCAAAACCTCATAAATTTAGAAAGAGGGGAAACCGCGAGGTGACGGCTTTCGGGTGTACATCCCTATCCCCTATAAAAGTATACCATATTATCTAAAATTTGTCAAGTCACTTCAAAACCAACTCAAAGAAAGCCACGACAAGAGAACCTATGCTTGCACTTGCAACTGCCCACATAAGTTTTTTTATAACTGCAAAATCGTGAGAAATAATTTCAATGCGCTTGTCATCATTAGAAAATTTTTTATTGACTTTTTCTTGTTTTTCGTTGCAATCGCTTTGAAGGACATAACGGTCATCGAATACTCTTTTAAGCTCCGTTATATCATCGTGTTCAAGAGCCATTCTCTTCACCGCCTTGTTTTTGTATCTGCTTTTTGATTTGGTTGACACCTACCGCAGATAGTCCACTCGCACCGCCTACAAGAAGCGCACTATACCAATTCGCAACAGGTACAATTTCGGGCGAAACGAAGAATACAACAAGCGCAATAATCGCACCAATAACGCAAGAAACAATAGGAATGTACTTTTTGAATTTTTCCACTTTTGCGCCAAAAAGATATTTGATAAACTCAATCGCCGCATAAACAATTCCGCAAACCGCGGGAATAGTCGCTATCGAATAACCATAAATTTCTACCATTTTTTTATTCGTCCTTTTCTATCTTTATAAAGTCAAGAAAACTGTCCGGCAAAATCTCACCTAAAATTTCAATCGAATCAAGCCGCACCTCATCCGAAAGTGTAATGTTTCCCACAGTAGAACCAAAAACTAATATAATTTCTTTGTTTTCTGCTTCGCTCATATATGAAGCGGGTAAAGTAATCACTCCATTCACACTGCCTGCTGATGAACCTCCGATTTTAATATGATTTGATACCAGAAGGTTGCCGCTCGCATCATCACCTACATACACTTTGGCGTATAACCTGTCACCTTGCGATACAGCTGTGGCTTTATCCCACGATACAAAAACTCTAATAAATAACCTTTCTTTTATACGTAACCCTGTTTTAAATTTAACTTTTAGAAAAAGATTCCAATCCAAAAAATCATTTACTTCTTTATGTATTAAAACATTTTCTTTGCTTTCATAAATTGCCATTTGCAATTTTTTATCCAAAGGTCTAAAATTATCCTTTCCCAAAGAAGAATTTAATGCGTGTTTTATTCCAGACCAAAAACTCATACAATTATAGCCTCCCTAATACTTCCCGATTCATCAAATGTAGTTGACTTTTTTAATGTTTTTTCACCCACAAATGTTTCAATAATGCTACCATCTTCTTGAAATTCGGTTGTCAGTGTTTCACCCAAAGAATTTGTTTCCACAATAGTGCCATCATCATTAAAAACAGTAGATATGCCATCGAATCCTTGCAACGCCATAAGATAATCACGATTTATCGGTGTTCCGTTTTCTTGTGCTGTTTTGTCGATAAAATCTCTCATTTATTATTAACCTCTCCACACTGAAATTCGCCACATTGCATATATTTGCTTTTTACATCATCAATTATAGACAAAATTTCAACAATATTTTTTTCTATTGCATTAAAATTTTCGTAGTGGTATCTTTTAGAAGGTGTCGTTGTTGTGTCAGAATATACAAAGAATGCATTTTTTATGAGCGTTAAATTTTCTACAATTCGCGATAAATTATTATCATCAAAAATGTCCTCATAAGTCCATTCGCGATTTGAAAGGTTAAAAACGCAATATCTCATAGCATACAGCAATTCGCCTAACTCTTTTTCTGCGTTTTCAATCCTATTTAAAGTGTTTATGGTGACACAACCGCGCTCAAGTTTTTCTACCTCTTCCGATGACAATTCAATGAATTTTTGCACCTTTTGAGATATTATCTGCCTTGCCGACTCAACATCGTTTGCCGTTCTGTCAAATATCATTTTCAAGCTCCCACCGCGCTATGTCTTCATCAACCCATTGTTTAATTTTTTCGCGGAATACTTCATACTCTGCCTTTCTCTGCGGCTTCGTTTCAGCATCCATCAAAATGGCTATTTGTGCGCTTAATGGGAATACTTGGGAAATGCGATATGAAATCTCATCGCCACGGAAGCGGTCAAGGTCATTATTCTTTTTTGCAAGTTCATAGTTGGGTTGAGTAAAGTTGTATCCCTTTTTTATGTTTTCTATCATATTATGCACCAACCTTTGTGATATAGTTTATTGTTGACGGAACATCATACTCATACTCGTTGACCGCCGTTATAGTGCCGCCCCCCTCAACCTTTATGAAACTATCGAAATATGCGGATATATCGGTTTCTATCGGTGTTTCATAAGCAACCCAAGCTTCATCTACGATATGTCCATACGCAACAAACACTTTTCTCTCAAAGTCTATATAGTTGTATTCATTGGTATTGTCTGGGTTACTTTGTCCATATCCATCAAGCGCTTGGATTTCTTCGGGAATTGCAAAGGTGTCAGTCATATAAGGCTTATACTCGGCATTTGGTATTCTTGTTATCATCAAGTTTGATATTACACAAGGTTTATTGAATAATCTACGCAATGTATAATATCCCTCTTCCACTACATTAATTTCAGAGCCGTTTATAACATATGTAAAATGTGTTGTGTTACCGTTTCTCTCATTCACCCTTTTCATTTGTAATGTAGTGTTCGTATCATCATCAAAATAGACATAATAAGTTCCCACTGTAAGATATACAGTATTGCGAATATACGCGGCAGGAACAGCAAGGTCACCTGCTCTGCCACCAAACAAATCAACATAGGATAGAGTTGAATTTATAACAATTTTGTTTCCATCACCCTTGAAATCGGCATAAACATTATCAAAATTGAATAAGTTAGCACCCTCACTCACAAACTCCGTTACAGCGATATTTCTAACACCCTCAAAATATGGCTCGTATGTGAGCATCGGATATATAGTAACATTCTTGAACTCTGTTGTGTTTCCTTGCTCTACCCAAATACGCACAGTTACATCTTTATCTGTGTCAATTGTGAAAACTCCATAATTTGTAGCTCCATAATGAAAAGCAGAGTCGTCAACAACAACTGTCTTAATATTTGCGACAGTATTATCACTACCAGTAATAGAAAGCTTATAGGTACCGGCTTTCAAATGCACTGGAGTAGTTTCTTTAACTGCTAGATAAAATTTTGAAACCGAAGTCCCATCGTTTTTACCGTTTAGAGTAATTGAGCCGTCACCATTATCTTGGAATCTAATACCTGCAACTTTTCTTGTCGAAAAATGGTAAGGATAATTCAGCAAATTGGAACATTTATAAGTCATACCGCCAATTTTACTCACTTGTGCAAATTCCTCCGCACCGCTAGGCACAATCTTGCGGTATGCTACACTATCGTCAACTTGATAGGCAAGTGAAGCATCGGCAGGAATTTTATATATCGCATCGGGCAAATCTTTCAATCCTGCCGTGAGGGATATTTCACCCCCACGACCGAGAATTGCTTTTCTTGCACTTCGCAGATATGAAGCGGTTTTATTAAGTTCGCTTTTAATGCTCATTACTCAACGCCCCCTTCATTTATCATCTGCAATTCTTCCTCAACGCCGTTTATTGTTTGTTTGATTGAATCAATTTCGGCAGTTATAACCTTGTTTTGAACAGGTTTTTGGCTTTCATGCGACAATTCATCGTCCACTTCAATATCAACATTTTTAATCTCGTCTTCAAGTGCTATTACGGCTTTTGCGATGCTATTTATATCATCTGCCATTATATCATCTATGCCGTCTTGTCTGTCTTTCCATATATCTTTTAATGCCATAAATAACTCCTATCTTAATTCACAATCTTTAACAATAAAACTGCTGTTTATGTCAAATGTCTGTTTAATAATTCTACCTTTTAACGTTCCTAAATATTCCGTTTCGGTTTCGATAAGCTCTCCCACCTTCAAAGCGCGGTCATAAGTAACAATTTTAGGAGTTTTGCCCTCATATTTTATTTCTCCATATTTAGCTTGACCGTATCTTACAATTTCGCCACCGCGAACGTGTTTTGCTTCTACTATTTTTTCTTTTATAGTTCGTGTGTTTATGAGATAATTATAACATTTTTCAAGCACATTGTCAACATTATTCGAAGAAACAAGTGTCGCATCTTTTATTGTTATTATGTTTTCAATTTCATTTGCAGTTACAAGAGGATTTTTTTTAGCTTTTGTTTGCGTAAAATGGTCATATTGAAAACCTTTTAATACACAATTTTCATAAGCGTTTATGATTGCATAATTCGTATGGCTTTCAAGTATTTCGCCATTTTCTATAGTCAAATTATACAAAGGCTCTGAAAATTTAATAAAAATATCTTCTCCGCCTTCTCCCTCTTCGGTTTTGTAAACTTCAACTGTTTTAGAAGATTTCGAATAATAATGTGATGTTAATTCAACCGCAGTTACAATATCTTGTTCATTAAAATTTTGACCTTGATAAACTCTTCGTTTAGGTATTTTTTGGCTCACAATGTCTCCTAAACCATATACCTTAACTACATCGCTAAAACTTGTATCAACAACAGCTTGAATAGCAAAAGCTACCTGCATTAAAGCTTCGCGACAAGTCGTGTATGGTATATACCCCGATAGCCTCAACTGTGTAAAATCTAGGTGAGAATTTCCGCCAAGTACAAAAGGAACTTTTGCTGTATTAAATATTTCTGCAAGAAGAGTAATAACAGATTTATTTTCATATATTCCACCGGCAAAATTGACCGAATCCATCAATCCTATATAATCCTCAGCTTTAATCTCCCATTGTGTTTTTGATTTTCTTGTAAAATCTTTTATAAATGCCGTAGAAATTAAATTGCCGTTGTGTTCAACACTCAATTTTTGTTTTCTTTGAAAAATTAAATCTTGTTCGGTATCAATATCAAGTGTAAAATCTGTTGTGTTTATACTTATTTCTGTTGATATAGGGTCTATTTCTTGAATAAGTTTTGTATTTCTTAGGTTTATAGCCTCAAACCAAGTTCCATAACCATAATCTATTGATTGTAGTTTCAAACGATTTTGGGGCATATTTAATTTGTAAAACGTAATTACTACTTTATTATAATTTTCAACAGTATCATTAACATAATAGCTCGACGTGTCGGGAAAATATCTTTTGGACAATAACAAATCGTCGTCACGATACCATTCAACACTCATATCAACACAATATATATTGTTATGAGTATCAAAAGAAAAAGTTAGTCCTTGCGAAATGTACTGACCTTTTGCAATTAAAGTTAATACAATGGGTACAGAAAAATAACCATCTTCTTGACTTAATTGAACGCTCCATAAACCTAAATTTTTTCCGCTTATGTCAGACGGAAAAGCCGTTGCTGTTCCGTCCAACACAGTTTGATATAATTCGCAAGGGTTAGCATATTTACTAAACCCCAAATTGTATTTAGAAAGTTGGTCTATCGTTCCCCATCTATCTTCTGTTGCAGAAGGTGCAAAATTTTCTTTTGCATCAGGCGAAAAATTCCCGTATTTTATTCTTGCACCCATGACACTCAAGGCTTTACCTGCGCCACGAGAGGCACTATATTGAGCTTTAATTCATCCCAATATACCTTCCCTGTTCTTTCGTCAATTCGTTTAAGATTTCTTGAACCACTTGAAACATAACCCCTATATTTTATTGTTGTCTGATTATGTGCAATTTCAAACTCTAGTCCTTCTGTTTCGGGGTCAGATACAGTTCGCGGAGTGCTTACAACATCGTATAACTTGTCAAATTTTTTCTCATAACCTTGTTTTCGTTTTACCGTTACATTGTGACCATAAAATGTACCCAAAGGTTCTAAAACCATCGGTGCGCCAACCGCTATAGTTCTGCCAGTTTTATCTGAATACAAAATATTAAAATTTTCTGACAATTCTGTAACTAATACATCATAAGCTTGACCGTTTATTTTAAAATAATCCATTACACAATCACCAACCTTGTACCAATTCTTCGGTTTTCTCTGTTGCCTTGCTCAACAACCGCACGTCCAAATTCTCTGCCATCAATTTCAAGAACTACCTCGGTGTTGCCTGCGCTTTGACTGCCTCGACTGTCAAGTGCCATTTGGAATGCTTCAACCATTGTTGCAAGAGGTGTTTCAATGTTCGTTCCTTGCTTTTGGTCGCCAAGGACGGCAAGAAATTCACGGTTTGGGGGTATTACTGCACCTTGTGCAAGGCGAGGAATAGACACTTTACTCAAATTGACGCTCGGTATATTTATTCCGAAACTCTTTCCTTGCACCTCGTTCGGCAACCAGCCCCAATCTGGAAGAGAAAAAGATATTTTGTTTAACCCTCTAGTAATCAAATTTATCATTGATTCAAAAGCCTCTATAATGCCGTTTATACCGCCTTCAAATCCTGCAATAAGTCCGTTTATGCAAGTCTTTCCGAGGTTAAGCCACCACTCAGCCGTGAATACGGGTGCGATATTATCGTTCCAAAATTCCTTGACCGCATCCCATGCGCCTTTTACCCACTCGACAATCGAGTCCCAATTCAAAGCGGTTACAGTAACAAGACCAGTCGCACCAGCCGCTATTAACGCTATTCCCAAAGGAATTGCAACACCTGTCGCACACAGCAAAATTCCAAGTATCAATAAACCACCTGAAATCAATGCTATTAACTCGGAATTTTCAAACAAGAAATTTTTAATGTTGGTAACTATTGTGTCCCAATTCAAGGCGGTTACAGTAACAAGCGTGGTTGCGCCGACAGCAATCAAAGCAATTCCGAGTGGTAAATTCACAAAACAAAGCAAAACCCCCAAAACAAGAGCTGCAAACCCAGCAAGAGCGAACCAACCAGCAAATTTTTCATCTGTCAATATTTCCTTTATTGCATCCCAATTTACTACAACTTCTTTAGCCAATGTTGCCGCTCCTGTAGCTATTAAAGAAACTCCCAACGGAACATTTACCTTCGTTGCCAACAATATTATACCTATTACAAGTGCCGCTCCTTCTACCAACAATTGTATACCCTCTATCCAACGCGATATTTCGGGAGAAACTCCGCCTTCTACGATATCCAAGACCTTATCAACAAGTAAAATACCGCCACCTGCAATTAAACTTATCGCCAACGGCATAAAAGATTTAAAATATAATAAGAAAAATCCGATAGCCAACATTGCTCCTGCCGCAACAGTTTGCACGGTGGTGATAATATTTTCTACGGGGCTTGTGCTGAACTGCGATATTTCGTATATGGTCGCTCCCATTTGGAATGCGCCATAAGCAATAAGACCCACTCCTAAGCCTAAATTTCCCATATATATCATCATACAACCAAGTCCAACGCTTGCGCCAACTGCAACACCTTGTAGTGTCAAAAGGCTCGATATTATGGTTGGCGAGGGGTCTGTTTCTGTAATGGCCGCAACGGAAACGCCCTCTAAACCAAGCCCGAATATAATAGCACCAATTCCCCAGCCCGCATTTCCTGTAAATAGCAATATCAAACCTATTGCAATCATTGAAATTGCCACTGTTTTCATTATTGCCGCTAAAGTTTCATTTATTTCATCAACATAAGCAGAACCATCGGGGGTTGTATTTCCCTCGCCCTGCGTTATAATCTTATCAAATTCTGTTGATTGTGTATTTTCAGCGGTCTGTGCGGACAAAATTTGAATATCGTCAAATCCTGCAAGCGTCTTCTTCATTTGGTCGTTGAGGTCTTTTTGATTGTCTGCTTGGTCTTTGATATTATCTGCTGTTTCTTTTGATACGTCTGCATTTGTTTCGGCATATTCAAGAATTTTTCCGCTTCTTCCCGAAAGTGCATTAAGTCCCGCTGTTGCGATATTGAATATCTCGGTCAATGTTTGCAAAACAGGAAGCAAAACAGTATTTACTATTGTTCCCCAAGAATTTTGGAAATCTTCATATGCCGCGTTAAATTTGTTTCTAATCGTTGCGGACGTGTCTGCTACCGTATCGCCATACTTTTCTGTCGATTGTTCAAGTATTGCAAGTGTTCTGACTTGCGCTTGTTCATAAGCATTTAACTGCTCCCACGAACGACCGTCAGCAATACGCTTAAAAGCATCTGTTATTTCTATGGTTTTGATATTTACATTGATACCCAAATCTTCAATGGCTTCGGTGTTACCAAGTAAACCTGAACGAATACGCTCTGCTACATCTTCCGTTGTCCTTCCCGTTCTACTTGCTACGACCGCAGTTTGATTTAACAAAGCATTTGTTAATTCTGCGTTTGTTGCTTGGTCTGCCCAAACTGATAAAAGGTTTCCATAGGTTGAAGCAATAGAAGCTCCAACCGACTTTGACAAACCGAGTGCTTTTGAATTTTGGTCTATGAAATTTCCTACGCTTTCACTTGCAGTCCCGTATATATCAACCAATCGCTGAACGCTTGCCTCTGTTTGTGTAGCGGCTGCTCCCGCTTTTTTGCTAAAATCAATGGCTTTGATTATAGTTTGAACGCCAATCAACATAGGCAAAAGTGACTTTAATGCAGTTCCGACGCTTGCTATTGCGGTTTTTGCGGTTTTTGCCGATGCCGTTGCTTGCATTCCAATTCCCGCTATGTTTGCCTTTGCGGTTTTTGCAGAAGAATTAACACTCGCAAACCACGCTTTTAATCCTCTTTCATCAACCTTTGTTGAAAGTATAATACTTCCATCACTATTCGATATCGCCATTCAATCACGCTCCTTTCTACCAATCGGAGTTCAAAAATTCTTCTTCCTCTGCGGTAAGTTTTCTTGGTAACTCTACCATTTTTCTGTGTTCTCTTATATATTCTTCTTCCCATTTATCGAGTTTCTTTCCTTTTGCTCGTTTGGAGCGTATAGATACAATGGTTGAAAAGGTGCATTCGCCTATCTCTTGATAACCACCGAGAAATGTCATCCAATGCGTAAATTTATCGGGAGTTCTCACATCATAGCCAAGCACACGGCTTATAGGAGGTGCTAATTGTGGGAAATCGTGTTCCCAATCCATCAATTTTGGCTTGTTATCTTGCGTGTGTTCTTCTTCCTCGCCACCATTGATTATGTGGAACATTTCTTTTATAGCCGTGTCAAAATCGTCTATGGATGAAATGTCCTCATAGAAGATAAACAAAGCACACTTGACTTTTTCTTCATCTGTCAATTCGTTGTCATTCAACGCACAAATGACATCCAAAACCACCCTATAATCGCACTTGTTTCTTATAGGGTGTTGTTTGCCGTTTATCTCAACGGCAATAGGTAAATCCCACATCATTTGCTATATTTTGCGAGGTGCTTATCCATAGCACTCTTGTTTTCTGCTCCATACTTTTTGAGTTCGACCATCAGCCAATGAGTGAAGTGCATAATATATATTTCACGCTTTTCGTTGCCGTGTTCGTCCTCTACAATAACTGTGTCGAACGGCTGACAATAACGGAATGCTACATCGGAAATTTTTCCACCGAATACAACATCAAGTTCGTCACGAAGCGCTTTGTTATATTCTTCTTCGATTTCGTGTACCGCATCAAGTCTTTCTTGGAACGCCCTCATATCATCCAAAGACATTTGAAGCATTTTTTCAAGAAAATCATCATCGTCAATATTTGCTTCTACAATCGGCTGATTTTCAAATCTGCTCTTATACTTTTCAAGGTCAATTTCCTTGATGCGCTTTTCAATAGATGCTACAAATCCCTGTATTCTATCTTGAATGCCTCTGTCATTCGGGTTGAAATAAATAACCGCCTTATCTCCGTTATCAAACTCAATCGGGAACGCCACTTTACCTGTGCTTAATTTCATAACAAATTACCTCTCTTTATATCCTCATAAATGTAAATATACCGCCCTACCATATAGGGCAAGGCGGTATTATTGTTTTGTTTTTTTAATTTATGCCGCCGCAGGAGTGAAAACGGGGTCTCCATCTTCAAACTTGACCGTGCCTCTCTGCTTGTTATCGGAATAATTTACTGTGATAGGCATATCTACATTCGCAGAACCGCCGATGCTGTCAAACAGAATGGTGCAGTTATCCTGCAAATCTGCCTCGTATCCATCGGTTTCCGTTCCCATATACTTATAAACGGTCAACATTTCAAATTGAGAAAGTTTCTCATACTCCTTATTGAGCCAAATCTCATGTAGCATAAAAGCAAGTTTAGAACCGCCACGAACAGTGAACGGGTCAAACGATTGCGAAGGTGAAGCACTTGTTACGGAAGTTTCGCTGTTGCCGAGAATATCCGATGTTGTTCCGGACTCAAAATTGGTTTCAATAGCACTATCTTCAATACCCTGTCCGAGCAAGAACCACTCCTTTGCTTCCTTCGTTCCGACATTGACATAAGTACGGAGAAGTTTTCTTGCCGCCTTTACGCCATTGTCAAGATTAAAATCAGTATTTATAGCCATTATTATATTTTCCTTTCGTTAATATTGTCCGCTTTGTAAAGCGTTGTTTAGTGTGCGTGTTAGTTTGTCTTTTTGCCCTGCATTTGCCGCCGCAATATCCCATTCATAAGTTGAATATGGGTTTTTCTTTTGGAATGTGAAATCCCTGCCGTAATAAACTCTTGCCGAATACGGCTGAATGTAGTGTATCTTGTTCGGGTACAATTTTGCGGTTTCTTGCATAACGCCTGTATCTCTTGGTGTGTAGGGGTCAATCAACCTTTTCCACTCGTTTGAAACAAGCAATCCAAAGCGGTCATTTTGCACCTTTGCCAAGATTTTTGGCTCATTAAGGTCAATCCTCACATTCATATTCTACCGTCTTTCTCTGCGCTCGGTTTACATAGCGGAGGCGTACTGTTATGAAGTAGCCGACTGTGTTTTCTTCAGGGTTGACATATCGGATTTGCGGTACAAAGGGGTTGCACTCAATCGAAACAATCTTCTCTCCAATATCAGGAAAATTGTTTTTGTCATTCTGCTCTTTCACCCAATCGCAAATACTCTGTACAGCTTCAAGGGAAAGCACATTCTCGTTGTGTTCGGGAGCAGAGCCGTCTTTTACATCGTACCACTCATAGCAATTTATTTGAAAATCCTCATAAACGCTTGGATAAGGCACAATCTCGCAATTATAACCGCCCAAATTGTCGATAAACTCTTGATACTGCACAGCAGGACTTGCACCTTGCGGAAGAATGACACGCTTTCCGATGTCCTCCGTTGCCGCTATGCTCCAAAGGTCAGCGAGTTCGGGGCATTTTCGGAAATATTTAAATAACTTTGCATATTTTGTCATTTCAATATTTACCTCCTATGATAAAGGCACAAAACAAATATCCTAAAACCGCGCTGCAAGGTACTATCCATAATAAATGAACTGCACTTATCATAAAATCACCCCACATTTGCCATTGTAACATTGTCAACGCTCATTCCGTTAATGTTAGCAGATACAGACCTAACCACAATGCCGTTGTCTGCGTATTTGTTTTGCAATTCCGCAAACTCTCGGCTTGTAGTAACTACATCGTCAACCTCTGAAAGTACGATAAAATCACCCACTTGCACCGTGTAGAAATCTTCTTTCATATCTACGGGTAGTTTGGCATATTCCATAGGTTGCTTATAATGTACCGTATCTTTCGTTATCACGGTAACGGCGTTTACGATGTTCTCAATAGTGCCGTCCGCTCTGCTAACGATACCGCCTTGTATATTGCACTTATCAATCACAAATCGGTCAAATCGTCTTGGATTCACCGCATCGGCAAGAATGTCATTGTAAATCGTGACTTTCTGTTTCCACAAATCTGTCAAGACATCGCCCCCCGATACAGAATACTAATTCCATTTTTGGTCTTAACGACCGCCAATGGCTCAAAAATTCTATCAAGGTCATTTGCAAAATCGTCGGCAGTTTTAGCCATATAACTTTCGCTCTCGCTCACACCGCCTGCAGATTGACTTTTACTCGACACGATAGGCTTTTCGACTGCATTCGTTGCAATATATCCCACCAAATCGGCGCACACCATTTTCACGATTTGCGGAATATCCTCAAAGCATTCAAGCCTTGATTGAGTTCGAATGTCAATCATCGCACACGCACGGTCTATATTTCGCTTAAAGGCGGTCAAATCAAGCGTACCGCCTATTTCCGTGTATTCTTCATAGGTTAAGTATTGCATTGTTTAACCGCCTTTCGTTATTTTTCGACCTTTTTAATCTGCTTTTTTGGCTTTGCATCTTCTTTCAATTGTTCAACCTCAATCAATGCTTCGCCAAGTTTGTTCTTGTTTCCTGCAAGTTCTTCAATTCTCGTCTTTGTAGGTTTGTAATCCTTTCGGGGATATACATCTCCCACTTTATACTCATAATTGTTATCTTGCAAGTCAAAGAACGATTTTATAACTTTCGCCATTATACGCCTGCGATTGTACCAACAACAACGCCGTCAATACGCTCCGCAAAGAATACCATACCATTTACAACAGTATCAGATGCGGTCATATTTGAGTAGTCGGGTGTTTCGTGAATGCCGATATAACCCGTTTCATCGGTAGTAAAGTCAAATGCTTCTCCGAGGTCTGCTCCGTTTACAGGGATATAGTAAAGTACAATGTTTTCCTTTGCGGTTGCATAAACGCTACCCTTGGGTACACTTGCATTCATAATCACAGTACCAAGACCAAGGAAGTCCTCAACATAGGTCATACCGAACGCGGTCTGTGTAGATATGTTTGCCTCTGCAAGATAATCAGCAATGTCAAGAGGATTTACAAAATAAACCGCCTGAATTGCATCGTCTTCATACTTGACCTGAAGCTGACCCCAAGCCTGTGCAAGAACTGCCTGAAGGTTTGCACCATTTGCCTCGCCTGTACCTTCTGCAAGGTAAGTGAAAAGGTCTGCACGAATAGCCTTCTGCACATCACGAAGCATTCTGTCGGTGGTCATTTCAACCGCTTGGTCATAGCCTCTCTCAACAATAGCCTCTGCCGATGTAGCCTTTCTCCACTTCTTGAGGGTAATCTCTCCAAATGTTACAGGCTCGGTTGCATACTTGGAAAGGGGGATAACATCGCCCTCGGGTACAGCACCATCTTCAAGAGTGCCAACTGCCTTGTAAGCCTTCAACACAGTGCCTGCTTGCTTTGCAATCTTACGAGTAACTCCGAGAGCTTCCATCAGCTTGCGGACACCCTCCGAAAAGTTATAGGTAAATTCAATTTCTCTCGCTCTTGCGAGGTCTGCCTTTTTAATAAGGTTATTCTCTGCCATTATTCAATATTTCCTTTCGCAATATTTTCTGCGATAGCCTGTCGTTTTTGCTCCCGGGTCATATCGCTATTCATTATTTCCTTAACCGAGGAATATCCGTGTCCTGTTCCCATCGGTCTGCCCCCTACCAACTTACCGGCTGTAACGCCTGTAAATGCGGTGGCATCGTCCTTGCTCAAAGCGTGGAACACGTCGGCATCGCTCTTGCCTTCATTCTCTTTATCTGCAAGTGCATTTTCAAACTTTCTGCGGTAGTCTGCACGAATAGCCTCGTGGCTGAACTTCTTATCACCCACAACCGCATCAAATCTCTTGTCAAGACCTTCTGCCTTTTCTCTTGCTACACGCTCCGCCTCTGCTTGCTTTGCCTTTGCTTCATTCTCCGCCACAAGAGCTTCATACTTTGTCTTGTATTCCTCTGCCCCTGCGTTGCTTGATTTCAATGCTTCAAATTCGGTGTTCGTCTTGTCGATGGTTTCCTTTGCCTCTTTCAAATCCGCTTCAAGTGCGGCGACTTTTGCCTTTACCTTCTCGACATCTGCACCGTTAATCGCCATAATCTTGTCAAGCTGTTCATCGGTCAGTTCTGCGATTTGCTTCAATTCCTCGCGTTTCATACTCTCTTAATCTCCTTTTTCGCTACGATTTTTTACGGGTTTTTCTTCCCTTGCTTAAATGAGTTTTGCAACTTTACGAGTTGCCAACAAAAACATAAGAGTAGAACATTACAATTCTACTCTTACATTATAGCATATTATTTAGTTGTTGTCAAGGGGTGTGATAAGCAACCGCCTAAAAGCCTCTAAACCATACATAAAAGTCTTTCCGCTTTTACAATCAATGTAATGCACCCATCCGTTTTCAATCTTTGTTACTTGTATAATTGCGCCGTTGACATTGCCTCTATACTTTTTGCCAATTTCAACACTATCAATCATTCCCTCACCTCATCATTTTGGGGTGTGCGAAGCAATTCGGGGTTGTCAAATTTATTTCCAATAACTTCCCATTCAATTTCCGCATCTTGTATTGTGTAACCCTCGCCAAATCCGTCAAGTTTGTATGTTGCTAAATCATCATCCCATACAACAACACCGATTAAGCCATTACAACCCTCTTTAACAATGTCATATTCAAATATTTTAGTGCCGTTTATATCTTTCTTATTTGTATATTGTCCCACTGTTCCTAAATCCACCAAAAACTTTACATCTTCGGTAAATTCTTTGCATTTATATATAGCGACCAAATCTGTGTCAATTACACCAAAACTGCCGAAAACAAACCCTTTCTTGTGTAACCGACCTAAACACTTACCTCTAAACAAAATCTCTCTCATTTCTCCCCCTCCTTCCTTTCCTTTGCTACGAGGTAGCGGATATATTCGCTCACATTCATATTGTGTGCGTGTGCATCTCGCTTTAATGCCTCATATTCTTCCTTTGTTTGACGGAATACCGTTTGTCTTGTTTCGGTCATTATATCACCTCCTCACCATTCCAATTTATTGTGGCATTCAAGACAATAATCACCACGATTTTTTCTTGATGTTACCATACGATAATCGCAATATCTTTTTACCGAATATTCGGGAATTGTCATACCAAAAACTTGTATTCCCGATTGCTCTTTTTTGGGAATATAATCATAAATGTTTTTGCCACACTTGTCGCAATAATGCTTTATGACACCGCCTCTTACATTTCTTTTCATTTGTTTCACCTCTCAAACATTGAACGAATAATCGGAGCATTCGTCCTCATCAAAATGGGAAACATAACAATCCAATTCGTCTTTGCCTTTGTACTTCTTAGCAAAATCCTTGATACACTTGACCGCTTCTCTTTTGGTGGTAAATTCTTCCAACAACAACGGGTCTCCTGCTCCGTTCTTTATCCAAACATTCGCTCGATAGAACGGCTTTCCAATTTCATAACCTTTCATTTCGTTTACCTCGTTCCTTTCTTTTATGGGGCAATCCTTTACCCTCTGTATATATTATATCACAAAGTTATACATTTGTCAATCCCTTTTCGCAAATTTCTCAAAAAAATTTTTATTTTCTACCCAAGCGAGCCGATATAAATAACTTTCCGCAACGGCTATTTACGCCAAAAACCCTTGATTTATAAGGCTTTTTCGGGTTTCTGTAAATAACGTAAACAAAAATACCATAGATTACTTTTGTATTTTACTAATAGTGCGAAAATGGAGTAAAACTCTTTAACCACTAATTATTATTTATCTATTTATAAAATCCCCAAAAACCCTTATAAAACAAGGCTTTTCTATATATAAATAACAATAAATAAGATGTTAACAAATTGTTACTATTTATATATAGGGTAAATTATGCATAATAATATGAATATTTTTGTCTATCATTTTGTGCGATACCAACAAAAGAAATCCCCTGCTTTTTACGGCAGGGGTGGGGTAAAAAGAAAGAGCCTTCGCAAAGGCTCAATCTTTATTATTATATTCCTCTACACACAATGGAAAAACATTCATTCTCACATTTCAAAGTATATGAACTGCTCTTTTCCTCTATAACGATGTTAGAATTACAAAAAGGGCATCTCTTGTTTGTGTTTCCATTTTCATCAACAATCAAATCTTTGTTTATGGCTTCATATTGTTCTATTGTTAATTTACTTGCCATATATAATCCTCCTCATAAAATCGTTATATTTTATTGATACGCCACTTTCTTTTGCTCTTTCGATAGCATCGAGCATCAAATAACGTCTGTCTATTTCGCTTAAATTTGGTGCATTTTTAGCCGCCATATAACTTGCCCTAAACTCATCATTCCAAGAACCATCTTTTAATATCGTGTTTCTATATGCTCTATGACCATAATATTCGTGAGCAATTACCGCCCTTGAACTCATCAAATCTCTTGGGTGGATGGAATTTACATCGGGGAAAGCATCGCCCTTAATTTGTATTATATCAAGGACATCAACATACGATGTTCTTGTTCCCATATTAAACCTAAATATTCTTTCATCTGCTCCGATTGCACAAATATCGTTTTTTACGATTTCTATTTCGTCTTCTGTTAAAATGTGAAAAGCAGAACGTCTTTGACCGTTTGGCATATTTCTTGTCGCCATATTTCTACTTGATATTTTACCATCGTTTGTATTGTTTGTCAATACATTTTTCGATTTTGGCACACTCATTCGCTTGGTATCTTTTGGAATACCTGTAATTTCGGATATTTGATTGTATTTATCTTGATATACTTTTATCCGTTCATTACAACGCTTTACAAGGGCGTTGTCGCCACTTGCCTTTGCTAAATCTCTTGTGGTTTTTTCGTTCCTTACAGAACTTTCTAAACGCCTTTGCATTTGTGTTATGTCATACCCCGAATATTCCTTGCCGTCAATGGTGTATCGTTTTTCGTTCTGCTCGTTCAACCGCTTTAATTCTTCGGGGGAATATCGTGGCTCGGAAATACCGCAGATAATGGGTGTTTTATAGTGTAAACATCCATAATCTTGTAATCGCTCATTTGCTTCGTCAAAACTATCAAAATGCACTCCGTTTATTGTTCTTGCTTTTCCTACAATAAACTGTTTGCCCTGCATAAATTCGTGCGAGGGACGAGGGTTTGAATGCCAATCGACCTCATACCCATCGCAACCCAATTCTTCGCCTATCATTTCATTATACTCAACGGAAGCTTGTTTTGCACCCCATAACAAATTCTGCCGTACAACGGTATCAAGCCGTCTTGTAACTCCACCGCCATAGTCAACACGAACACCGCTACCTCCTAATTCTACAATGGTATCACGCATAGCTGTGTGAAAGTCTGTTGCTCCTGTTGTAACCTGCATAACCGCCTTGTCAAGAACATCGGTGTAATATTTCTGCAAGCCGATAGGCTTACCATTTGCACCCATAACACACAATGCCTTTGTCTTTGCAAGGTTTATCATCGTTTCACCTGTGCTTTTTGCGTAGGCTCTTGCTATTGCTTGCAGCTCCCTATTCTCTGCAAACGGCACAAACTTCTTGCCCCTGTAATCATACAAGGGTTGATTTGCAAGGTGTTGTTCTTCAAGCAGTTCACCGTACATCTGCTCAATCTGTGATATGTTGTATCCCGTAACCTTTGCGAGTTCTTTGGTTATGGCATCCATATCGGATTTTACAACCGCAATATTATTTATCGCCTTAACATCTGCAAGGCTCATTTTCCCATATTTGCCGATACGCTTTCCTATTCGTTGCAAGGTGGATTGTTCCCACCCTGCAACATTATTAAAAAGCAAATCCGCCTGTTGCTCTAACTTTGAAATATCAGCCATTCGCACCACCCTTTATAAGCCATTCTTTGATTTGTTCGGTTTCATTTATGACATATTCGCCATTTAACTTAACGGCAAGGGAAGGTGTCAAGCCGTGTAAAAATTCTGCCAATTCATCAACCGACATTTTTCTTATCTTCTCTATGTTCTCCACTTAATCACCGCCTTATGCTTTATTGCCATATTTGCGTTCTAATCGTTGAACAACTTTATCGCTAATAGGCAAAACTAAAACCTCGCTTATTTCTTCTTTTGTTTTTGCACCGCCCCAAAAGTATTCGCCACTCCAAACAATATATGATTCGTTTCCATATTCGGTCTTAACGCATAAAGTATTGTCTTTCACGAATAAACCAATAGGGCAATCCTTTAATTTTACAAGTTTATTTTTCACTTCTCCCCACCTCTTTCTTTTGGTGTGCGTGTATGTTTATATTCATATATTGCAAGGACAACCCACAATATAAAAGCATATCCAAAACAACAATAAGCACCGCCCTAATTTTGTATTGTTATTGAAATAAACCCAGAAATCATAGCCATTATTCCTATAATGTGTGCCATCACTCCGCACCGCCTTTCTCTTTGATTGTGATTTCATAAACTGTATCGTCAATCTTGTAGTTAATACCGCCCATATATTCACAATCTATATAGCCTACACCTCTGCGTTGTAATTCTTCTAACTTTTTATTGATTTCAAACATCAACAACGCCTGTATGTGTTCGTGCATTATTCAGCACCGCCTCTCTCGGTTGGGTGGTCTTTCTTATTTGTGATAGGTTTGCCCCTGCTACAAAAATCTTCTTCCGTAACATAACCGCCATATTCATCACAAAAATGTGCATTGTTGCAGGTCATCAATTCATAATTTTTGCAATTTGTACACATTATAATTTCTTTCATTTCCCCTCATCTTCCTTTCTCATATCATCAATAACTTTGTATGCGTGTCTTAATCCTGCATTAAATGCCCTTTGTTCCTTTGTGTCCTCATACTCCGCAATATATTTATTACTGCTTTCTATCTCCGCCTCTAATTGCAAAAGTATTTTATCAATCTTTTTCATTCCCATCTTCCTTTCTCTGCTTATCTATCAGCCATCTAATATACTCGCTGATGTTCATTTCGTGTCGGTGAGCATCTTTCTTTAACTGTGCTTTTTCTTCATCATTAGCTTTTACCATTATGTATTTTTGCATTATATCGCCTCAATTCTTTTTTCTGCAAATTCGCATTGATTTTTGCTTATCTCAGAACCAATATAGTTCATTCCCAACCTTTTGCAAGCAACAGCAGTTGTTCCGCTTCCCATAAAAGGGTCATATACCGTTGCGTTTTGTTTCGCATACAGAGATAATAACTGTTCACACAAATCGCTCGAATATGTAGCTTTGTTATACGGACACTTCCCATCGTTGTTTTTTGCCTCGATAAAATTATAAATATTTTCAAACATCTTTTGACCTGTATGCCTTGTGCTTGTTACCCTTTTATTCATAAAAAATGTTCCAAATTCGTTTCTTCGACAAAACACAAAGACAAATTCCCATATTCTTGTTAATTTGTTTGGAGAACAATTGTTTGGAAGAGCATTAGATTTTTTCCAACATATAACATCAGCAATCGTAAAATTAGTTTGAGTAATAATAGAATTTACAGCCCTAAACATCCCCTCTGTGTTTTCGGTCCCATAAGAAATATTGTATAATACACAACCATTTTCACTTAAAACCTCATCAAATTTATTAAACAATTTTGAAGTATATTCATTATATTCATCATTTGTCATATTATCAACGTGAACATCGTAACGAACCCACTCTCTTCTGCCATCTCCAACAGGTTTTGCGTTTTGTAGCGTTAGGTGTTTGCCAGCTTTTTTATTCGTGTTATAAAATGGACTTGTGAGAATAACATCGCAATCACCCTTTTTCATCCTTTCCATAGTAATAAAACAATCCTCGTTGTAAATAATGTTGGTTTTCATTTTTTACCTCTCCTTTCTGCGTTGGTCGCAACCCTTGTTTTCTTTATTTTAACACATACTGTCAATAATGTCAATACCTTTTCCAAAACTTTTTTAATTTTTTCAAAAAAATACCGAAAACATTTCTGTTCTCGGTATCGTGTGTAATTATGCGAATTGGTTTTTAATGCGTTCAATGGCTTGTTCTGCCGTGTGTCCATCCCATTTCGGAGCATTTGGCAATTCTTTGACATCAAACAAATTCCAATATTCAAGCGGATAATGATATGTTGCGTTTCCTTGTTTTGTATCAATGCCAACAATAAAATATCCATCAAACATATCGCCTGTATCGTGCAACTTTGATTTCCAACAAATAGCTTTGTTGCAATTAAACAATGAAGCGGTCAAAATCGCCCTGTGGTGATACAAGTCATTAAAACTATGGTCGCCATCGGAAACAAGTCCGCAATTATCATTTTCAAGCATTGCCTTTGTGTTTTCAATAAATAATTCTTTATCAATCATAAGGTTTCTCCTCTCATTATTGCCCTGCCAAAATCCTCTCTAATGCTTGGTCGGTGTTGGTCTGTGCCTGTGCGGATATTCTTGCGAGTTTGTCGGCTATTTCCTCATCGGTCATATTCGGGTATAGCCAACGAAGTTCGTCTTCCTTTTCAAGCACTCCGCGGTCAACGGCACTTGCTATGCGGTTATACTGCGCGTCTTCGTCGAGGAACGCATCGAACCAATCAACCATAACCGTATAAAGGTCAAGCGGAATATTCAAGAAAACCGCATCGGCTTCAAGCGTCGCCTTTATGCCGTCAAACATAGCGGATTGAATTTTCTTGACAAAAGAGCGTGTCTTTGTGTTTGCCGTGCGGATTTCGGTAGCCGTTGCTCCTGCCGTGTGTTCCTGTTCGGTGAGAAAACCTCTATCCAAACCGACTTGATTTTCCCAATCTTGCAGAGCATCGTTCAACTTTTGCTTATAATCATTGTATCTCGTGGACGGAGCAAAACTGTCAATCAGCGTTCCGTCAACGCCTGCCTTTTTGCGAATGGTGTAAATGCCTTCGGGCAAATCAAAACGCTCACCGTCTTTTGTGCCGATTTTTCGGGAAATAGTTTCATCTGCAAAGAGCTTTGTTTTCATAAGGTGCATTTCTTCATCAAGATTATTCCTTGCAACCTTGATTTGATTTTCCACTTCCTCACACCCAAAGTTAAGCGGAACGCCCCATTGCGACAAACCTCTGCTGTCCTGCGGTGATCTAAAATACGCAACTCCTATGTTTCGGGCATTGTAATAAGCAACATTATCGCTCTTATAATGCTCCCATTCAGCCAAATATTCCGCGTTGCCGCCTTTGTCGGTGGTGTAATAGTAAACATACAGAGTGCCGTTTTCGTCAAGAATATGATGCCTAATCAAGCGATATTCCTTATGCTTGACAATCTTCTTGTCAATAACCATTGCCACTTCATACATCTTGTCGGCTACCATACGATAAACGGAAACATCAGCAGGGGCGATAATACGGTGGTACGGCTCACCATCTTCGCCTGTCGCCATTGTTACGAAACAACCGCCTTTGCCGTTCATCATCGCGCAAATCTCATACCGCTTTGCTTCAAGGTTTTCCGCAAGAGGTATCAACGGCTGAACAAGTGTGCTATCCGTCTGCAATTCCACCGTTGCTTCATCGCATACAAGCGAGGTCAGTTTTGTGTTCGCAATCGCAAGAGGGTTATATTCTCGCACATCTTCCCAATCCTGCACCTTTACAACGAGCTTCTTTTCCTCGTCATATTGGTCTATCTTCTTTTTGACAAATCCCCAAAAATTACTCCAAAATCCCAAAATATCACGCTCCTATATTTAATCGGTTAAATACGCATATTCGTCCGCTATTGAATAGAAAAATCCGTCAATCATATCTATACATTGACTTCCATCATCACAAATAACGCCCTCTATATTTTCATCATACACGGCATCTTGCAACTGTTCAACCAACGGCTTACATTGTCCGTCAAGTATCTTAAATCTGCCTGTGTGCATCAATTTGTTTAGCTTTATTGGTCTATCTATCAAAGGCATTGCAGACTTGACCACCGCCGCATTGTCGAAGATATACCGCCAAGAATTCAAGCCGTTTATGATTGTATAATACGCATCGTCAATATAACAATTTTGCACCCTTACGTTATAGGTGCTTTCTATATACTCAATAAACTTTTTTGCCTTTTCCTCTACATCTTGTGGCTTCATATCCTGTGGCATAATCTCATCAGCTTTTAACACATAAAGCACATTGTCATCGCCAAGAGCAGATGCAACCAAGCCATAATGTGACTTGTTTCCTCCGAGGTCGTACCCCATCGACACCCACTTAAAACGCTTTGGCAAATCCTCTTTCTTGACAAGGTATTTCTTCGGGTTATCCGCAAAGTCAGGGAATACAACGCCCTCTGCTCGCTTCCACAACCCCAACACATAGCGGTCAAAATAAACTGTACCGCCATACTCTATTTCAAGAGCCTTTACAAATTCAGGTGGGTTGAACGGGTTATCATACAAAGTGTATTGCTGATAGAATATGTCTGCATCGCTATCCAAAAACTCCTTGAACCAATGCCGAGGACTTTCGGGGTTGCAAGTGCCGTCAAATCGTGAATAGCTTTTATCAAGTCGAGATTTCAGCATATTAAACACATCTTCGTGCCAAGTCACAACCTCATCGCCGTAGCAATACTTGATTGAAGAACCTCGCAATCGGTTTACTTGATTGATTTTGTCTGCACCTATGCAATGCACCTTTTCGCCAAACATTATAGCAGTGTTATCTGCCTTTATATCGCTTACAAGGTCGACACCCCATATATTCTGCAACGGCTCAATTATGTTTCTTTGCAGGGTGCTTTTTGTATTGCCAAGAATGACATATAATCCATCTTTACCGCTTACGGCTCTAATTCGTTTCGGTATAAGGTAATAATCAAGGAAAGTCTTTCCGCTTCTCGTCGCCCCACATTTTATAGACCAACGACGGTCATTACAGTTTTTCCAAAACTCTTTTTGTTTAGGTGTAAAGTCAAGTTTCGCCATTGTTCATTACCTCGTCAATATCACCCAAAACCTTGTCAAGTTTAGCAATTACATTCTCGTTTTGGTTTTGCTCCTTTTCACCTATCAATTCCATAAGCCTGTCAAAAGCATTATGCGAGCCGTTACCGCTTGCCTTAATCATTCCAAGCAAAGTATATGCCTTTACATCTGTTTCACTCAATCCATAAGCCTTTAACTCGTTGAGTATGTTTCCATCGGTAATTGTAGCCGACAACATAGCCTTTGCCATATCGCGATAAGTCTTTTGCTCTCGTCTTACTTCGCCTGATTTTTTACCGCCTTTTGAACAAATTTTCTTTTGTTCTTCTTTTGTTCGCTGATTTAATGGTATTAGGTCTTTTTTAGCCAATATACCACCCCATTATGCACAAAAGAGCCGACACAATCGGCTGTGTGTAAAAAGCATATTGTATCAACTCCTTGTATAGTTATAGTTTGGCAATCTTTCCCACTAATTGCCCGAACCCTCATCTCTCACCATAAGTTCCTCAAGATGTTACCATCCGTTTTGGCTTTTACCATAACGAAAGCGACCTGCGAGAATTCGGTACACGCGTCCACTTTCAAGGCGGAGAGTTCCCTGCTGTCCTTAATCATCCGCTATCTGCGGTTCGTATGCAAGGAATTGATTTTCACAACTATTCCACAGCGCATCCTTGCATATATATCGGAGTTTCACCGATTTTGATGGAAACGGTTGGATTTGAACCAACAAACCAAGCAACACACCATCGCCCTGCACTTTCCAATCAGCATCTCGCTTCCATATTTCGCACCGATGTCTTAAATTTCAACCATCGGCACTTCCATTTTTATGGCATATTACAATATGTTTAGGATATCATATTATTATTTATCCAATTCAATCAAAAAAGCAACATTGCAAGCAACGTGCCATATATGAGGCATACCGCTATCCTCATCAATGCCGTGTGGGTTTTTCAACCACTTGCAAATATGCCTCATCAATGCCGCGCGGTATCTTTTAGGCTCAACATTCTTATAACTTCCCTCACCATATTTTTTACAGCCGTGAGTCATTACGGTGCCGACAGCCTCAATCATTTCGGGAGGAACAAGGTCAAGCCTCATTTTTCCACCATCGTGTTTTAATCCATCTGTTATTATATCCATACGTACCGCCCTTTTTTGTTCGCGCCTAGAAGTCTAAATTTCACCTTCTCTGCACTTCTCGTCTTTCCGAGCCGTCAAAATTACAAAGAAAGGAGGTCACCAATGAAAAGATGACTGGCAGGGGTAGATGGATTTGAACCACCGGATAACAGAGTCAAAGTCTGTGGCGTTACCGCTTCGCAATACCCCTATATTTATATTATATCACTTTTTATTTAATTTGTCAACTCGCTTACTTCTGCAATATCGCAATAAACAACACAATTTGCTTTTATGTCTGCTAATACAGCCGTGTTCTTCGTTTCGCCTTTATCATTAAACCAAATATTGAGTCCGAGCGGGTGATATTTAATGCCGTTGTTGTAGATTATAACACTATCAGCTTTTATCGCATTATCCCGGCATAATTCTAAAAACCTTTTACGTTCAATCATTTTTCGTCCTCATACTTTCCGCATACTCGCCCATAACTTTCACACCCGACAAAATGCTGACAGTCGGGGCATTCCTTTTTACATTTGCCTTTTATCTTTTGAAACAATCTCACAAACGGATATGCTATTATTGCCAATGTGCATAATATATAGGCTTCACTTGTCTTGGATATTTTCATTTTCCACCATCTCTTTTGCGATTTGGTCTATGTAGGTTAGTGTTGCATCGTGTTTGTATTCGAGAAAATCTTTTTTCAACCTCTCCTGCATCTTCCGCACGGCAAGCTTTCTTTCAATCTTGCGTTCTTCTACCATTCGCTCGGACATTTCTTTATGCAACTGTTCGGGAATATCTCTCAACCTCTCATTCTCCTCGGTGAGTTCCTTGATAAGTGAGAGGGCATCACGCATTACAACGATATTGCAACCTTTTCCTATGTAAGAGCATTCGGTGCAATTAAATTCGATTGTTACTTCCGAAGTGCAACACTCCAAAGCCTTTATAATCTGTTCTCTGTTAAGTTCGCACTTTTCAACAGTTTTTAGGTCTGTTTTTATACACTTATGTTCCATCGTTTGCTCTCCTGTTCTTTAGTTTTATATACAAGTCTGATAACGCTTCGCTTACTGTGCGACCTTTTCCAACTATGTAATTTTCTGAATAATAATCCCAAAATTCCATAGCGGTTACATCATCACCTAAAACTCCTTGTGGTATTTCGTCAAAGCCAATGTTAAATGCAAGATATTCTCCACCCGAATATGCTCCTGTGTATCTGTCTGCCATTATAGTCAAAGGATATATTTCGTCCTCTACAAACGGCTTCAATTCGTTATGTTCCATTTTCACTCCTTTCACCACCTTTTCCTATATTCTCAAACTCCAATTTTGCTTCTGCCAATTTGTTTTCAAAATAACCTCGGATTAACTCCATACACTCTCTATCTACTTTCAAATAACCGCTAAAAGATGTGAAATCACCGTCAATGTGTATTTCATTTTTCCCTCTTCGAGAAAAGAAGAATTTTTTTGTTTCTCTGCAATTATGTCCCAAAGCGTGATTTAAAAGAAGAATGTTAGAAGACAATTCTTCCATTTCTTTGGACAATTCGTTACCTAGTTGTAACTCCTTTTCTGTCATTCCTCTCTCCTTTCTCCGTCCATTTTGGGTGTGATATTCCGTAAATACTCAAAGCTTCCGTTCATTGTATGTCCGCTTTTAAAGAGGTAATGGAAATATCCGTTTCCCGTATTGTCCTTTATGACCTTATGGAATTTAAGCTCTGCAATACCTCGCTCATCGTCTAATATCTTGACAATTTCAACGATAGCAAGCGACTTGTTTCCGTCTGCAAATCCGTATAGGCAAAAGTCACCGACATTGAAATCGTGCCTAACCTCAACCACATCGGCGGTGGGTGCATCCTCCATAAGCTTCCTTGCACCGCCCGGAGGACCTATATGCACTCTGTCATATTCTGCAATGAGTTTTTCTCTATCAATATATTTGCTCATTCCGTGTCCTCGCTTTCCTCTTTCCATTTCAAAAATTCTCTCAGTTTTGCAAAGGCTTCTTCTTCCTGTCGCTCTTTATCGGTTTTGGCTTCATTCTCTTGCTCAAATGCCCGATACTTTTCTTCAAACATTCGTTTTACTGCAAGTTGTTCCGCTTCTGCTTCTCGTTCTTTCGCTCGGATTTCAGCTCTAACTTCGTGCCGATAACATCTATCGGCATTTCGCTTGCGTTCCTTTAAGGGAATATTGGTATAACTTTTCATTTCCCTTCCTCGCTTCTTTTTGTACGGAAGCACTCCGCACACATAGGCAATCTGCACATCATTTGTCCTTGCCTAACTTTTCTTTTACAACAAGGACACACAACGATTTGATTTAACTGTCTGTCTGATATTTTCTTCATTACCCACCCTCCGTGTATTTCTTTTTGAATGCTTCAAGTATAGGAAGCACAACCTTTTCTATTTTGAGGTGTTCCCCTTACTGTGATTATATTATAACACATAAAAATCAAAATGTCAATAGGTATTTGATATATTTTTAGTATATTTTTGAGATTTTTTTATTTTTGTTCCCTATTTAATTTATGCAAGGAACAAAACAGAGAACAGAAAAAGCATTGATTTATAAAGGTTTTTTATTGGTTGTTCCCTATGTTCCCTATGTTCCCTACGATTTTTATTTCCTATATGCGAGAAACAATATAACAATATATATATCTTCCCATATAAAAGGGTTATGTTTTTGCAGGGAACAACAGGGAACAGGGAACAGAAATGGTTAAAAAGGTAGCGGTTCATCGGGTTTTAATTCTACAAAATTTGGCGGTGGAGATTTCAAAATACAAACGCAGTTTGTCGGTGAATTGGTTATTCTCGCCTTTTTGGTACGCTTATCGGGGTCACACAAAAGCAAACCAAGCCTTTTAGCATACGATAAGAACGCCGTTGAATTAAACCCCGCAAGGCTCATTTCTCTATCAAACACCGACTTAATAATATAAATATGTTCCATTTCTATCTTTCCCCATACTTCGCCTTGATACTCTCCAAAATCATTTGTCTTGAATTTGTTAGGATTTCTCGCCACCAATTCAAGAATATAGTCATAGGCTCTGCTATTCACATTTACATCATCTTTCTTCGTCATAATCTTCGCCATATCTTCAACGGTCAAATTATTTCCGTCTTGAAATAGCAACTCGGTGGCGATAAAATCAGCCGCCAAAATAGCGGATGCAGATGCCGCCTGTTTGTCCGTACTATCCGATTTCAAAAGCTCTTTGTAATATTTCTTTTGAATAGCATTTACTTTTTCGAGCATTCCGTATGTCTGTAAATGCTCTACAAATTCACGCCCTGCAAAGCCGTAATTTTCATTTATAACGGCACAAAGTCCTACAAGGTCGTGATATACCTTTTCTTCGGTTTCTACCTCTATAATGCGGTTTACAGCACCGCCACCGCTATTTGCATTGCTTATAGGGTGTTCTCCATTCGTGATAAAGCAACATTTCCAAGTGTTGACTTTTTGCAATCCGCCTTGTTTTGCTCCTCTTGTTCTACCTACACCCTCAGTTAACTGATATATGATTTTATCAAAATCTCTTATTCCGGCACTTGATTGGATTTGTAATTCGTCAATGCACATTGGTAAACTATTCAAGAAGGTTGCCATCATTTCCTGTCCGACAAGTGTACTGTTAAATGTTGTAACGTATTCTCCAAAACTCGGCTTTGCCCACACACTCGCCGCCGTCAACAAAAGCACCGACTTTCCCACTTCCGTACCGCCCCAAAAATGGCAGAAAAACGGAAGCAGTCCGCACGGTTGCAAAATAACGCTTGCAAAAGATGCCGCCAATGCGATACGGGCAACACCTTTTTCCGCTCTTAACTCACGCATAGCATCAAGCCACTTTTCACGACTTCCGCTTGATTTTACAGAATTGAAAATATGTTTGAAATTGTTTTCTCCGTCAAAAACCAACTCATCAACATAAGGGGAAAAGCCATCACCAACCCACCCCAAACGGCTGACTGATTTCTGTTCGGGTATGATATCATAATTCAATTCTTCAATTTCAAAAAGGTATTTTGACAAAGCCTTTGCATTTTCACTCGTTACAAGTACACCATTTGCAGCCAACTGCAAAATGCTATTGCTTGATGCAAGTGTAGATTTTTCTGCGATAAGTGAACGCCAAAACCGACCTTTTTTGTATGCGATTTTTAATCGTTCTTCTCCTGTGTCAACATTGCAGAGTCTTTGAACGGGCATTATTGGGTGACGGCAAATAATTTGTTCAAAACCATACTTGTCTTGTATCATAACACCGAGATAGTCACAAACATACTCACCCGAAAAAAGCTCTATTTCTTGCCCATCGAACTGCGTTGAATTTTCAAGCATAACGCCGTTCTGTTTTGCTTGCATTTGACAATACGCGTCGAATAAAGCGACAAAGCACTTAACACCTATTGCTCCTGCTTTTTCTTTCATTTTCTGTTGAATTTGCTTCATCAAGAATTTGTTATCCTTGAATGAATATAAAAACTCATAAGGCTCGGAAGTGCCTATATATTGGTCGTAAGTATATTCGGGTATTTCAACCATTTGTTTTTTCATAATAATATAAGTCCTCCTCTGCACAACCGAGCATATATTTTGCATACTCGATATTTTGTAATGCTTCTATAAATTTTGGGTGCAACTCTTCACACGCCGATTTTGGTCTATACTTAATTTTCTGACGTTCAAGGCGTATCAATTCGCCGTGAGCATCAAGCCAAGCAGTCAAATATTTTTCGTGTTCGTCCTCTTTCTTTTTCTGCTCCTGCTTTCTCAAAAAGGTTTGTCTTGCCATATCTGTCTGCCGTCTTTTGTCTATCCATTTTCCGATTGGCAAACCGAGTGAAAAATCTGTGTTTATCTTTGATATTGCATCGGCAAAACTTAAAGAAAAATAATCTTGCACAAACTTTATCACATCAGCGTTATATCCGCATTTGAAACAATGGCAATATTGTTCTTTTATGCCAAGATTTGCGTTTTTACCTCCGTGAATATGGCACGGTATTCTGTTTCCTCTTTGAATTTCAAATCCATAAAACCGAACCAATTCGGGCATCTTTACACGAATTTTTATTTCATTTGCAATATATGAATTATTCATATTCGTTCCTTTTTGGTATAGTAAAACCTCGCACATTTAGAGGTAGCGGCTCTAAACATACGAGGTTTACTTGGTGTTACCGATATATTGGGCATTGACAAGCCGCTACTCTCGGCAACACCATTGTTTATTATATTATACCACACTTCCCCTTATTTGTCAACAGGGATTTCTCAAATTCTTAACTTTTTAGCAAGAGCCTTAATTCTCCGCTCATACTCTTGCGGCGTTTTCGCCGTCCGTGCTATTTCGGCTTTGATGCGTTCATAGATTTGGTAGCGGTTATCCATTGTTGCCCTCCAAAATTTCAACGATTTTTCGTGGTGTGCTTCGTTTGTCGCAGAATACAAATTCAACAGAATATGCAATGTGAACCCTGTAAATTTCATTTGCAAGGCTTCTGCCACTCACGCCGCTATATTTATCCGTCCACTTTGCGACATCTTCAATGGATTTTATTTGACCGCCGTGTTCGATGAGGACGAATAGTTTTATTTTCTGCTCTCTCGCCCTGCGTACCTCTTTCCAAAAACGGCTATGGTCTTTGGCGTTCATAAGGTTTTTTGACAACTCTTGCAGGTTTCGCTTGCGGTCAACGCTGATTTGTGGCTTACCGTCAATTTGATAATCACCAACATCAAGTTTTCGGATTTCATATTCGATGCCGTGTCTGTCGAAATATGCTTTTATGTGGTCGAATTTCTTTTCTCTGCTATCAATATATACTTTCATTAGAACGGCAAATCATCGTCAGTCGGGATTTCTTCCATTTTAGGCTGTGTATTTTTAGGTAAATCGCTTCCTTGATTGTCCGACTTGCTACCGCAGAAATGCACCTTTTCAACATCACATATCGTTCTGCTTTGAGTCTGTCCGTCCTTTTCCCATTGTTCAGTAACCAAACGACCTTCAATAAGAATTTCGCTACCTTTTTTGAAATATTTACTTACAAATTCGGCGGTCTGCCTCCAAGTCTTGCATCTCAAAAAACACTTTGTTTCGACCTCCTTGTATTTTTCGCTCCAAGCGACAGTAAATTCCATAAAAGAAACTCCGCTTTGAGTTTGATTTAATTCGGGGTCTGCGGTAAGTCTGCCGTGAATTGTGATGTGATTAAGCATTGTTTATTCCTCCACCTTATAAACATATCCCTCTTTTGTCAAGTCATAAATAAGGCATTGAAGCGAACCGCCAATAACCCCATTGTTTGTATATACTTGAACATTTTTGTTGTTTCTTGTTATTACCACCCGATAAATTATATTTTCATTTTTATCGGTTCTTGTAAAAACTCCATTTTGAAAACCAAACTTTTCAAGGTCTTTCAATTCGATATTTTTGCAAAGTCGTAACTTCATTGTTTATTCTCCTTTCAAAGCATCTGTCAAATCCGATGCTACTTTTTCAGCCTCAAACCATTCTGCGATTTTGCTCTCGCCCTGCTTGATAGCGTTGTAAATGCCGATATAATCGGTAAAGTCATCAATAGTCATTGTGTCAACCTTGCGTCCGAGCCTCTTTTCTATCTGCTCCTGTGTAACTCCGATTTTGCCAAAAGCAACAATCATCTTTTTTACTCGGTCAATCAGTGGCTCATCATTATTTCCTGCAAGTGTCTTTTTGCACTCATTGATAGCCATATCCACAAGGTCTGTTGGCAAAATTGCAAGAATGCGAGAACGCAAACGCCTTGCGCCCATATTAGCATTTATTTCGTAAATATCACGCTGACTTGTCAAAATCTTTGCCTTGCCGCCAACCTCTCTAATGTGGGGGTTAGTGAAATTTTGAACGCTCTGCGCGTTTGTTTCCAAATCCCAAGCATAAGCCTGCATCTCACTCTTGCCCTCATCCTGCGAAAGCTCCTTGATACCGTAATCGATATTGCCCCAACATCTCGCCAATTCCTCGGCAAAACGGATAGTAGGACCGCTGACGGTTCCACCGCCTCTGTTATAGGAATAAAAAGCTTTTTCTGCGATACCCTTGCGCTGACAAGCCTGTGCTACACGGTTATAAGCCTGTACCTCGTCACGAGGGAAACGCTTTGCGATAACGAGCTTTCCCTGTGCTTCTGCTATTGCTCGGCTTGCTTCAATAGCAACCGTGCCTTGATTGATGTTGTCTAACTGTGCCATAACGCCATTATTCATATTCGGCATCTGCTGTCCCTGTACGATGATTTCGTTGTTTTCCATTGTTATTCCCCCTCTTTAATAAGCATCTTTATCAATGCGTGAATACCTCTTTTGTTTTCAAATCCCATAATCTTGCCCGTCCCTGCGTAGAACTGAAACAGTTTGTCATCGGATTTTCTGCGACAATGAAAATGCCCCGTCTGTTCGTTTTTCAAAGTATATTCAATTTCGTGCTTTTCAAATTGTTCAATAGCATACTGTATTCTATTCGGGTTATCCGCTACCCTCTTTGCGTGTTGTTCTTTGGCATATTCTCTAATGCCTTCAAAATCTTCTCTGCTCATTATTCCACCTCTTTCGCCAAATATGCAGGAAGTGCTAAATTGTTGATTTGATTATAACGCCCTAAATATCCCCACCAATTATCCGTTGTTTTACATTCGTGATAAATTCCTAAATACTCACGGAAAAGGTCATAGCCTCTACGAATAAGCAATTTATCAGCCTGTAAAATGTTTATGGCATATGGCGGTTTTTTCTCGATGGCGATAAATACAAATAACGGCTCTCTGCCCGTGTTGACTTTTACGCCCTCTGTGTAATATGCAGATTGAAAATCATATCCGTAGCGTATTGCAGACTTAATAAACGCTTCTGTTTCTGCATTGTCGGTTGATTTAAGGTCAACGATGATAAGATTTTCGCCAAGCTCGGTCAAAACATCTGTGCGGCATTTGCACTCTTCGCCTGTCATTTCATCCACCCAAAAGAATGGTTTTTCCTTTTCGCCTTTGAGTAGTTTCTTGACAAACTCATTCTTGTTCAATGCTTCACACATAGCCGTTGCTTGTTCGACCATATCAAAAGATACAATCGTTTTTCCCTCTGCCTGTTGCTCAAACTCGGCAAACGCTTCTTTTCCTGCCTTTGTTCGTCTGTCAACATTCGGCATAACTGCGAATTGCTCCCACACCGTTTCCGGCTGTAAAACCATAGCGTGAAACAATTGACCGAACAATAGCACAGCTGTCGGCTCTTCGGGATGCTCTCGGTAATACTTAAATTTTTCGGGACTTTCGCTAATTTTGAAGAGTTCCGACCTGCTTATTGCGGGGTGTTCTCTGTACTCTTTTTCTGTCATTACGTCTTGCCTTTCTTCATAAAATCTTTGAGAACCATTCTCGCAAATGCCGACATAGAAACGCCCATATCATCAGCCGCCTTTTGCACGGATTCCTTTTCTTCCTTGTTCATCGGCACTACAAGCGAATTTTCTCTTACCTCGTCACGATTACTTCTTTTTACATTCATTCTTTTTCACCTCCTCTATAAACCAAATTTCATCTTCGTTGATATATTCTGAACAATCAACTTTTTCGATTTTTTCTCGTTCTTTTAAGAATTTGAATAAAATTTCTTCTATAGCCGCCTGCTCAAATATGGTTGACAAGAATCCGTTTAATTTTATATCTCGAATGTCGTTTTGCCCAACTTCATAACATATATCTATGTCAGTTTTAAAACTCTCTATACATTCTTCGCATATTCCATTGTTTAATTCATTTTCTAAATGTTCCGAACCGCAAATCTCGCACGGAATAGTTTCGTCATAATCGCCACGGCATAAAGGGCATCCTGTCATACTTTCCAAGCAGGGTGTACCCCAATATTCACCCATGTTTTCTGTCCATCTTGCCTCTTCGCCTTCATCGAATATATTTCCACAATCTAAACATTTGTAACTCATATTTTCTTCCTTTCTTATTATATAATTTCAAATAAATCTGTTATGACTTCATTTTTTGAAAGCTTCATATACATTTTTACATACGCATCTGTAAACGTGTCAGCATTCACTAATTCGGTATGATATGTAGTACCAAAATCGTCAGTGTACCTAACCATAAATGTTTTCATTTTTACTACCTCTTTTCTTTTTTCTCCCTTTCGGTATGCCTTATTATAACACATCTTTTTGCGTTTGTCAATAAGTTTTATAAAAATTTTTTATAATTTTTAAAAATATTTTTCACAAGAAAAAGAGCGACAGATTTCTCCATCGCTCCAAAACTTATTTATTCAGTTTTTCAATGAATGTGCGGTATATCTTGCGTTCTGCCTCATTCTGCGTACTTGCATAAACAGAACGGCAAAACTCCGATATTTCCACCATCAATTTTTGCAGATTGGCGATGTTGTGTTCGTCTTTGTACTTTTGTAAAGCAGGGAAGATGTCAATCTCGCTGTATTCATCTGTTTGTTTTCCGAGTGAGTTATCTTCAAATTCTTTTGACCTCATAACATCGCCGTTTGTTAGTTTTACGCTTCTTCTATTGCTCTCATACATTTTTTGAGAGCCTCGCGTTCCTTTGGGTCAGCATCTTCCATCATTTCGCCAAGTTGTGACATCATCCAATCTTTTGCATCGTTTCGAGAATAGCCTCCCTCATAGGAAGAACGACCGCCGCCTTGTCCGCCACGACCGCCTTGACCTCTGCCGCCCCCTTGGCCGCCTCTTGCGTAGGACATATCATCGTCATAGGAAGAACCGCCACGATAAGAGCCGCCTTCTTCCGAATAGCCGCCCTCGCTCGAATATCTGCCCATGCTGTCGCGACGAGCGTTTCTGCCTCTGCCTCTGCGATAAGAAGAACCGCCCTCGTATGAACTTTCGCCGCCCTGTTCTTCTTCAGACAAGACATAGATTTTACACAGATTTTTGTATGTGTCTGTGAGCTTGTGAAGCTTCTCCAAAGTGCTTACGGAAATATCGCCCGTTTTCAAGATTTTATCAATCTCTCTTTCAAGGGTCTGTTTTCCTTCATCCATATATTTTAGCATTTTTCTGTTCTCCTTTCTCACGCTACACGGTCAAATATGATGTTCGCGTTAGTAACATCAATATCGGTTGTTTCGCTTGTATTTTCTACGGACACAGTAACACAGCATCCGCAAGGAATGTCAACGAAAGTGCTTACACTTACGTTGAAGAAATCGCCAATTGCCGCAGGAGTAACAATAGCCGTTGCATTTCCAAGAGCTTCACCATTGATAGTAAGCGCAATGGAAATCGGTTCAAGTGTGCCTTCCTCAGCAACAGCAATATTTGCATTGAATGTTACACGGTAAACCGCTTTGCATCCGTTGTTTGAACCTTTAAGGAAGAATATTCCCGAACCGCTACGGTGCGAGATATATCCTTTACGACAAGCTCTATCGCCGTCCATAAAGGTCACGTTTTCATCCACAGAAATAGTCTGTAAATCAACTCTGCTATATTCAGCAGCCATAATATCAATCCTTTCTACTTGTGAATTTTCGGCGTTGATATTGACTTTTCAAAACTCCAACCCATTTTATAAATTCTGTTGTGAATAAATTTGTAATCCAAATTTAGAATTTCACACCATTCAATCAAAATGTGTTTTTCTCCCATATATTCAAAAACAACATTTGTTCTTCTATTTCTGCATTGTTCTTTGAATGATACCCATTTGCAATTTTCGGGACAATAATTTCCATCATTGTCTATTCTTTCTATTGTCAAATCTTCTTTATATCCATTTTGAATAGACCATAAATAAAATGACTCAAAAGATTTTTTCCATTCTTCGCATACAGATATTCCTCTCCCCCCATATCTTTTATATGAACAAGATTTAGGGTTTGAGCATCTTGCTTTCATACTATTCCAAATGTTATATATTTTTGAATGTGAAAGACCGTGTGTTGTGGTAGTTCCATTTTTCAGTATACAACCGCAACTTTTCACAGAGTCATTTTTCAAATTGCTTCCTCTAACTCTTGTAAAATTTCCGCAATCGCACTTACAAAGCCATATCGGAACTCCACCCGTTCCATTTTCAAGTCTTTCAATCACCGTCAATTTGTTAAATTTCTGCCCTGTTATATCAATAAATCTTGACATAATATGCTCCTTTCAAACTGTTTGAATTGATACTATTATTATATCATAATCTAATTGATTTGTCAAGGCATTTTCATAATAAAATAGAGGGGAGTAAACGTCTACTTTTTCCCATTTACTCCCCGAAAGTCATCATCGGACAGTAATTTTATCGTCCGAACATCCGCTAAATGCGAAAGTAGTCTATCTTTTATCTAATTTTTAGAAACCGCCACAACCGCCGCCACAGCCATTGGAAGCATAGTTTACCTGTCCGCAACAATTAGTCGGGAAAGTAACCTGCTGAGGAGGCTGAACGATGTATGCAGGTTCGGGACACTTCTCGCCAAGTTGAGAAATGAGGTAAGCGTTCTGCTGTGCCTGTGATGCAGAGAGACGGAGTGCAAAGTTCTCATCACGAAGAGCCTGTACCTTTTCATTGCTCATATAGTCGATAATTCTATCGCCGAGCTTGTCAATTGCCGCAAGCGTGTTGCAGTTGTAGGTCTGCGCATCAAATCTGCTTTGCATATTCATCTTTTCGAGGTCGCAGCAACAATCACTTATTCTGCGGTCGAGCAGATTGGTGTTCATAATGCCCTGTGTAGTGCTTCTCTCTATGCCACCCTCAATCTTGCAGCAACAATCAGCCAACTGCGTTTGAATCGCATTGGTGTGTTGCAAGTTTTGGTAACCGAGAGTACATATAGCATTGTCAATGCCACGGAAATTGTTGTTGAGTGTGTTGTTCAATGCTGTAAAGGTGTCCGCGATGCCATAAGTCTGTTGGTCAATTTTGGAAATGAGGGTCTGTTGGTCAACTGCCGCTCTTACATCTGCCTGTGTAGCACAGGGAGAATAAGTGCAACCGCTATTACCACCGAAGCCGCCTCCACCATTACCGGCAAAGCCGTTTCTGCCCCAACCGAAGAGGAGGAGTATTACAATCCACGCCCAATCGTTGCCGAACATACCATTGCCGTTGTTTCCGCCACCGTTGCTCGAATCACGACCTACTGCATATCCTGTTGCGAAGCCATTAGATTCTTCCATCATAATTTTTTCTCCTTATAAAATTAAATATATATGCTAAACCAAGCCGTACGCTCTTGATTGAAGCCGTTAGTGATTACCCATCATCTGCGCCACCTGTTGCGCTATTTGGGAATATCTATTAAAATCTGCCTGTGAAAGTTGACCCGTCTGCAAAAGTCGCTCCACTTCTTGACGAGGGTTGCCTGTAAACTGTCTGCGAAAATCTCTTGCCTGTTGTGCGAGTTGTTCAAAAGGGTTGCTTTGTCTGCCAAACTGATTATAAAGATTATTCGCCATCGTTTTCTACCTCCTCAACTGCCTTTTTAGCGGTCTTTGTTTTTGGTTTTGCCTTTAATTCTTCCAATTCGTTCCGTAGTGCCTCAAATTGCCTTTGTAAGCCCTCAAATACATCTATGCGAACAAAATCCTTGCCACATTGACAAATGTGTTTCTCGGGCGTTTTTGGGGCATTGTCAGCCGTTCTCTCTGTATAGTCAAGAATACGCATTGACGGAACGCCTTGCATATTTACCGACTTAATATAAACCGTGTCTTTGTTCTTATCCCAAAGCGTAACGCTGTTGTTCGGTGCAACAGGGTAAGAAGTCGCTTCCGTTTCATTTAACACCCACAACATATCATTTGACGGCATCGGTGTAGGCTGTGCCATCTGCATTGGCTGAATAGGTTGCTGAATAGGCATCTGTTGCTGTTGCTGAATAGGCTGTTGATTTTGCATATTCGCCGCATCCTGCGGAATAGCAGGGTTGTAATAATTCATCGGTCTGTAATAAGGTGCATAATAAGGTGTGTAAGCCATTTTTATTTCTCCTTTTCAAAATAATATACGGGTGTTTCGTGGCTACTGTTCCACGCATCAAATATATTCCCATCTACCACGGCAACAGCGTGTGAACCTGTGCCAATAACATAAACTCCATTCGGGTGTTCTTGGCAAAAATCTTCAACAGTATAACAATCGGGGCAATCTTGAATGGTACATCGCTTAAAACCTTTGTGTTTAAGATATGCACTCCACACGGCATTGCTTGACGGCAAATCACCCATCATAAATCCTTGCAAGCATAGGTCTATGTATGTATCTTCCCACGGCTTATCTAAAGCCTTTGATACGGCACGAATAACACAATCGCCTACACGCAATCCGAAAGGGTTATTTAGATACTCTATCCACATCATCAAAACCCTTTATAATTCCCATTTCACGCAAGACTTGAATTGTGCGAAAAACTACAAGGAACGGCAAGTCATTTAATTCCTCGTGCGATTTAATAAATTGTGTAATATTCATATCATCACCTCTTGGCTTTATGATAACAAAAAAACAGGACTTCCACAATCAAATGGAAGTCCAAATTTTATATAA
>JAEIGA010001347.1_pt1 | contig 38289 bp, 28 predicted proteins | sample 9270691 | NCBI WGS metagenome assembly JAEIGA01 (sample SAMN17057246, study PRJNA624740) | gut metagenome | biome: biome; isolation source: fecal sample | host: Bos grunniens | place: China: Xizang | collected 2019
GCTCGACAATCTTGCGCCCGTCACAACAAAAGACGAGCTTTTCACAATGCAGGCACAGGCTAAGAACGTATTCGTTTCAGACCTTCTTTACGACTATGCGGCAAGGATCGTCGAAGCTACGAGAGAATCATCCGAGATAACAGTCGGTGCAAGTCCCAGAGCGCTTCTTGCCTTTGTTGCAGCTGCCAAAGCTCTTGCTTTTGTACGCGGAAGAAACAACTGCATACCTGACGATTTCAAGGAACTCGCAGTGCCGGTACTTGCACACCGTCTGACATTACGCACACGCGGAACGCTTTCCAAAGACGGCAAGTTCATATCCAAGCGTGATACCGCTGCAGGAATCATCGAAGGAATACTCGGCAGCATACCCTGCCCCACGGAAGACTTCAGCAATAACAAATAATAATGGAACTGATAGTACTCATAGGAATACTTCTTGCGCTTTTCATAGCAGAGATAATCTACTATCGTATTCACGCGCTCGATAATCTTCATCTCAAGGTCGAGTTCTCAAAGAACGTCGCAAACTTCGGTGAAGACATCGAGCTGATCGAGGTTGCCGAGAACAAAAAGCGTCTCCCTCTCCCGTTCATCATCCTCAAGTTTGAGGCACCGCGCGAGATAAAGTTCTATGACATGATGAACACGTCGACATCTGACCTGCTCTACCGCGAGGACATGCTTACCATGAAAGCATTCTCCAAGCACACCAGGCGCATAAAAGCACAGTGTACGAAACGCGGTTATTATGTTTTCCCGAGAGTCGGAATTACCACTTCAGACCTGCTTTTGACTGAACGTTTCACTATGGATTTCAATAACGAATCCCACCTCGTGGTGCTTCCTGAGATCCTGGATACGGAACTCATGCAGATGCTCACATCGGTAACGTTAAGCGAGCTTCAGTGCAGGAGAACTCTTCTGACGGATCCTTTCACACTCGCAGGCATCCGTGAATACGGCCCCAATGATCCGATGAACAGCATCAACTGGAAAGCGAGCGCAAGGACAGGCGAACTGATGGTAAATCAGAATGCCTCCACGTGCGCTCAGAAGGTGCATATCTTTATTAATCTCGAATACTATAACACCAAGCATTCCACCTCTCTTTTAGAGAAGTCCATAAGTCTTGCCTATACATATCTGATCGAACTTGCAGAACTCGGGATCCCCGCATCGGTTTACACCAACGGACTTGATGTAATATCCGGAGCACCCGTTATCTCAGAGACAGATCTCGGTTCGGCAACGCTTGATGAACGCGCGATAATGCTTGCAAGAATTGACTTAAAACAGCCCGCAGGGTCTTTCGTCGAGACTCTCGAAAAATATATTCCCGCAACTGAAAGTGATGACTTCATCCTTATCATCTCTCCGCAGTTCAACGGAGATTTCAGGCCTGTCCTTCTGGATATGAAATCAAGACGCCCTTCTCTGTTCTGGCTGATGCCGGGTTATAAAACAACACCTGATGCAAATCCCGAAGCAGAGATCGCTCCTTCTTACATGAGATGGGAGGTGCGCGGAAATGACTGATATCAGAGACATCAATTCCACACGTCAGACGACTCAGGACGTTGAAGGCCGTTCAATCATCACCGTGCGCGACAGCCTCCTTTCGGAGATCCTGTTATCCGTGATAATGGGCATCACTCTGCTCTCATGCATGGTGGTGCTTAAGAGCTATATCGACATAATAGACGTCAGTATGTATATGCAGTTCGTGCCGCTGATATTATCGGTCGTTCACGTGCTTATCAGAAGGACCACGATCAAGTCGCAGCTCATTATATTTCTCCTTCATATTGCTGCTGATGTTGTGTTCTTCTTTATCGTCACCTTCATACCATATCTTCAGTATGGCAACAGCCTGGCAAACAGGTTTTATCTTGCCGCTATAATTACGGTATTTACACTGTTCTCGTTATTCTACAGACTGAAGCCGACCTTTACGGCTGCAGACGGGGAATTCATTGTTTTCCCCGCAATAATACACATAGTCTTCTATCTGCTCTATGCGATCGCAAGACAGGAAAAATATGCAAGCAACATTGTCACTCACGCGATAATCATCGCAGTGCTGTTCATCATCATGAGGCAGATAGCCGTTTTCGATGCCAAGTTCTACCACTCGATGCATAAATCCTCCAAACCGATGGCACTTCTGAAAAAACAGAACAACAGGACCATTGCAGGTCTTATGTGCGTCATCGTCGTATCTTTGGTCGTTCTTGCGCTATTCCCTGTCGACTGGATATCAAGTATGCTGCTCTTCGGCATAAAAACGGTTTTCGGTTTCTTTAGCTTTATTTTCGAAAGAATGGCACCACAGGATTCCGATTCCGTCATCATCAAAGATCCTTTCGAAGACATGGAGTTTCCCGAAGCGACCGGTGAGAATAATCCTTTATTCGATCTCTTCGGAAAGGTGCTCGCCGTCATCCTCCTGATCATCGTTATAATCCTCATCCTCAATGCCATACGCATTCTTATTCAGAATGCTCCGAGATTCGCAAAGAAGAAGGAAGTTGCAGAAGATGATGTCCTTACCGACACAGTCGAAGACATTAAACCTGAAAAGAGATCATTCATTACCAAAGGTCCCGACTTCGGAGCAGGCAACGAACGCCGCATAAGAAGACAGTTTTATAACAAGACAAGAAGAGCCATGAAAAAAGGCCTTCCCGTATCCGCTGCATCCACACCCGGACAGATCGAGAATGTACTGCTCAAAGAAGGCGACAAAGAGATCTCCGATCTCAGACAGGCCTATGAGGAAGTACGCTACGGAAAGCACTGACATGATTATCCATCCGATAGCCCCTGTATTTAACGAAGATTCCCGGATACTTATCCTGGGAAGTTTTCCGTCAGTAAGATCACGTGAAGAAGGCTTCTTTTACGGCCATCCGCAAAACCGCTTTTGGGAAGTAACAGCAGGTGTTTTCGAAGAGAATGCGCCACAGACTATCGAAGAAAAGAAAGCATTTCTTCTTAGAAACCGTATAGCATTATGGGATGTTATCGGCTCGTGCGAGATCACGGGTTCATCTGATTCAAGCATTAAAAACGCAACCGTAAACGATATATCTCTCATCCTTAATACAGCAGATATCAGATCGATATATCTTAACGGCGGAAAAGCATATCAGCTTTATCAGAAATACATGCTCCCCGTTACCGGACGTGAAGGCATATGCCTGCCTTCGACAAGCCCTGCCAATGCCGCATGGAATCTGGAAAGACTTAAGGACGCCTGGAAGATAATCAGATAAGTTTACGCATATTTGGCATGAGTATTGTTTGATACGATCATGATGATTATAAATACGATCAGGGACAGAACTGAGCTGACGTTCCTTATGATCTTAACGGTATTACTCTTAACTCCGCATATAACAAGAATACTCGTGATGACGCTGACTGCAGCAACAGCTATCTGAAGATAAAACAGATATCTCTGATCAGAAAGTTCAAGCCTTGCCAGAGGGCTTCTCTGCCACTCTCTCGTACTGCCGTCCGGGAAACTTGTGCGGTCCGTATAAATGTTCAGATTCAGGACCACAAAGAACAATATGTTAGCAACGATTGAAATAATACTTATCAACATTTCGGTTTCCGCCTCTGCCGGATTTAACAATGTCGTGCTTTGATCTTCCTTTTGTATTATACAATTGCCTGTTCTCAAATGAACAGGGTGTCTCAAATTCTGAGACACCCTGCTCTTACATCAATCCTTCCTATTCCTAATTATTCCGTAATAAGTGAATATGCCGATATCTTCTTGATCCTGTGTGACAGTGCATAGACCATGACGTAAGACACGATTGCTCCGACAACGATGACCGATAAGAACATCCACGGATCATCAGTCATATTACTCTGGGATACACCATATGCACCCAAAAGGACGGTCATGAAAGTGTTGGCATTCAGGATACCTGCCACCGCACCTGCACTGATGCCTAAAAGGATAGAGGGCATGAGTGACAAAGACAGTTCCGTTCTTAACTGCCTGCTTGTAAAACCAAGCGCTTTCTTGATACCGAGTTCTCTCTGACTCTTAATGATAATAGTCTTTATAAGGAGCATCATTGTAAGCCAGATGACTGCCAGAGATACGATGATCATGACTACGCAGATAACTCTCGCAAGAGTTATTGTCGAATCTTCGCCGTTAGCCAGAGCAGTACAGTAATCGAGGTACGTGCGTAATCTGTCTCCGAAAACATTCTCGACGCTCTCAACCACTTTAGCAGCCTTTGCCGGTTCAGAACCCTCAACATTTATGTAGAGGCTGTTCTTATAACAGGTGTGTCCGAGATGGAATGCGGAATCCTCGTTCATCATGACGAACAAACCGTAGTTTTCTGTGCCCTGGGCAAACCCGGTAACGGTAAATTCAAAACTCTTCTCGGCAGTCTGAAGAACGATCATGTCGCCGATCATGATGCCTCTGCTCTCAGAGAGCTTCTTTCCTATAACGATCTCATCGTCATATTTGGGGAGTCTTCCTTCAAGCATGTTTACTTCAGGAACATTGTTCCAGTCTTCAGCAACATCTATATAGATCTGAGTGCCTTCATATGCAGCATTGAACTGGTCAGTCCACCATACATCTTTAACATAAGGAAGATCCATCACCTCATATATCGGATCGTCACCATCGACGGAAATCCAGATATCACAGGCATTATCAGAAAGAAGTTTTTGCAGATTCATCGGCTTTAATCCGACGTTATATCCGACAAAGACAGCAACTGCAAGGCTTACTCCGATAGAGCCCATTACGACCGTGACAAGGATATTCTGCTTCTTTGAAGCAAATGAACTCTTAAGAGCCATAAGCCATACCAGCGGTCCTCCGGAAGTCTCAAGAGGAAATACGTTTCTTTTGAAACTGTGACTCTTAAGACCGAATCTCAAAGCCTGTACAGGATCTAATGATCTGATTGAACCTGTGGATTTCAAAGCTACCAGGAAAGAAGATCCTACGATAACGAATCCCGTAACGATGAACGATACAGGATCAAACGGGTGATCCCATGACATATACGCTACAGATCTTAAAGCGATCTCCAACGGATCTATTATCGAGTAGATGATTCCGGTACTTACAAGGAATCCCAAGCCTGCCGTAAGAACGAATTCAAGGATATGAGCCGTTCTGATCTGATGTGCCGTGTAACCCAGAGCCTTCAATGCGCCGATATTGGTTATGTTCTGCTCAATACTGTTGGTTATCCTGAAGAAGATAACTACCAGAACGACCATGGTGATAATGATCGCGAATGCGCAGAGGAATACCGAGATGATGTTGATCATCTGGGTATACAGGAGTTTGTATTCATTGATCGTGATAGCACCTGAAGCGATGTTTCTCGCATCGAATTCATTGCAGATCTTGTTGTATTCCTCTTCGATGTCAACGCCGTCAGCAAGCTTGATGACGATCTGATCGATCGGATATACATCCTCCGAATTAAGCTCTGCCAAAGTAACAGGATCTATAAAAAAGAGATCGTAAAAAGAAATGCTCTCGTAGAAACCTGCAACAGTAAACACTTTCTCCCTGCCGTTGATCTTAAGGGTGATCTCGTCGCCGGCTTTATATGCGCCTTTGAAGAGCTCCTGATTGTAGAGCCTTGACATATAGATAGGTTCATCCACCGGTCCGTCGTATAGATCGATAAACTGGGGAGTATCGATCTCGCCCCATTCGCCATAGGGCACATAAGAATATGCACCGGAAACATTGTCCATGGCATTTTTGGAGTCAGGATCAACATCATCACTTACAATTTCCGTTCTAAGCGTGACCGTAGGAACCAGTTCATAATAGTCAACTTCCGGCAAAGACGAGATATAGTCCAGGATCGCAGATCTCTCCTTTTCATCATAAGTCGCCGTCATTACTCTGAGGTCAGGTGAATTAAGTTCTTCTACCTTTTTCTCAAACTGGGAGTTGTATCCGAGGATGAGCATTAATCCGAGCTGCATCAGAGACGATGACAGGATGACGATCAGAAGGAAGCTGATCATGTGGGACATGTCTTTGCGGAAATTAGCTTTTAAAAGTTTTCCTAACATTTATTACCATCCCATCTCCGTAAGGAAAGCGCGGAGCTTATCATGACGCTCGCGGTCGCCGCTTACATATGTGCCCAGGTCGCACTCTCCGCTGATCGTACCGTCTTTCAGATATATGATCCTGTTTCCTCTTCTTGCGGATTTCATGTCGTGTGTAACCATAAGGATCGACTGGCCCTTGCGGTTAACTTCAGTCAATACGTTCAAAACCTGGTCTGACGAGGAACTGTTAAGAGCACCCGTCGGCTCATCTGCAAATACCATGTCCGGTGAGTTGATGATCGCACGGACGATACCTACTCTCTGTGCTTCACCGCCTGAGAGCTGGTTTGGGAATTTGTTCCAGAGCTTAGGTTCGATACCGACCTGCTTCAACAATTCCCTGGCATTCTGATTGAGCTTTCTCCTGTTCTGGCCTGTGAGAAGACCTGCCGTGAGAACGTTGTCCAGTACGCTCATTGAATCCATGAGATATACCTGCTGGAAAACGAATCCGCAGTGCTTTCTTCTGAATATGGCCAGCTGGTCGCTGTTAAATTCAGTTATGTTTCTTTCTGAGAAATATACTTTTCCGAGGCTTGCCTTATCCATTCCGGAAAGTGCATAAAGAAGCGTTGATTTACCTGCACCGGAAGATCCCATGATGACAGTAAAATCGCCTTCATAGATCTCCGTGTCGAGATTCTTTATTACATGCTGCATTACGCCGCCCGAGGAAAAGCTCTTACACAGTTTCTCAGTTCTGATAATGCTTTTCTTAGGCATACTTCTTTTCCCTTACCTTACGAATGATATTTACTACAACGATGATGATTACGATTGCGATTACGCCTGCAACTACATATACCATGTTGAATGAAGGTGTTTCCTCAGCTGCAAGCTCGACCTGAACGGGCTCATTTACCGTGAGGTTCATTGTTTTCGTGATGTTATAGGAATTGCCGTCGGCATCGTCATAAGTAACGTTGATCTTGATCTCTCCTGAGCCAATCTCAGTACCCTTGAGCGAGAGGTCTACGCTTGTGTTGTTGCCCTTGTCGAGATTTCCGACAACAGTATCGACGTTGTTGATCATGTCGCCTTCAATGGAAACCGCAACGTTATAAATGCCTGTCTTACCTGTATTGTTAAGCTTCATCGAAAAGCTTGTCTTGTTATCAAGGTCGATCTCATTCTTTGTGAGCTTCATGTCAGATACTGAAAGTGAAGGTGTCTGGTAGATAGGGATAACGACCTCGGAAGAATCCTGATAATACATCTTCTCCATATCTTCGAACTCATAGCTGATCTTTACCGTATAAGGCTTGGGATCAAGGTCTGATCTGGATGCCATTGAGATCGTTACGTCAAACTCTTCCTCGTCTTCAACAGAATCGACATAATAAACGTTGGTGCCGTTTACGGGGTAGATATTATTGTCGTCGCTGTTGAATGCGATCTTGATGTTATAAAGGTGAGTATCTTCTGATTCATTGATGAAGTGAACAGTAAGGTCGAACTCATCACCTGCGTTTACTCTGTCCTTGCTGATCTCGCTGCCCGTAACCATAAGTCTGGGGGTGTAGTAAGCAGCATATGCATCGTGCTGGAATAATGTAACTCCTGAGAAGCCTACTGCCGCAATGGCTGCACAGGCTGCTGTTGTTAATGCCTTTGTTAAGAGCGTTTTCATGTTGGTCTATCTCCGTTTCCAATTTATTGTGATACGGAGATTCTACAAAAAGAAACCTTAACTGACTTTGCGTCAACCTTAAGATAATCTTAATTTTCAGGCAATCTTAAAATAGAGAGTGACCCGAAGACCCTTATCGGCATTGGCAACTTCAAGATCGCCTTCCATCTTGTCCATGAGCTCATAAGCAATGGCAAGGCCCAAGCCCGAACCCGGCTTGCCCTTGGCATTCTCGCCTCTTCTGAATCTCTTGGTGATCATGGGAAGGTCGTCGTTTGAAACGCCGCCGCCCTCATCGGTAAATGACACCACAAGACAGTCATCTTCAATATGTGATTCGAGATGTATCTTGGTGTCTGCATACTTATAGGAGTTTGAAATTATATTATTTATAACCTGAACGACTCTTAACGGATCGCATACGATGATGCATCCCTCGATACTGTCGCCTGAAACATAATCCATATAATCCGCATCTTTTATTATCGGCTCAAGGATGCTGCTCTCCTGCTCGGACAGATCTACGCTGAGCTCGTTAAGATCGGTCAAAGCTTCAGTGAAAAGATCGGACACCATGACGTCGATGTTATCGGCTTTGGCAACTATTGAGCCTAATCTTTCCTTCGATTTCTCATCCGTGCTCTGGGCTTCCAGGAGTTCTCCCAAAGCCTTTATCGAAGCTACAGGAGTCTTTATGTCATGGGACAGCTGGGAGATCAGCTCCATCTTGCTTCTCTGTGCTTCGTATTCCTTCTGCTTGGCTTCATTTAACTCAGATCTCATGATGTCAAAGCTTTCCGTGAAGTTACCAAAAATGTTTCCCCTGTCCATCTCCAACGGCTTTTCGAGATTGCCTGACGCAACATCAGCCGCAAAATCCTTGAGCTTACCGAAGGGCCTTACGATGTTCATGTAAACCCACAAAAGGAACAGCGAGATGATCACTGCTTCGATAAGTACGATAATGAGAAATCTCTTAATATATGCTTCCTGCGTGGCCGCCATCATGGACGTGAAGTCGTTATCTATGAGGAGCTTGCCCACAACTTCGCCGTTTACTTTTATGTCTCTGATGGTATATCTCTCTGAGGTTGCACGGCCGAGATCGACAGGCATGCCCGTACCACTCCTGACCAGCACATTGCCGTCATTGTCCAGGACTTCATAACTGATGCCTTCTCTTTCGGGAACAAATGCAGCCTTCTTATCCTTGATGGAATCCCAGTCATCTGAAAGCTCATTCAGGAGTTCATTTACTACGGTGTTATCAAGATTGGCTGTCGACGGTAAGACACTGCTGTTCAGCAAAACGACAGGAACAAGCAGGGTTATGGTCAGCAGAACGGCCAGCATGACAAATCTCTGTTTCATTATCCTTCCGCCTTAAACAGATATCCGCGTCCTCTTGCTGTCTTGATGTAAACCGGCTCGTTGGGATCGTCTTCGAGTTTTTCCCTCAAATGCCTTATGTGCACGTTTAATGTGCCGTCAGAAACAAAGCCGTCATCCCATACGTTGTTGAAGATCTCTTCTTTATCTATGACCTTGTTCCTGTTATTTGCAAGATAGGTCAGAAGCTTATATTCCATGGCTGTGAGAGTGACTTCTTTTCCGCCCTTATAGACTATGCCGGAACCGATATCTATCTTTATGTCTCCGAAAAACAGGACGTCACCCGTTTTCTTCCCGGTGGATTCATATCTGTTTAAGACTGCCTTGACCTTGGCAAACAATACATTAAGCGAATACGGCTTTGTGATATAGTCGTCACCGCCGATGTTAAGTGCGACAACCATGTCGTCATCGGAAGATCTGGCGCTGATAAAGAGGATCGGACAGTCTATGGTCTCCCTCAATGTCTTGCAGAGCGAGAAACCGGAGGCATCTCCGAGATTGATGTCGAGCAGAATGACTCCCGCTTCATTTTCCTTAAAAAAGTCGAGAGCTTCGGAAGACGAGAGAACAAATTTCGAACTGATCCCCATCATGTTGAAATACTCTGATGTGGATTCAGCAAGCTCTTTTTCGTCATCAATGATCAAAACACTATATCTCATGGGAAAAGTATATCACTTAAATTTTCCAACAAATACAAAATTGCCGTCCCTGAAAAATATCACGAATTTGTCAAATAAAAATAGCCTTATATATATTTATACTATAGGCAATAAAATCGGAAACAGGAATAAATCGTTTAAATGAGTCTTTTCAAAGTTTTATATATCGATCCCGGCACGGGCGGAATGCTTTTCACCGTGTTGTTCGGCATCTTCGGTGTAGCCATTTTCGGTTTCAGAGCACTGATGATGAAACTGAAGTTCTCGATGGGCAGCGATAAGAATGCAAAGATAAACAGCGAGAAACTGCCGCTGGTTATTTTCTCGGATCATAAGAGATACTGGAACGTATTTAAGCCGATAGCAGATGAACTCGAAGCAAGACATCAGAAAGCTGTGTACCTTACCTGTTCCGAAGATGATCCCGCATTAAGCGCCAAATACAAATACATTACCTGTGAGTTTTTAGGCGAAGGAAACAAGGCATTCTCAAAGCTCAACCTGCTCAACGCATCGGTCGTTTTATCCACGACACCGAGCCTTGATGTTTTCCAGTGGAAACGTTCCAGAAATGTCGACTGCTATATTCACATTCCTCACATGGCCAACGATATTACGTTATACCGCATGTTCGGTCTCGATCATTATGATGCGATCATCGTATCGGGCAAATACCAGGAAAGACAGATAAGACAGCTCGAGGAACAACGCAAACTTCCTGCAAAAGAGATTGCGATCTGCGGCATTCCGTATATGGATGAAATGAAGAAAAGATTTGATAATGCAGATGAGGTTCCATCTCACGGCAGAACGGTTCTTCTAGCTCCTTCCTGGGGCGAGAGCGGCCTGCTCTCACGCTTCGGCGAACAATTGATAGATAAGCTTATATCCACCGGCTATAAGATCATTATCAGACCTCATCCCCAGTCTTTTTCATCAGAGAAAGAAATGATAGACAGGCTCATGTCCAAATACAGTGATGAGACCAAGGTTACATGGAACAGGGATAACGACAATTTCAATGTCTTAATGGAATCAGATATCCTTATCTCCGACTTCTCCGGAGTAATCTTCGATTTCTCGCTCATATTCGATAAGCCCGTTATCTACACCAACGCAAAATTCGATATTAATCCTTACGATGCATCCTGGATCGACGAGCCGCTCTGGACATTCTCCATCCTTCCTGAGATCGGAATCGAACTTACTGATGAGAACGTAGGCGATATTAAAAACCTCATCGACAGATGCATTGAGGATTCTTCATTCAAAGAAGGCCGCGACAAAGCCCGTGCACAGACATGGGAACATATCGGAGAAGGCACAAAGAGATGTGTTGACTTCGTCATGAAAGAATATAACGAAGTAATCGGGAAGAAGAAGGCGGAAGAAGCTTCCCGGTCTTCAAAGAAAAACAAAAAACAGAAAAAGGAGGGCAAGAAATAATGACCTTCCTGTCTGCACTTTATACACTTGTAATATCTCCTCTCGAGCTCGTGTTTGAGATCATATTCACCATTGCCAATAAGATCATCGGCAACGAAGGAATCTCTATCATCTTCTTAAGCCTTGCGGTTAACTTCCTGGTCCTCCCGCTTTATAAGCGTGCAGACGAACTTCAGGCAGAAGAACGCGACATACAGGCCGGCATGGCTTCACGCATCAAGCAGATCAAGCGCACGTTCAAAGGTGACGAGCGTTTCTTTATGCTTCAGGAATACTACCGCATAATGCACTACAAGCCGATCTACGCGCTTAAGAGCTCAGTATCCCTTCTCCTTCAGGTTCCGTTTTTCATTGCAGCTTATAACCTGTTATCAGGCATGCAGAGCCTTCAGGGAATGTCATTCGGTTTCATAACCGATCTCGGAAAAGAAGATGCGACATTCATGATAGGATCTTTCCCCGTGAACATCCTTCCGATACTCATGACGCTTATCAATGTCGTATCGGGAATCATCTACACAAAAGGACATCCCTTGAAGGAAAAGATCCAGGTATACGGACTTGCTGCAGTCTTCCTTGTACTGCTTTATAACTCTCCTTCAGGCCTTGTTTTCTACTGGCTCCTCAACAACGTATTCTCACTCGTAAAGAATATCTTCTACAAACTTAAGGATCCCAAAAAGGCACTTAGCATCGTGCTCGCGATCTGCGGAGCAGTCATTCTTGTTCTGACGCTCATAAGAAACGATCTGGACGCAAGACAGAAAACACTTCTCGGAATGGGCTGCGTGCTTCTCGCACTCCCTCTTGTTTCAGGCCTTATTAAGAACAAGACAACCGTTAAGGAAAAGCCTGTTAAGAAGGATAAGAAAGTCTTCCTTTTCGGAACTGTATTCATGGCAACGCTGACCGGACTTCTTATCCCCTCAACCGTTATACATGCGTCGATCTATGAGTTCATCGATGAATTCAATCCCGTTAATCCCTGCATGTACACTGTAAATGCCATGCTGCTCTCATTCGGCAGCTGGGTATTGTGGGGAAGCGTATTCTACTTCTTCATGAGCGATAAGATCAAAGCTTTATTCTGCAAAGCGGTATGGATCATATGCGGAGTTTCCACGATCGATTACATATTGTTCGGAACCAAACTCGGCATCCTTTCATCGACTCTTCAGTATGAGAACACACCCTCATTCGGCATAGCAGATTACCTGATCAATCTGGCTGTCGTCATTCTCGTTGCAGTTGTTTTCGCGATCGTATATGCAAAGCTTCCCAAGATACTTAATGTAATTCTCGCCGCAGGCGTTCTTGCCGTCGGCGGAATGGGACTTCTCAATTCCTACAAGGACTGGGATACATACAGTGCATATCATTTCATCAGTTCTTCTTCAGCTTCGGATATACCCGTTATTCCCTTAAGCAAAAACGGACAGAACGTAGTCGTCCTTATGCTGGACAGAGCAGTCGGAACTGAAGTCCCTTATATATTTAACGAGAATCCCGAACTTGCAAAACAGTTCGACGGCTTCACATATTATGAGAACACGATATCTTACGGTGCATTTACTAATACGGGATCTCCGGCTTTGTTCGGCGGATATGAATATACTCCGGAAAGACTTAACGAGAGAGACGAAGAAAGTCTTGAGAGCAAGCATAATGAAGCACTGAAAGTCATGCCGGTTATATTCGGAGATAACGGATATACGGTTACCGTATGCGATCCCACATATGCAGGCTATCAGTGGACTCCCGATCTTTCAGTCTTTGACGACCATCCGGAATTCCACTGCTACAACACTGACGGACGTTTCAACTATTCTGACGGTATTGAAGGCGTTGATACCGCTTCGATCTCGGCACGTCTTAAAGATATCCGTGACAGGGATTTCTTCTGCTATTCATTAATGAAGATCGCCCCTGTATTACTGCAGGAAACGATCTACGACAACGGTCTTTATAACGAAGCAATATCAGGCAGCGCATCAACGAATGATATTGAGGACCAGCTGTCCCTCACACAGACGATGGACGGTCTCTCAAAGAGCACAGGATATGATGCGCCTTTCCTTCAGGCTTACACTGTTCTGACCAATCTCCCGAACATAACGGAGATCAGCGACGGTTCGGAGAACACATTCCTCATGATGTCCAATGACACCGCACATGAGCCTTGCCTTTTGCAGGAACCTGAATATATTCCTGCGTTAAACGTCGACAACACAGCATACGATACCGACATGGTCACACGCTTTACCATAGACGGCAGAACGATGAGGATGACCACTGAAGAACAGGTTACCGCATATCACATAAATATGGCCACATATATCCAGCTCGGCAAATGGTTTGATTATCTGCGCGAAAACGGCGTCTATGACAACACAAGGATAATCCTTGTTTCCGATCACGGAAGAGATCTGGATCACTTCGACATCAAGTGCGGCGATACTGATATGGAATACTTTATTCCTGTAGTAATGGTAAAAGATTTCAACGCCACCGGTTTTACTGTTTCAGATGAATTCATGACAAATGCCGATACTCCGGCACTTGCAACTTCAGGCGTCATAGATAACCCCGTAAATCCTTTCACGGGAAACCCGATCAATTCCGATTCAAAACAGGGACCCCAGGTGATCTTCTATTCTGATGAGATCGATACCGAGGTAAACAACGGCACAACATTCCTTCCGGGTTCGTGGTATGTATTGGACGGCAATCCTCACGATCCTGATTCCTGGAAGTATACAGGCGACCATTAACACTTGAAAATACGCAAGATTTTATATTAAACGAGTAGGTTTAGATTTATAATCTAAACAACTTTACTTTTCAGCGGAGGTAACCCATATGACTTTTGAAGAACTGATGACTTATGCAATAGAACACGACTGCTCCGATGTGCATATTACTCAGGGTACAAATCTTGCAGTCAGAAGATACGGAATGCTCCATATCCTTGACGAGCGCCCGACTGCAGAAGAAGCACAGGACATGATCTACACGATCCTCACACCCGATGAGATCGCAAAAGTCGAATCCGGCGCAGATGTCGATGTAGGACGCATGATCGACAACGGTGTCAGAGTCAGAGCAAATGTCTACCATCAGCGTAACAACCTCGCATGCAGCATCCGTCTTCTCATGGCTGAGATCCCCGAGTTTGAAGCACTCGGTCTTCCTGAAGTAATCAAGACACTTGCTACTGCCAACAACGGTATCATCCTCGTTACAGGTCCTACGGGTTCAGGTAAGTCCACAACACTTTCCGCAATCGTTGACTACATCAACAAGAACGAGGCAAAGCACGTCATAACCATTGAGGATCCTATCGAGTATATTTATCCTCACAACCGCGCCATGATCCACCAGCGCGAAGTCGGACGTGACGTTGATTCCTTCGCTTATGCTCTCCATTCAGCCCTCCGTGAAGACCCGGATATCATCCTCGTCGGCGAGATGCGTGATTTTGAGACCATTTCCGCTGCAATTACTGCTGCTGAGACAGGCCACCTCGTCCTCTCAACTCTCCACACACAGAGCGCTGCCCAGACGATCAACAGAATCATCGACGGTTCACCTATCGACATGCAGGCTACTATCCGCTCACAGTTCGCAGCAAGCATCCGCGGCGTTATCTCACAGCAGCTCCTGCCTACAGCTGACGGAAACGGCCGTGTGCTCACAACAGAGATCATGGTAGGTACGAGCGCCATCAAGAGCCTTATCCTTGAAGACAAGATCCAGATGATCCCGAGCTCTCTCCAGTCAGGAGGTCTTCAGGGTATGCATACCCTCAACAGCGATCTCCAGAGACTCGTTAATCTGGGCTTCATTACAAGAAGAACTGCCATGGATGCCACATACGATCCCAACGAGCTCGAAAAAATGCTCGGCGTAACCAATTACAACTTCTGATCCTTTCAAAGCTAATAAATTCAGTTATTTCAAGCACGGGGTATCTCAATGAGGTACCCCGTTTCATCAGGTTCTCTATTACACTTAAATTACTTATTAATAAAAAATATTTGTAGATTAACTTGTGTTTTGTACCATAAATAAGGTATAAAGGGGTAATCTGTCGGACAGATTTAAGATACTGTACTGATTATGGAGGAGAACGGTATGAGCCTTGACCTGAAAAAGACGCATATGAAACGGGCGCTTGGTGTGCTCGCTGCTCTTATGTGCGTTGCTCTTATCCCTATGGTAAGCCTGGCTGCAGGTTTCACTCCTTTGCACGAACCTGAAACCGTAACATTCGCAACAGATCTCGCATTCTATGCAGGTGCTTTCTCTACCGCCGTTACAGCATCGATCAACCCGTCAGCTACAATGGCGGTTTTAGCTATTCTCGGATCTTTTGAGAATGCCGCAATATACTCACCCGATTCCGTCACGCTCTGCAATATCGCAGATTTCCTTAACGGCATCCCGATCATAAGGGAAGTCGGAAAGCTTCCTATCGCAAATCCTTATGCTGCTGTTTTTCTTACTTTCATTGCAGTAGCGCTCATCGTCGTCCACTCTTTTGCGGAATCCAAGATGGTATCCGAAGAGACCATAGATAAACTCGATAAACTGATCGGTTACATCTGCACCGTATCGATCACTCTCCTGCCCTTTGTCACAACGGAAGCTCTCGAAGCAGATCCTCCGGGAGTAAAAGGCGGAGCATTGATCTCACATACGGTAACGCTTTTCGCCGACTCTGATAAAGTCACAATATCCGGCTGGCCTTCTTATGTACTCGCCGGCATCACCATAATCGCGATCACGATCTTCTATTACTGCACATATACATGCATGGACAACTGGGAAGTCATCGTGGCTGCCATTCCTGTAAAGGGCACGAGCCTTATCTGGCAGATCATCAAGGCATTCCTCCACATGATCCTCCTGATCCTTCAGATCTTCGCTCCTGTCGTAAGCTTTATCGTCAGCATCCATCTTGCGATTGCGGGACTTATCCTTTTCAGGATCCTCAAGAGAGTCTCCCAATACTACAAGGATGTCTATATCTACACTGTTTTGAGAAAGATCTTCAAGCGTAATGAGCGCATCCCGAGAGTAGAAAAGCATATCCCGAGAAAACTCAAAAAGCTCTACCCCACAATGGAACTTGCTATGTCAGTCTACACGTTCCACGGCTATGCGCGCCTTGCCAAGCGTTCAAGGATCTGGCTCATCAAGGACGGCGACAAGCTCGATCTCATCTATAACAGACTTATCCGCAAGCCTTATATCATCTCCTGGAACGAGCTTCTCGAAAAGCACGACGGCAAGCCCGTCTATATGGAGCAGTGCGCAAGATTTTTGAGGATCCGCACTGAAGACAGGAAACTCGAACTGGTTATGTCAACACGCTACAAACCTGATGTGCCGTTCCTTTCCGAAATGCTCGGCCTTAAGGATTATGAACCGGTAAAACAGGAGATCAAAGAAACCAAGAAATTAAACCGCAAGCTGCGTCGCAAGAATAAAAAGGCTGCAGCAGAACCGGTCTGATATATCAACTTTTGGAAGAAGGTTAATATGAAACATTCAGCAAAGAAAAAGATCGAAGAAGAACAGAGGCTCGCACGCAAAAAGCGCACTCTCAGGTGGAGCTTTGTAGCGGCATTCGTGCTTCTGATCCAGGCTATCGCATCCGGATTCGTGTTCCTGGCCGCATGCAAACTCGGTATGTTCCCGACGTGGATACTAGCCGTAATGGCAGGCGTTCTTGTTGTGCTTCTTCTTATCAGTTCTCTTCTCCTGTTTGCAGGAAAGAAGGAAAACCTGGCCAAGAACTTCAGAAGATTTACGGGCATTATCCTTGCTGCGGTAATGACAGTCACATCGGTCTACATCGGCAATGTTTTCGGCACTGTTGATAACACGATCGAGAATATCACCGTGCCTACAACTACAGAGACGCAGGAAGACGTGGCCGCAGTCATGCAGGTATATGTTCTGAACTCAAGCACGGTTACGAGCCTTGAAGAATGCAAGGACTTAAAGTTCGGCGTAGTCGGCGGCAACGACGGCCCTGCTTCTTTTGCTGCAGTAACAAAGCTGAAATCAGACCTCAATCCGCAGCTCAAAGTCAGCGACTACAAAAACATCAATCTGCTCGGAATAGATTTCTATCACGGAGACGTTCAGGTTGCGATCATCAACGATCTCAATCTGAAACTCGTAAAGGATATTCCCCTCTTAGCAAACTGGGTGGACAACACAAAGCTTATCGGCGAGATCAAGATCTCCACTCCCGAACTTGCCGCAGCGGAAAAAGCAAACCCTTACGGCAATTACGATAAGGTCGTTGAGATCAAGCCTGCCACAAGCGCTGTTGAGAATATCGAGGTAGAACCCTTCATCATTTACATCAGCGGTTCTGACACGAGAGAAGAATACTTCACTACCGAGAGAAGCGACGTTAACATCCTCATGGTAGTAAATCCCCAGACCAAGCAGATACTGCTTATCAACACTCCGAGAGACTACTACATTCCCAATCCGAGATCGAGTGCAGGAACCAAGGATAAGCTCACCCACCTCGGAATCTATGGCGTAGACTACTCCATTACCGGTCTTGAGAATCTCTACGACTGTGAGATCAACTACTATGTCCAGATCAACTTCACGGGAACAGAGAAACTCGTTGACGATATCGGCGGTGTAACTATCTACAATCCTGAGTCCTTCACTGCTGAAGATTACTGGTACGACGAAGGTGAGATCACTCTCAACGGTCCCGAAGCACTTGCTTACGCACGTGAGCGTCACGCATTCGCAGACGGCGACAACATGAGAGGAAGAAACCAGATGCGTCTGATCGAAGCTATGTTCAATAAGGTTACTTCTTCACCCACATTGATCCTGAACTATCAGACCATCCTTGATGACCTTGACGGTTATATCATTACGGACATGGATTCTGATGAGATCGATGCTCTTGTCAGGATGCAGTTGAACGATCTGGCAACCTGGAATATCCAGACTTATGCCGTTACAGGATGGGGCGGCATGGATTACACATATTCCGCACCATATGAGGAATTGTATGTTACATATCCTTATATGAGCACCGTATACCAGGGCCAGGATCTCATCGACAGAGTACTCGACGGTGAGACTCTTACGGAAGAAGACGTAGAGTAATTCCTCATCACAAAACCGACTAAAGAAAACTGCCGTACGATCACTCGTGCGGCAGTATGTTTTTCTCGTAATAATGCTTGATTATCGACCTTCTGGTAACTATTCCTATGAATATTCCGCGGTCATCTGTTATCGGTACGAAGTTCGTTTCCATCGACCTTATTATCAGGTCCTCGATGGATGAACTTATCGATACGGGCTGGTTTTTGTGAGTATTGAGTCCGATATCCGTGAGCTTAAACTGCTCAAGGTTCTCTATCGCCATTGTATGGGGCTCTCCGCCCTCTCCCTTAACGATAAACCAAAGGAGGTCGCCTTCGCTTACGGTCGCAATGTAGTGGCCTTCACGGTCCAATACGGGCACGGCCATGTAAGAGCTGCTGTGCATCTTTTCGAGAGCCTGGCGCACGGTAAAGTCGGAATATAAATATGTGATCTCCTGTTTGGGACGTGTAAAAAAAGCTATGTTCATAATCAGGCACCGCCTAAATCCTTATCAATTCTTACCTGAAAGGGTGTTGCAGTCAGACCGTTCTGCGCATGCAGAGGGGTCGGACCGTATGAGAAAAATGCATATCTTACTTTCGAAGGGAACTCAACCATGTGACAGGACAAAAGCACGGTCTTTCCGTCGAAGTCGACGTTGGCTTCAGCCGGATAGAACTTGCCGTCATCACCTGCGACTTCGAATCCCGAATCGTCAGGTCCGAATCCGGTAGTAAGATTGAGCAGCAGGTAGTCGCCGCCGAATGAGATCTCAACACCTTCGCCGCGTCTTGCATCGATAATAAACGGAGAGACAGCGTCGACATGCTCAAAGCCGTAAACGAACTTCTCGGCAAGGAGAGCAAGCCTGTCACCCGGAGTCTTCTTGTCAGACGGGAAAAGGTTATTGAATTCACCGCAGTCAACGGTAACCGCCATATAAACATTAGGCATATCGATCGCAACGATCTGCTGCTGTTCGCGGAGGGTCGGCCAGGACATATCGTCGAAATCCATATACTTACGTTGTTTCGAAATAAACATGGGAAGCTGGCAGAATATAAACGGAAGCTGGTCGTCAAAGAACACGTCACGCCATTCCTTTATCATTGACTTGAATACAGCTCCGTATTCATTCTGGTGTCCGTCCGTATCAGCTTCGCCCTGATAGAAGACTACGCCTCTTAAAGTGTAAGGAGCTATTCTCAATATCATGCACTCGAAAACTGCGCCCGGATGTCTTGCAGACTTGGGCCCGACAGGTGCGGGCCACGGTGCAGGACCGATCTTAAGATCAGCCTCGGGATAAGTCATCCACGGATCTTCCGCAAGAGCTTCGGCAAGCATCTCCTGATAGTTTTCGTAAGCTTCGTTATACTCGGCTTCAGCCTTGTCGAATTCTTCAGGAGTAAGCTCGGCAGCGGCATCGTCGAAATCCGTAATGTACTGTCTTCCCTCTTTTGTGGTAAGCAGTGACTCAACACTCTGCCAGTTATCTAACGTGGATCTTGTCGAACAGCACTGAATGATTCCGATCTTGGCATCAATTCTTGATTCGAGTTCTCTTGCAAAATAGTAAGCGACACCGCTGATCTCACCTGCGGTCTCACTGGTGATATCCACCCATTCAGATACCGCTTCGGCATAAGCCTGATCTTCATTCAGATGACCGAAGGTTGGAACCTTATAAAGTCTTATTTCAGAATTACCGATCCTGGGAACGATGTATTTTGCAAACTCAGAACGCTTAAGCGGATATTCCATGTTTCCGCCGCCTGCGGCAAGCCACACCTCTCCGGCATAAGCATCCGTAATGGCACATTCTTCAACGTCATTCTCGTAGACCTTGAGTTCATAAGGACCGCCGGGTTCATCGACCGGCTCAAGACAAACGAGGAAACTTCCGTCCTCTTCAGTACGGCATGTATTAGAGGAAACCTGTTCCCCGTCCTTAAACAAAACGGCCTTGATGGTGCAGTCTGTATCGCAGCAGCCGAACACGCGGAGTTCGGCTCCCCACTGGAAGACCATCTTATCTTTAAAAATGCCGTTAAGTATAGTTGCCATACTTGTTAATTATATCAAGCGGAATTGCCTTCAGAAAAGTTTGGAGCAGAATACCAGTGCCTGTGCGGCATCTCCGTTGATCGTAATGCTGCCCTGAGAGACGGCAACTATAAAGTCCTTCTCGCCGTTCAGGACTGATGCAAAAGTCTCTGCATCGGCATCGATATAAAACGGTGCATTGATGTACTCATAAGGAGCTACCTCAGGAATGCCGTCTTCGATCTTCACATACAAAGGAAGATTGTCGAGGTTGCCGTTTAAGGTAATTTGTGTAGCCGTATCCTGAAGGAAAGATACTTTCTTTGCCTTCTCTTCGACTGCTCTGAAAATGCTGCCGAATGTCGGTTCGATTTTTTTCTTCTGCATTTAGATCACTCCTTCTGATAGTGTTTATTCATTTACAGCCTTGCTCTCAAAAGCCAGTATCCATGACACCGGAACTATCTTTGAAGCAAGGTGTAACAGTTTCTGTGAAAACGGATATACGAGCATCCTTCTGCCCTTTACCGAAGCTGAAAGAGATTTTCTTGCAAGCTTTACAGGGTCGATGACGAAGTTCTTGCGCCAGTCGTTAAAGTCAGTCTCCTTGCCCTCCGTTGCTCTTCTCTGGAAGTCGGTCGCAACAGGACCGGGGCATACCGCCATAACGTCTATACCCTGTGATTTAAGCTCACAGCTCATTGCTCTCGAAAAAGAGATGACATAAGACTTGCTTGCCGCATAACATGCAAAGCCGGGCTGTGGAAGGAATCCTGCAGATGACGCTATGTTGATTATCTTTGAGCGTCCGCTGCCTTCGGTTTTCATGAAAGGCGCAGTGATCCTTATCATCTGACTTAACGCACTGCAGTTGATCCTTATGGTGTCATCAAGGGCCTGGGCAGACTTGCTCATGACAGGGCCTTTGATTCCCATTCCGGCAGAATTGATAAGGAGTCCCACCAGGGGTTCTTCCTCTTTAAGTTTATCTTCGATTATCTTTATTCCCGAATTGTCAGAAAGATCCGCAACGACCGGAACAACCTTGATGCCGCTTACAGATGCGGCGATCTGATCTAACGCATCCCTGCGTCTTGCCACTGCCCATATCTCGTCAAACGGAGTCTTGAAGTATTCGCCTTTATCGCCTGCAATAAGCTCAAGAAAAGCCTTTCCGATGCCTGATGAGCTGCCTGTAATTATCGCGATTTTCTGGTGCATGCAACACTTCTCCCCACAAGGAAATTCCCTATCTAAAATAATACACTCTATATAAATTTATTAAAAGAGAACGTCCTTGAAGCAGACTCTCTGTCTGTTGTTATCGTAGTCGAAGCTGTGTCTGGATCCGCCTGCACACCACTTCTCCCACTCACAATCCTGACACTCTTTGCAGAGTGAAGACAAAGGCTTTCTGTAGACCTGGAAACGGTTGGACCATACATCGCTGAACTTGTCGGCCGCGATATTTCCCTGTACGAATTCAGGTCTGTCTTCAATATCAAGGCAGGCCGTGATGTCGCCGTTGATCCTTATGGCAGCCGTATGTGTTCCGGCACCGCAGTAGAAGAACCAGTCTCTTACGTCTCTTTCATATTCAAGACCGAGGAAATGCGAGCAGCCGTAATTAACCGGTATGCCCTGCTCACGCTTTTCGCGAATGAAGTTAAACAGATATCTCTGGTCATCAGGTGTAAGGAGCATGTCGGGATAATCCAAAGCTCTGCCCATCGGCTCTATTCCGATTACACGCCATGAATCGAGATCGATCGAATCCATGATCTCAAAGAGTTCATCGAGTTCGCCGATATTCTTGTGATTAACAACTGTCGTAACCTGGATGTGTCTGAAAGCCTTCGCATCAATGAGGTTCTGTATTCCCCTCATCGCTTTGTCGTATCCGCCCTTAAGACCTCTCTGGCTGTCATGAGTATCACGAAGTCCGTCAATACTTACAGACACCGTACCCATGCCTGTACGGGCAAGCATCTTAGCCACATCCTCAGTGATAAGGGTGGCATTTGTCGTCATTCCCCAGCGGAAACCCTGCTCATTGGCATAACCCAAAAGCTCTTCAAATCCGGGATATAAAAGCGGCTCGCCGCCCGTAATGCAAAGCTGGAGTTTCTTTATGTCAAAATGCTCTTTGACATCATCCAATACTGCCTTGAACTGCTCTACGGAAGGACCGTGTCCCAATCCGGGCGCACAACTGCTTCCGCAGTGAAAACACTTTTCATTGCAGCTTCTGGTCAATTCGAAAAACAGATATATCAGTTCGGGATCTTTGAAAAGCCTTGCACGTTCCTTGGCTTTTCTGTCGAGATATACCTTCTTGGCTTCGTTAGTATCCACGGGCATCAGGTCTCAGCTTCCGGCGGAGGTCCGTAGACATCCTCTTCAGGTCCGTCTATCACATCAGACGGCGGAGGTCCGTAAACACAGACTTCTTCCTCAGTAGGCTCTGAAGGCTTCTCAGGCTTAGTAGCCTTTGTCTCTTCCTCTGTCTCAGTGATTGAAGTTTCCGGCGGAGGTCCGTATACATTAGTCTCACGAGGCTCAGTCGGAGGTCCGTATACACAGGCCTCAACAGCAAGGCTGAGTGCACCGATACTTGCTGCAATCGCAACAAAGGTTAATGGTTTCTTAGATCTTTTCATTGTAATTATCCCCCTGAAAAGTCTCTTCCTGTTTACTTCTTATCAGACCCGTTATTATCCGCTGCCTTGAATCCGGGCTTGGGCTTTAATGCCGTAGGAGCCGCACCGGCTTTAGGATCCATGATCGGAGGTCTGTTTTCACCGATAGACTCTCCCATTGAAGGAGCCGTCGGATTATTCCTGAAATCACGTTCTTTATCTACTATAGCAGAAGGACGTACGATTCCGCCATAAGCAGAGGACTGCTCATTCTGTTCGCTGCTTGTATTCCCGGCAGGTGTATAACCTCTGTCGAAGAATGCGGATTTACGTGTTCTGGCAGTGTCGGCAATACTTGTCTGAGGAGCGTTTGCTTTTTCCTGCTCAGCCAGTTTCTTTGCCTTTTCTTCCTCGATCCTTCTCTGCTGTTCGCGGATTCTTTCTTTTCTGGCGTCGTTACTTTCCTTGAATACAGGTGAGTTTGATCCCGGAGCAGCCCATATGGGTGCTCTTCCGGAAGCATTGTTGTTATTTCCCGCAAGGATCGTTCCGAGCTGGTTAGCATTTGAAGATGCCCTTGCACGGTCTGCTGCCTTTGCCGCGCCGTCTTTCGGCTTGTTACCGGACGGAGCTACACCGGAAGTACTGCTGCCCTTATATCCGTGGTAAGGATTCTTTTCTCTCTGGTCATCAGCCTTGGCTTTCTTCTCAGCGCTGGTCTCAAGTGCTTTGTTATATCCGTCAACAGAAGACAATGCGGAGATTGCAGGCATTACGGGATCTGAAGTTGCCATTGTTGTCTTGAAGAAAGCAGATGTCTTGCTCTGTTTTCTGTTCATCTCAGCCTTAGCTTCTCTGGCCGCATTTGCAGCTTCCATTGCTTTTTGAGCCTCAGCCATCTTTGCTTCAGCCTGTGCTCTTGCAGCAGCTGCAGCTCTCTCAGCTTCAGCAGCTTCACGTCTTGCACGCTCAGCAGCCTGTGCCTCTGCAAGAGATCTTGCCGCTTCAGCTTTCCTTGCTTCTTCTGCAGCTCTTGCTTCAGCTTCTAATCTTGCTTCTTCAGCCCTTCTTGCCTCTTCGGCTTTTCTGGCTTCCTCAGCCTTTCTTGCCTCTTCAGCTATCCTGGCTTCTTCGGCTCTTCTTGCTTCTTCTAACCTTCTGGCTTCTTCTCTTCTCTGAGCCTCTTCCGCAGCTCTTGCTTCGGCTTCAAGTCTGGCCTCTTCAGCCTTCATCATCTCTTCGGCTCTTCTTATTTCTTCTAATCTTCTGGCCTCTTCTCTCTTCTGAGCCTCAGCCTCTCTTCTGGCCTGCTCTGCCGCTCTTGCCTGTTCCTGAAGTCTTCTTGCTTCCTCAGCAATAGCCTCAGCCTTAGCCTTTGCTATGGCAGCAGCTTTAGCAGCCTCTTCGGCTTTTCTCGCTTCTTCCTGTCTTGCAAGTTCGGCAGCTCTTGCAGCCTCCTGAGCGATCCTTGCTTCTTCAGCCTTTCTCGCTTCTCTTTCCAGACGCTCTTCTTCGAGCCTTCTGGCTTCTTCGGCTTTCCTTGCCTCTTCTGCCTGCTTTGCCTGCTCATATGCCTGAGCCTTTCTGGCCTCAGCATTCTTTCTGATCTCTTCTACTCTTGCAGCCTGAGCAGCTCTTCTCTCTTCGAGAAGCTTCTTTGCCTTCTCGCGTTCTTCGATCTGTTCAGGTGTGAGTTCTGCTTTCGGACGTTTGAGAGGTCCATTCTGTGGAGCTGATGTGAAATTGTGTTCCATAGGCTTCTCTTTCTGTTCGTTGCTTGTTTCCTTTTTATCTCCTGCAGCAGCGGAAACTATTCCGGCGTTCACTACTGAACTGCCTGGACGCTGGGCAGGTGCATTCTGCTCAACGGGTTTTGCTGTTGCTTTTTCCACAACTATCTTCTCGACGGGCTTTTCAGCCGGCTTGTCAACATTCTTTACTACGGGTTTTTCTGCAGGTTTTACGGCAGGCTTTTCATCCTTCTTAACTGCAGGCTTCTCTTCAGATTTTACACCAATTTTCTCAGTAGGTTTTATTCCGGTTTTTTCTGCCGGCTTAGCTCCCGGACGAACAGTGGATGCTGCTGCGGTAGTTCCTGCTGTCGCTGCTGCGGTCTTTGTTGCTGCAGATGCCGCCGGACGTGAAGCCGCTGTCTTAGCAGCAGTTCCTGCTGCCGCACCGTTTGCTACAGCCTGAGCGTGATTAACTGACAGACTTGCAGGTCTCTTGATCGGTGCTCTCTGCTGGACAGGCTTTTTCTCTGTTATAGCAGTACCGTCTTTTGCTGCCGCAGCTTTTCTTGCTTCGGCATTCTTTCTGATCTCTTCAACTCTTGCTGCCTGTGCAGCCTTTCTTTCAGCAAGAAGCTCTGCTGCCTTCTCACGCTCTGCAAGCTGTTCGGGTGTAAGTGTCTTTGCATTTGCTGCAGCTCTAGAAAAAGGTTTAGCTGCTGTAGCAGTGCCGTCTTTCTTTGTTTCTGCAACGACCTTGGCATGGTTTACTGAAAGCTCGGCAGGACGCTTAACAGGTGCCTTCTGAACTGCTGTTCTTGTGCCAGTGGCAATGCCCTTCTCGGAAGTTTCCATTGCCTTGATCTCTTTCATGGCATTGGCTGTATTAAAGCTCTTCTCGGAAACAGCAGTGCTTGTATTCATGCTCTTAACGGGGCCCAGATAACCGAAAAATTTCTCGGCAAGAACGGGAACGCCGGGAATGAATGCAATGGCAAGATCTGAGCCGTCCAGATTCTTCTGCTTCTTAAGGTATCTGTATCGAACATAGAGAAGACCGCCGATAATGAGCAGGATGATGATCCAGATCCAGCTTGCAGCTGATGTCTTCTTGGGACCGTTTTTGCTTCCGCCGTTACCTGTTGCAGTAAGAGCAGCAACTACGGGTGTACCGTCTTCATTTGTCTCATCTGTTCCGCCTTCAACGGTTTCATCAATAAGACCGGTCTCTTCAACGATAGGAGTCTCCGTAGCCTGTGTTGTCTTTGAAGAAGTGGCTGAAGATGTTGCAGCAGTTGTCTGTCCTGCACTCTCTGTAGCAGCTGTTGTCTCATCAGAATTACTTGTTGCAGTGGTTGTATCACCGGCTGCTGTTGCCTGTGTCTGCTGAGTCTGCTGCGTCTGCGTGGGTGCAGTTGTAGGATCCGGTGCTCTTGTAGGATCGGGTGCCCTTGTGGGATCCGGGGCTTTTGTAGGATCAGGTGCCTTGGTAGGAACCGGTGTATTTGTGGGAACCGGTGTAGCCGTGGGTTCTGGTGTAGCTGTAGGTTCAGGTGTAGGTTCAGCCGAATAATTAACAGTGTAGGTGTAATTATCTACACTAAAGTCATTGCCTTTATTTGTACAAGAAACCAGAAAAGCAGACCATTGCTGTGGAACCACAGTTACAGTTATAACATCGTCCAAACAAGTCAAATTAGAACAATAATTATCAGAACCCCATAGATAAGAGACATCATCAGGACTACAACTAATCTCTATCCTTAAAGAAATAGATTCAACGTTAGACTCAAAACCCCAACTGTTAACATAAATAACAGCGCTATCCATATCACTGCTGTGAACTCCACATTCAACTACAGCATCGGCGCGAACATCGTGTGATTCAAAACAATTAATTGAGATTGAAAAAGCAAAAAGTGCGCATAGTAATGCACACAGGAATTTAAGCGAGAAGCGCCCCGAATAGCTACCCGTCATTTATATTTCCTCCAAAAAAGCACACACATCTTCTAACAAAACCCTATATTAGAAGATAAATAAATTATAAGGTCGGGGGGCCTTATTTTCAAGTGCTTGGAGGTGTCAGGAAAGCCTGAGAATTAAGTGTTTTCAGCCTCTCCGAGGGAGTTCTGTTCGAGAACTTCCCGGTCGGGTACAAAGCCGTTTACTGCTTCCTGTGCAGCTGGGATTATTGCCTCTTCACCGTACTTTAAAATATCAGGCTTTTCTTCAGGAACAGTTGCTACAACAGCAGGCTCGGAATTAGATACTTCCGTGCCGATCTCGGGTCTTATTGCACCTTCATAAGCAGTATCTTCCTGAGCCGGCTGAGCTGCTGCCCTTGCAGAAGAAGGACGCTTTAACTGGATCTGCTTCTGTCTGAGATTGTGCTTATAAGTATCACCGTTTGTGTACTTTACAGCAGACGGAGCTGCTGAATCCATAACGAGTGCGGGAGTATTTGCCTCATCACCGACCTGGTTGGAATTGAGTTCATTCATCTGCTGCTGACGTGCATCGGCAGTGTTTGAGTATACAGGTCTGATGGGAGCCGTGTTGGACTTTTGGAGATATCCGTTAAGGATGGCTCTTTCCTTGGCCTTATCGAGCTGCTTGGATCTCTTTGAAGATATACCGAGCTGTCCGTAGTAATCCGCTGCGTGCTTTTCTTCTTTCTGGGCGTCGCTTGTTCCGCCTACCAGAGTATTGGTTTCCAAAGCTTCCTGCTGCTTTCTCTTTTCGGGGTCTCTGGACTCGCGCTTTATCTGATGAACAGTCTTTGTAGATGTTGCTGATGCAGCATTCTCTCTGCGCACGACCTTATCCATGGTCTTCTCACGCCTTAATTCAGCGCTGATCTTCTGGCTGTGTCTTGCCTTCTGTCTGTCAGAAAAACTGAAAATCTTGAGCGCGATGATAATGCCCAAAATAACAACTGCTGCGATACCAATAACTATCGGCAGGATCTGTTTGTTCGTCGGCAGATTAATAACCAGTTCGTACGGCATATTAATTTTCTCCAATATCTTCTTCTGCGGTATTTTCTATTTTTGTAGTAGGTTTGTCAACATCAAATTCTTGAGAATCAGGGAGAATTATCTCTTCTTCAGCTTCTCTTTTCTTATCGACCCATCGCTTAACGGCGATCCTTGCGGCCATGATGATTATAAGAAGGACTACGACTGCAACTGCAACGATGATGAGTTCTTTACCGGCTTTGCTGATCGTCTCGACTGTAACGTCTGTCGTGGATTTTCCGCCCTGAACAGTCTCTTCTGCAAGCGCCCGGGATGTCTCTGCAGTTGTCTGAACTTCTGTTCCGGATGCTTCCGTAACCTTTGTCTCAGATGCCGGAGTAAGAGGCGCGGGCGTGATCTTAACGCCGGTATAATCTGACAGTGCGATACCGTTTACGCCGAGAGGAACTGCATGGTCGAGTCCGATAAACTCGCCTTCTTCAGTCTGCCAGAGAACCTCTTTTACGAAGTTATATTTCTCTTCATCCCATGTCTTGAAATCGTCTTTTACGAGTCCGCCCGTATCACCGGAATTTGCGTTGAAGCACCAGAAAGTGTGGTGCAGGTGCTTTTCTGCGATGAGCTGTCTGAAGTATTCCATCCACTTCAGATTGTCGCCTTCCATGAAGCCGCCCCACTCGCCTACGAAGATCGGAGCAATGCCTTCCTCCTGGATGTAGAGCCAGTAATCGTACCAGGCATCTTCCATGAGGGAATCGTATGTAAAGCCACCCTGGAACCAGGGCTGTTCGTAGACTCTCGGGCCGTAGTCGTGAGGAGAATAGATTATCTGCTTGTTGCGTTCGGGAGAACCGAAATCGATCGGATAATCCTTAACAGCCATGAGGTTTGCACCCCACCATGTGTTGTAGTAATCGTCATCGTCATTCTTGGATACGAAGTTATTTGCCTGGATATTCTTGGGATAGATCTGTATTCCCTCGATTATTATCAGCGCGTGGGGGTTTGCATCAAGAACCGCATTGCCTGCACGCTCGGCTACCTTCTTCCAGTTGTCGGGACTGTCGGAATCGTTCCAGATCGCATGGGGTGTCTCGGAAGCTTTTCCGTGAGGCTCGTTCTTTAAGTCGTATCCAATTATCGTGTCGTTGTTCTTGTATCTGTCGGCACACCACGAAAGAGCTTCAACGAAATCGTCTTCAGTGATGTCACCGTTGTACCAGACTGGGTGATTATGTCCTGAAGCATCCGTTTTCGCTGAGTGGATATCGATGATGACCTTCATGCCGTTCTGCTCGCAAAGAGAGAGAACGTAATCGAAGATCTCAAGTGAATTCATTGAATTGAGCTCTTCGTTATATGCGTTGTTGTAGTTTGCTCTGGGATACTCGCCGTTCTTCCACTGGAGAAGGAGTTCGGCGCTCATGGGAACTCTCATGACATTGAATCCGTGGTCAGCAATAGACTTCAAAGTATCCTTGAGATTGCAGTTCCATACGCCGTCAAAAAGATTTGTTCCGGTATTGTAGCCGAACCAGTTGCAGCCGGTAAGCCATACTTCCGTGCCGTTCATGTCTACGATATGAGAACCTTCTGTGGTAAGCCAGTCGTCACCTGCCACGCCTTCTGTATTGCGTGCGGGATCGGGATTGGAAACGGGATCTGAAGAAGAATTTCCGGAAGAACCGGATGTTGAAGTGGTAGCTGCAGGTTCATTTACCGAACCTGATTCACCGTCTCCCGAAACGGAAATGAGCTTTGCAGTATTTACATCACTGCCTGAAACCTGGATGCCGACCCTGCTGTCAAAACCCCAGTTGTTGGGACCTGAAGCAGAACAGATTGCCGTTACCCTGTTGCCGCTGATCTCGTATGTGTCAAATCCCCAACCGCTTGCCGAATCGAGAGTGCCGGAGAATTCTGCCACAACGGTAATAGTCTCATAACCGCTGCAGCCCGAAAGCTGGATCTCGAGCTGTCCGCCGCTGCCCCAGCAGTTAGGTGTGGCACTTCCCGAAGGAGCCGCCAGCGAGATCATCGGGAATGCGGAAACAATAAACAAGGATGTGATAAACAGCAGAAGCATCTTCTGCCATATCCTGCGGCGCATATTATGCCTCCAATTAAAGATCGATTTCTGCCTTGCGTCCGGAAGACTTATACTGTTCGTACTTAACACCTGCCGCATCGAGCATCTTGCGTGCAGCCTTGGTGGCGTCAGTATCGTGATACTTGTCGTCGAAATAAACAACTCTTCCGACACGCTTCTGGATCAGAGCTTTTGTGCATTCGTTGCAGGGGAAGAGCGTAACGTAAACAGTGGAACCGGCGAGATCGCCTGTCTTGGAATTGAGGATGGCATTGAGTTCTGCGTGAGCTACGAAAGCATACTTTGTATCGAGCGTACCGCCCTCACGTCCCCATGGGAATTCCTCATCGTCACATCCCAGAGGGAAACCGTTGTAACCGACAGATAAGATGTAATTATCCTTGTCTACAATGCAAGCGCCTACCTGGGTACTCGGGTCCTTACTTCTCATAGAAGCAAGCTTAGCTACACCCATGAAGTATTCGTCCCAGGAGATATAGTCAGATCTCTTATCGCTCATAAACTCCTCCGATATCTACAAGTGAAACACCCTTAATTTTAACTGACGAGGAGTTATGTCGCAACAAAATAATATATTTATTTAAAAGATTTAGGAATCAGTAAACCGTTTCCTTGCGTGTTTCCATTACAAGACTCTCTACAAGATCCTCGTAAGAAACGCCTGCAGCCTTAGCAGCCTCAGGAAGAAGCGATGCGTTGGTCATGCCGGGAAGGTTGTTTGCTTCGATAAACCAGAACTCGTGCTTGGCGTCATCGTACATCATATCGACACGGCCGTACTGGGTCATTCTGAGAAGCTTGAAGATCTTCAATGCCATCTTCTGGCACTTCTTATAGTCTTCTTCTTCAATCCGGGCAGGACAAACGTGGGTCGTAAGACCGTCCTGATATTTATTCTTATAGTCGTAGAAACCTTCGTGAGGGATTATCTCCGTAACAGGAAGAGCCTTGTCGTTAACGATGGAGATGGTGATCTCACGGGCCTTAATGTACTTTTCGATAAGGATCCTCTGATGGTAGGAGGCCGCATAGTTTATGGCTGCTTCGAATTCATCCTGTGACTTTACGATGGATACACCGCAGGAAGATCCGTTTCCGATAGGCTTAACTACACAGGGAATGCCGATCTCTTCGCTTACTCTCTCAAATGTAAGCTTCTCGGGAACATCGACGATCCAGTCAGCAGTGAGATATCCTGCAGCTCTTGCAAGAGACTTGGAAAGGTCCTTATCCATTGCGATGGCGCATCCCAAATAATCACAGCCTGTGTATTGGATATCAAAAGCATCAAGCAGAGCCTGGACCTGTCCGTTCTCGCCGTGGCTTCCGTGGAGTCCCAAAAAGACTCTGTCGGCGAATTTGCACATTTCGATGACTCTGGGGCCTACCCAGCTCTTTCTTCCGCCGTGTTGTCTGATGATCTCTTCAAGATCAGGTTCCGCCTCCGGGATATCGTATGAGAACGGGTTTACCGTACCGCGTCTGAAGAATGACTCACAGGGAGCATCAGTCTCGATTCCGTCATACAGATCGACCAGCGCAACCTCATGTCCTTTGGACAAAAGAGCATTGGCAATAAGGCTTGCCGATTTAAGCGATACATCTCTCTCGGGCGATAAGCCGCCGCCAAGAACAGTAATTTTCATACAAATTCCCCTTTTAACGCAAGATAGACAGATTATACTCTTTTTCGTGTGATGTCTTCATTGATACCTACAAAATGCCACATGTTTGTAAAAAGCTAACTTGTGTTAAGATTATTGGGATTAGCTTATATATAAAAAATATAATAAGGGGAATAATATGCTCGCTATTTTATATTTGATTTTATGTGCCGCGTTCGGTATGTGCTTTGTCGGCCTTTCAGTACCGGATGTACGCAGGTTATATGTCGCATGCAGTCCTTCTGCCAAGGCTATAACTCATATTCCTAATACATTGTTTACTGTTCCGGCCGGTATCGTTACAGGTATGCTCTGCGTACCGTTCTTCAATTACTACGTTACTCTGGGCCTTTCTTATATCGTTGACAGCGGTGAAGTCTGCAAGAAGCTCGGTGTACTCGTCACATTCGCATTCTTCCTCTGGATGATCCTCACATGCCTCATCCTCATCAACCGCAAGAGGATCAAGCGCGAAGAGCTCAAGGCAGCAGGCTCTGCAGCTATCGAGGACTATAAGTTCAATATCGTAGACTCTATCTTCTACGGTGTCGTTATCCTCGGCATCACGATCGCTGCAACATTCCTCATGTTCTACACATACAGGATCAACGGAACCAATCTCATGAACGGTTCTTCCACTTTCTCAGATCTCTCGCCCCACACGGCAATGGTCTCTTCATTCGGCAAGGGCTTTAACTTCCCTACACAGTACATGCACTTCTCAGGAGACGGAATCAAGTATCACTTCCTCTTCTATTTCCTTGCTGGTACTCTCCAGTATTTGGGACTCCCTATCGACTACGCACTCAATCTGCCTTCGATAATGTCCATGATCTGCGCTCTTGTGCTTTTGGGCCTTTTGGCTGTGCTCCTCAGCTCAAGAAGATCCGCATTCCTCGTAGCACCCGTACTCGTATTCTTAAGAAGCTCATTCAATGTTTTCTACCACATCAAGGAACTGACAGCGACAGGTCTTACAACTTCACAGGCTGTAAGCGAGATCATGAAGTCTTCTTCCTGGTATGCGGTAACTGATTACGACTCATGGGGAATCTGGGCTATCAACGTATATCCCAACCAGCGTCACCTCATGCTCGGTGTGGCAGTAATCATCCTTATGGTCATCCTCTTCCTGCCTTTTGTCAGAAGACTCGGCATATCAGTCTTCCGTGCAGGCAGCTTCGGCGATGCAATTAAGGCATTCATCGCTTCAAAGAATGCATGGCTCATCAGATCCGGTGACCCTCTCTATCCTTTGTCTATAACCATCCTGGCGTGCGTTCTCGTTATCGTAATGCCTTATTTCCACGGTTCATGCCTCATTGCGCTTCTCCTTGTGCTCTTTGGCATGGCAATCTTCTCCGAGAGCAGACTTCTCTATCTCGCAGTCGCAGCATGCGCTCTGGCATCTTCTTTCATCCAGACGCTCGCATTCTCCGGCGGATATAAGAATGTCGTATCTTTCGAGTTCAAGCCCGGCTTCATTCTCCAGGATCCCACAGCCGGTTCCATTGCACGTTATCTCCTGATCGTTACGGGATTAACTCTTATCCTCGGTGCTGTATTTGCACTGACAGCGCTTGTATTGGACATCATCCGCAAGAAGCCTGTTCACCGCTTCCTGCTCTTCCTTTGCGCACTTAACCCGTTGATCTTCGCATTTCTCTTCAAGGTTTCCCTTGAGATGCTTGCAAACCACAAGTTCATCCAGGTATCCCTCATCCTCATCGACGCATTCGTCGCAGCGCTTATCGCCAACCTTCTTTACATCCCGATCAAGCGCAGAAAGGCTGACGGCACTGAAGATGCTTCTGTTGATGAAGACGTCATCGATGCTTCCGCACTCGACGGCGATGCTGCAATTGCAGTAGCTGCAGCTGATTCCGGCGTCAGAACTCCCGAAGTTGTTTCAGCATTCGGCGAGTCCGGTGAGAACGCTGAAGAAACACCCGACATCAAGGCAATCGAAGAACATACCGGCGTGGATGCCGATGTTTCAGGCCTTGGCAATGAAGATAAAGAAGAAAAGGCTGAAGAAGAGATCAAGGAAGAAGCACTTCCGGCTGAACTCCTTTTCGGTGACGATAAGAAGGATTCCGAAGACAAGGAAGACGATGCTTCCGATGAGGAAACCGAAGGTATCTTCGAAGTTACTGATGATACTGAAGAAGATAAAAAGGATGAAACTTCTGAAGAGTCCTCCGAAAAGAAGGATGACGAAAAGAAATCCGATGAATCTTCTGACGATGACAGCACTTCCGATGAAGCTGTTAAGGAAGCAACACCTGAACCTGCACACGTTGCAATGCGTCCCGGTTCACTTGCAGTAAGCAGCAAATTCACATTCGGAGAAGAAGAGCCTGTCGAAGACTCCAATGTTGCTATCGTATCTGCAGAAGAGCCTGTTGAAGTCACCACCGTGGCTTCCGTTGAGGCAGAGACAGAGATCAAGCCTGAATCATTAAAGCACGAGGCTGTTTCACCCAAGAAGCCCAAGGGATTGTCATTCCCTGCATGGATCGCTCTTGAGATCGCAGGTGTTCTCCTCGCAATCGCGCTCATGGTACCTCTTACGGCTACCGGTGTCAGCGAGTGGGCTACTTACGTCAACCTTAACAAAGAACCTCTGACATTGAACGCAGACTCACCTGTTACGAAGTGGGTAATGGAAAACACAGATCCCGACGATGCTTTCCTCACACCTATGTGGTCAATGAACCGCTTCATACTTGCAGGACGTCCGATGTACTACGGCTGGCCTTACTATGCATGGTCTGCAGGCCACGACACATACACGAGAGACACCATCTATCTGTGGCTCATCACAGGCTGCGGCGGAGATATCGACGAGTTTACAAGATATTGTAAGGAGCGTCACATCAGATATCTCATAGTCGATCCTGATTTCGAGACAACAGACTTCGGCAACGGTATTACGTTCAATAAGGGATTCTTCGAAGATAACCTTACACAGGTTGCATACTTCGCAGAAGAGAATACGACCATCTACAAGATCTACTGATCTTAAGACTTAATCAGACGGATTATTTCTGTGATATTCGTTCTTGATCTCATACATCAGCTTGTCAGCTTCATCGACATAGTCGATAACTGACTTGTCTGATCTGGGATCGGTAAGCACATAGCCGATACTGACAGAGAACTTGACCGGACTTAAGCCCATACTGTTCTCCTTCTCGATATAAGCGATAATGCTCTTTCTGATGTCTTCGGCATACTTCCTGTTTGCGTTTGCAGCGATGATCAGGAACTCGTCACCGCCGTAACGGATGCCGATTGCATTGTCATTGGTGATGCTATCCTTGATGCCCCCTGATACTGTTATTATCGCCTTGTCTCCGAAAATATGTCCGTATCTGTCGTTGATCAGCTTAAGATCGTTGATGTCGGCAAACATGATCAGGGCACTCTTTTTGTGCTCTTTACTCTCATTAATGAGCGGAACAGCGTGGTTTACGAAGCAGAATCTGTTGTAAAGACCGGTCATGGGATCCCTGTCATACATATATCGCAGTTCTTTGTTTACCATCTCAAGACGCAGGGTGATCCTGAAGTGCATCAGTGTCTGCTCCATCTTTTCGAGATATTCGTACACGCGGTAATCTTCCTTTATGACGGATGTTCCGCCTGCGAAAACAACATAACCATAGTTATATCCGGCATTCTGCAGCGGATAGAAGATATAGATATGCTGCTCGCCTTGCTTTTTGATGAAGCCTGGCATTCTTAAGTTACTGTCAATCAGGCTATCTGCTTCCTCGCCGTCCTTTAACGCAACCGTGGCATCGAAATCAGCTTCATAGCATTCGGATAATGCTTCGAAATCTTCGGAAGAAGCATCCTCAAAATAGTACCTGTTAAGCATAAGGTAGAAATTGCCGTTGAAGTATCCGTTATTGGAACGGTAGAACTTTCTGAGGTTCTCCTTCATGTCTTCGTAATCGTAGGATTCCAGGATGACATTCCTCTCGGCGCGCATAAACCGGTTGAAGTAGCTCGACTGATTGTTCTTTGCGTGAATGCCGCTGCAATACTTTCTTCGTCTGATGTCGTACTGACTGTCTGCTTCCAGATTGCATCCGCAGCTCTCACCCGGAACAAGCTTTGATGCAACAGACACATCCAGCGAATCCGTCTTTCCTTCAACTATCTCATAGAGCAGCTTACAACTTTCATATCCGATCGTCTCATAGTCCTGATCGACCGTCGTAAGAGCTGGATAAGATATTCCTGACTCTTCTATGTTGTCAAAGCCTGTTACGATAATGTCCCCGGGGAGATTAAACCCTCTTTCTATGAATCTGTTGATTACCGCCAGTGCCATGATGTCATTGGCACATACTATGGCGTCAGGAAGAGCAATTCCGGAATCGATTAGCTTGTCAGTAAAATCGACACATTTCTCGGGTGTCCAGTCACCGTAACCTAAATACTCATCCTTCAGCTCAAGACCGTGTTTTTTCAATACCATACGGACAACACGTTCTCTGTCTATAGTGTCTACGTGTTCCCTGGCACCGCCAAGATATGCAATATTCTTTGCATTGTGTTCCGTTATCAGATGCTCGACAAGGTCTTTCATTCCCTCTTCGTTGTTGTTTCCAACGTAAGGTATTCCGTCGAACTTCATGCCGATACTTACTACGGGTACGCCCTTTTTGCCGGCTGCCGTGCAGAGTTCCTCAGCAGTGGGAATGTTATTTAAAAGATTTGAGAAGACGATAAGCCCGTCGTATTCTTCAAGCTTCGCAAGATTGTAGATATTGAGCTGGCCTTTATTTGTGCCATCACTTCTGTTGTTAGCCGCAAAGCTTATGTAAAAATGGATATCCAGATCATTGGCGGCTGCATATTTCTTAATGCCCTCAATAGCCTTGAGAGTAATGCTGCCGTTGTATCCGTTTGAGTAAATGGCGATCCTGTGCTTCATAAGGAAAAGAGCATATTAAAGGGCCTGACTATCTATCCAAACGGTATTATACCACTCGAAATCAAAAATAATTAACTACCAAAATTACTTGTGATATAATCTTTCCTGCCCGGGACCGATTTCCGGGCTGTTTAAGGGAATATAGATCGGATTAAGGGAATTAGAAAAAATGTCAGTAGATGCGTTTACAACGCTGCTCCAATGCAGCTTTCCTTTTATAGTCATAATTGGTGTGGCTATTTATGTTATTTCAAATTCCAGGAAGAACAAGGACAGGGTCGACTATGAAACCACTCCTCCGCAGTTCTTCGGAATGCGCGCACCCACAGACGAAGAAGCCAAGGAGATTAGAGCCGAGGTGCTTCCGAGAGTGCGCAAGAACGTGTTAGTAATGAGCCTTGTCTTCATTCCGCTTATCGTTATAATAAGCGGTGCCGCTTACAGCATTACCGAAACGGAATCCATTGGAATTGCTGTTATCATGGGTACTGTTGCACTGGGTGTTCTACTAATGTATATAGGCATTGTGTCGATGCCTTTATATGAGATCATCAGCCTGTATAAAAAGCTTTATAGCGTCGGCGATTGCTATTTTGCGGATGTTCAGCAGGTCATCCGTGTGAATCACAGAGGCATTCCCTGCACGATATATCACGCAGTTATCAAGGACCAGATCGGTACGACCTGGGAGACAGACCTTCCTAAAGACCTGCACCTGGCACAGACCGGAATGAGATGCCTTGTTATCATCTATGCTTCCGAAAGAAAGGTCAACAAAAAGCCTACAAACGGTAAAAGCTTATACAGAAGAGCGCTTTATGTCCCGAAAGATGAATTTATGTAATCAGCTGCGTTTCAATAGTCAGATCTCAACGAAATTATAAAATAATAAGGGGTGCCTCATTGATTTGAGACACCCCTTTAGTTATTGATTATTTATCAGATTACTTCTTGATCTCGTTGAAGCCTTCTCTTGCAGCATAAGATGTGTGCAGGAGCTCGTGAGCCTTGTGTGAGTTAGGCTCGCCGAGGAACTTCTCGTAGAGTTCTACGATCTGAGGGTTCTTGTGAGACTGACGGAGAACCTGACGCTCATCCTCGGAATAGAGTGCCTGAGCTCTCTTTTCCTTGTATGTGTCGAGAATATCGTCTGACTCATTAGGCATGAAGCAAGGACGAACATAAGGCTGACCACCGCCGTTGATACAACCACCGGGGCATCCCATGATCTCGATGAACTGATACTTTGACTTGCCCTCGCGGATCTCGTCGAGAAGAACCTTAGCGCTCTTCATGCCGGAAGCGATAGCAACGTTAACTGTTGTACCGTTGATGTCGAGAGAAGCCTCTCTGATACCTGCATCGTGGCCACGAACTGCTGTGAATTCAACAGGCTCGGACTCCTTGCCTGTGAGCTTGAAGTAAACAGTTCTGAGAGCTGCTTCCATAACGCCGCCTGTTACACCGAAGATAACGCCTGCGCCTGTGTAGTCGCCCATGATATCCGGATCCCAGTCTTCATCAGGAAGACGGTTGAACATGATGCCTGCACGGCGGATCATTCTTGCGAGCTCACGTGTTGTGAGAACTGCATCAACATCAGGAAGACCGTTTGTAACGAGCTGCTCTCTTTCCTTCTCGAACTTCTTAGCAACGCAAGGCATGATGGATACAACGAAGATATCCTTAGGATCGATGCCCTTTTCCTGTGCCCAGTAAGACTTGATGATGGCACCCTGCATCTCGTGAGGAGACTTGCA
>JAEIGA010001348.1_pt1 | contig 38281 bp, 26 predicted proteins | sample 9270691 | NCBI WGS metagenome assembly JAEIGA01 (sample SAMN17057246, study PRJNA624740) | gut metagenome | biome: biome; isolation source: fecal sample | host: Bos grunniens | place: China: Xizang | collected 2019
ACACATGACAGGGAGGCTAAAGTGAGGATTACTGTTACTACAAAAAATGCTCAAACCTACACAAAAGATGTAAAAATTATTCAGGTAAGACGACTTATTAACCCTACAGGTATATGGAGGGCTTACAATAACGACGAGAGTTTCAATGTTACACTTATGAACATGACATTGGAGGACATGAGAACAGGATTGTTCTCTCCTGTAGTCTCGGACGGCCCTTGGACTGCAAACGTCATTCAAGGTCAGGATTGGGTATGTCTTAATGGTATTCCGGGAAATACTGTAACAGGAAGTACCGGTACTGCTGTTCAATTTTCATACAAACCTGTTGGTAAACTTACTGATCCCAATCAGTCGAGATTTGGAATTATTGAGATTCATTATCATGACAACTCATGTGTTCACAGAATATTTGTCAGACAAGGCTATGCTCCATCGGCACTTAAGGATGGTGAGGCAGAGTGGTACTCATTTAATATGAATACACAAACATCAATGACATCTTCGCCACTGGATGAAGGATCTTTGTTCAGGTATGGAAAACCTCAGTATCCTATTTCTGAGGCAAATAATCTTGATCCTCGATTCTCGTATGCGGTAAATCCTGGTAGTAATCCGTTGGCGATAGAGGAATCCAATACAAGTATGAAGTGGTCTGATATCGGCAGTTTGTCTCGCACTAGCGCATTTGAATTTTCTGTAGATAATGCAAGGTTACCATATCTGTCGGAATATAAGCAATTGTTGGTATATGATAATGGATATGGTGTATTGTACGGAGATGGCGCAACAGAGGTGGCTACCACTTCAGATCAGGCTTTTGCCTATAGGAAGCATGCTCCAATCAGTTCAGACGAACTCAAAAGTAGAGGTATGCGTGGTATTTTTGTGTACAACGAAAATAATGGAAGAAACATCTTTTTCCCAATAGGTGCAGTAGGTTATGGACATAGGAAGCATCATAACCTGAGCGGTATTAGTGGTCAATATGGCATATTGAGATATGCAACTTCAAATAGTCCTATACTGAGTCCATACAGACCGCTTTTGTATAATCTGTTTGTACAGTACGGTGCATTATATTGGACAGGTGGTGAGAGTGACGGGTATACCGGTGATGCATGGGACATCAACTTCAACCAGTTGGACTTTAATGTATTCTCTTATAATAATGCATTTGCCAAGGGTGATGATAATGTAAATGGAAGTGAAGAAGGTTTGGGTGATGCCTGCTACGTCCGTTGCGTTGTAGGAACAAGATAGAGCAAGTCAATAGTGATGCTCTTGACTTTAGGGTGTTCCAGGTGAGGCAGTCTCCTCTTGCCTGGAACATTTCTTTCGGCAATATCATCTTTCCTCTATATACGGCGGCATATAGGTTATAGCTCAGTAAGTCTTTGAAATATTACTGGAGTCTTACTGGTTTTTACTCAAATCTGTTGTGTGTGGTTGAGTGCAGGTTCTTTCTCAGACTTGCCGATTATTTTAGTGAATTTATTGCATTGTTTATGCCGGCTGCTGTTGGTGCTGGGGTGTCGGAGAATGTTGCAGTAACAACACCATCTTTGCAGATGTAGATTCTTGGAATTATGGAACTGGCAAAGAGTGAGTATATTTCTCTGTCGTTTTGGGCCGAATATGGCATTGTATAGCCATTTTCCTGCCAATAGGCAGATATGCTTTGGGCACTCTCTTCCCTGCTTATAAAGGCAAATTTTACCCCTTCTCCTGATTGCGAGTCAAAGACCTGCTGCATCTGTGCAAGGGCATTCCTGCAATCCTGACAAGTGGTAGTGAAAAACATGATGCAGGCAATTCCTTTTTCAAGTTCTATTGAGCTGAGTGTGCTGCCGTCATCAATCTCTATTGTGAAAACCGGGATGTGGTCTCCAATCGTTATTTTGGCATTTTCATCTCCAGTATCATCGTTTATACATCCAAAAAATATGCAGGCTAATGAAAGTATGCAAAGTAACTTTTTCATAAAAGGCATTCTGATACAGATTTGTTACAAAATTAGCATTTAATGCCCATTCAATGAAAATGGAGTTGCTTTTTTTTCATAAATTTACATTTTGAAGTTAATCAAGCTACAGCTGCTTTATGGACAGAATTACCAAAATTTTTCTTCTTTTCATATCATTATTCTCATGCAGCGCACTTTTTGCAGATGATGATAATGGTATAAGGGTAGACAGTACTGTCCTCTCTTTCAAAGCAGAGAATTATCTGCAGGATTACAATGCCACTTTGGGTGAACTCTTTGAGTCTTTGCCTGGTTTTGATCTCCAGAATAATGGTACACTATATGTGTCGGGCCAGCCGGTCACAAAAATCACTATAGGTGGTCAAGATTTTTTCTTCAATGACATATCAAAGGCAATCATGAATTTTCCAGCGAAGGCGGTCAGGAGTATTATGGTTTTTGACCGTTTTTCGTCACGTGAAACTGATCTGCATATCCCGGATATGGACAAACCAGAAAAGAAGATAAACATTTCCCTTGCAGATGATTCAAAAGGAGGAGACTGGGGGTTGTTGAGACTTGATGGTGGTGGCGTACTCGCAGACGGTAATAAATTTGACAAGGAGTTTGATATTCCGGAGGGCAAATCCATTGGTATGGGCAGAGGATTTTTGTACAATGGTGGAATATTGTTGTCGGGAGGAAAAAATATGGATCATGTGGCTGTTGTGGCAGATGCTTCAAATGATATTTTGGATGAAGAGGGCATACGCAAGGAGTATAACGGTGGCCTCAATTTTCACACATATGCAATCAGAAACCACATGCTCAAATTGAGCGGAAGCTATAACTCTTCCATCCTTGAAGCAGATCGGATAGCCTCCCGACAGACCTTTACCGGCACCTCCCAATTCCTCTCATCATCATTTGATGAAGGTCTTGAAGAAAATGGTCTGTTTGAAGTTAAGGCAGAGTTCTCAAAGGCGGTAACAGGCAAATTCTACTATGAAATGACTCCATATTTTTCATACTGCAATGAGGAGTCACAGACCAGTTCATTTTCTGAAACTTTCTCCGGATCGCAGCAGTTGAATGCTTCTCAAAACAATACTTTCTTCAAGAACAGACGTGCATATCACACAACTAATTTTTACCTGACATACAGCAATTTCGGAAAATTGGGCAGGGTGGTGCTGCTTGATGTGAACTACTATATTCAGAAAGATAATTGGAACAGCGTAGAGTCTTCAAATCTTCAAATGTACAATAAATCTGCCGGTGACCTTTATTCCAGCATTGAATATGATGGAAGAGGAAGCAGGAACGGTTTTGATGCCTATCTTACATACGTTGAACCGCTCAATGAAAATTGGAGTGTAAATGCAAAACTTGCTGCAGAGTATATTGTATCGAGCGACGATGAGCTGGCATATGAATTTGCTCAATATAATCCGGCATATTCGTCAAATGGCAAAAATGTCAATTTTGTAACACAGGCAAGGGCGCTAGCCCAATACCGCCTCAATTCAATGATACTGCAGTTTGGCGGTCAGGTTCAGGCTGCAAAAAGTGAGGTTTTCAGTGAAATGTCAGGTATCAGAAGTGAAGTGGGTGCCGATGACTATCTTTGGGATTGGTCTCCCTTTTTAAATTTTAAGATGACGGGGGCAAAAGGCCGTTCAATAATGGTAAATTATTCGGGCGAAAGATCATCTTTGCACTCTTCGATGCTTGCAACGGCTCCAGATTTGTCTGACCCTTTGTATGTAAGATTCGGCAATGTCTATCTGAGACCTGGTTTCAGCAATAACATCAATTTTTACTACAATTTTTACAGCAAGAAGAAATTCAATCTTATGTATCTGAATTTCAATATAGAACGTAAGCGGCGTGCAGTTGTGGATGCTACATGGTTTGATACTGGAGGTCTCCAGTATTCTGTGCCGGTAAATTCAAAGAAGGTTGCACGGAAATTCTCCTTGGAATACAGCTTCAACAATATTCCTTTGGACCGCGGTCGTAATCTTGTGCTTAACCTTTCATTGGCAGCTTCTCATGGGGTAAATTACGGCTATCAGGCAAATGGGAGAAGTATGGAGATAGATCTTGAAAATTTTGATTATGCCTCATTCATGAAGAGTTTCTGGGGAGATAATGCCGATGGCAGGGATTTCTACAATGGAACTACCGGTTTTTCTGAAAGCAAATCAAGGGTGTTGTCGGTAGAGTGGGATATAAATTGTGAATACACATTGGGAAGATTTGACTTTACACTCGGTACCGGGGCCCAAAGGTATCTCACTAAATATACACTTGATCCTGATGCTAATATAAATACATGGGATTATGGTGTATATATAAATTGGGAGTACCAGAGTATGAGCGGGTACAAATTTGAAACAGATCTTGACTATAAATTATATGAAGGATACCCGACAGGCTTTGGCAAAAACTCTTTTGTATGGAATGTGAAGGCTATGAAGAGAGTAGGCAAGTTTATATTGAAAGCTACAATTTATGATCTTCTTGATGAATCAAGGGCAATGCACCGCACAATTACTGAGAGTTATGTTGAGGACAGCTACTCATCTTCACTTGGCTGGCGTTTCATTTTAGGTGTAGCCTACAACTTTTAACCGAACAAATTTACCTGTTGATTGTTTTAGTTTTAGTCGGACACGCGGAGTAATGGAGGTTTTGGAAAAGAAAAAGTCCTTCTGTTTCAGCAGAAGGACTCACGTGCCCAGAACAAGACTCGAACTTGCACACCGATACCGGCACCACCCCCTCAAAGTGGCGTGTCTACCAATTTCACCATCTGGGCGGGAGTGCAAATATAGTAGTTTTTTATTAATCGCAAGCATATTTTTTTGTATCTTCGTAAATTATTTGAAGTAAATTATACAAAATACATTATTCAGGCTTATGGTTGAGATATATGGACAACAGATTGCAGAACTTGATGACCTTGTTGACATCAGTGATGTTCTTGCTAAAGACAGCAATTTTCAGAAAGGTTTGAAAAAATATGTAGCTAATCCTTATGATGCAGATATTGAGCGTGTTGCAAAAGGTGTCTTTACAGTTGCAGTGAGCAAATCTGAGTCGCCTTCGCTTGATAAGTATGATGAAACTGTAGCAGTTACAAGAGCCAACAATGAAGTTGTAATCAAATTGGCATGTGTAGGTGCAAGGTATCTGACCATAAAGAATTCAGATGACAGGAGAATAAATGCACTGGGCCTTATAAAGTCCAAGAAAAATATTACTCCAATGGCTTTCGATTGTAAAGGCGATACAATCTATCTTGTGGGTAGTATGGAATCCGGCGAAAATTTCAATGCCAACCATTTGAATACTTTGGTAAGAGCTATTGAGGATGAACTTGTCACAAGTGCCCATTATATCTCTTCAAACGGACTCTTCCTCTCTTTGTTGGAGTGCTGTACACCTAACGAATTGGGCTTTGACATAACTGGTGATGCTGAGATTGAAGATAAGGAGTTCCTCTTTGGTGAGAGCAGATATATGGCAATTGTCACTGTAAATGATTCGCAGGAGAATGATTTTGTAGATCATCTCTTCAATAATGATGTTCCTGTTACGCTTTTGGGCCATGTGACAAAGGGTGAGATGAGGCTTGATGAACTCTCATTCGGAAGTGTATCTGATTATGTTCTGTAGTTTCTTCCTATAAGGCTCCTCTATAATTTTTAATATCATGTGGCAAGGCACCTTCTGGCAGATATTATCAGCAGTACTGTATCTTATGAATATGGTACTTGCTGTTTTTATATCTACCAATCTGATACTCAGAAAGCAAGATCCTGTCAAGACACTTGCGTGGGTTATGGTGGTCATGCTTCTGCCATATTTTGGTGTTATATGTTACCTGCTTTTCGGCCAAAATTACAGAAAACAGAAAATTTTCAGCAGAAAAGGAATTGCCGACTATAAGCTCAGAAGAGACGCGAGTATAAACCAGCTCCAACTTATAAAGAAGAATCCACAGCTGTTGGGAAGTGAGTTGCTTCCTTTCAGGAAACTCATATACCAGAATCTCAAGAACAGTTATACCCTTATAGAGGATAACGAGCAGATGGAGTTCTATTTTACTGGAAAAGAGGCATTGGATGCAATGTATCACTCAATAGAGGAGGCTGCCCATCATATCCATTTGCAATCATACATCTTTGAAGAAGACCGCACAGGAGAGTATTTTAAGGATCTTCTCATAAAAAAGGCAACTCAAGGTGTAGAGGTTAAGGTAATGGTTGACGGCGTCGGCAGTTTTTTCCTCAAGGACCCGATAATAAATGAAATGAGGAGTGCCGGTGTCGAGGTTATAATCTTCTCCCCATTGAGACTTATCATGCCATTTTCTAAAATCAACTACAGAAACCACCGCAAGATCCTTATTGTTGATGGCAAAAGGGCATTTATAGGGGGGGTGAATATTGCAGACCGCTACTATTACGGAACAGCTGCAGGTGAGTGGCACGATACCCATATACAGGTTAAGGGCGAGTCTGTCTTCTCTTTGCAGGCCTGTTTCCTTATGGACAGAATATTTGCTCTCAACCGAAGAAAATTGAGATTCAAGAGAAAGTATTACCCGCCTATAGAGATAAATAATGAGAGACTCATAAAGGGGCAGCATCTCTATTCTCAAATCATATCAAGCGGTCCCGACAGTGACTGGTCAAGCATCATGCAGTGCTATTTCAGTGCAATAAACGCTGCAACTGACCATATCTATATTGTAACCCCATACTTCACTCCGTGTGAAACAATTCTCAATGCAATAAAGATTGCAGCTCTGGCAGATGTAGATGTGAGGATAATGCTTCCAGAAAAATCTGATACAAAAATTGCACATTGGAGTACAATGTCCTATATTGCGGAACTTTTGGAGGCAGGTGTAAAAATCTATCTCTTCAAGAAGGGGTTCAACCACTCGAAAGTTATAAGCATAGATGGCAAAATGAGCATCGTAGGATCTGCCAATATGGATGTAAGGAGTTTTGAGCATAATTTTGAAGTTATGGCTGTAATATACAATAGTGACTGTGCAGGAATAATTGAGGGGCAGTTTATGGAGAATATAAAATCATGTCGGGAGGTCTATCAAGGTAATTGGGCCAGAAGGAGTGTTGCCGACAAGATAAAGGAGAGCTTTGCCCGTCTGTGGAGTCCGCTGTTGTGATGTTGCCGGCGCAGGTTGCAGCTATCTCTTTTTTGAAAACGAATAATATCTAAATATAAAAACTAATGTACTATGGAAAGTAAAAAAAGTTATGCATTGCCAATCGCAATGATGTTCGCTCTCTTTTTTATGATTGCGTTTGTTACAGGATTGCAGAATCCGATGGGTGTTATTATCAAGTCTCAGTTCGGAGCCAGCAACGTGGTTTCACAATTGGGTAATTTTGCCAATTTCATCGCTTATGCCTTCATGGGTATTCCTGCTGGTATGCTTTTGAGCAAGATCGGTTACAAAAAGACTGCACTTACTGCAATTACAGTGGGATTTATAGGTGTTGGAGTAACTTATTTGTCGGGATTGATGGGTAATTCAGGTGCCGGAAATAATGCAATATTCTCCGTTTATCTTTTGGGTGCGCTTGTTTCAGGCTTCTCAATGTGTATGTTGAATACCGTTGTAAACCCTATGTTGAATACACTTGGTGGTGGTGGCAATAAGGGTAACCAGCTTATCCAGTTGGGCGGTTCTTGCAACTCGATTGGTGCAACAATAGTGCCTGTTCTTGTGGGTTATCTTATGGGTGATGTTTCACAAGCAACCATTTCTGATGCAGCTCCTGCTATGTGGATAGCAATGGGAATCTTTGCTTTGGCATTCCTTGTGCTTTCATCAATGTCAATTCCTGAGCCTTATATTGAGAAGGAGCAGAAAGTTGAAAAGGGCAAATACAGCGCATGGAGTTTCCGCCACTTTGTTTTGGGTGTTGTTGCAATTTTTATCTATGTTGGTGTAGAGGTTGGTATTCCAAATATTGCCAATCTGTTTATGACCAATGAGTTGGGAATTGCCCCTTCAGAGGCAGGTACAATTGTTGGAACATATTGGTTCCTTATGCTTATTGGCCGTCTTATTGGTGGTGCTGTCGGTGCAAAAGTATCGAGCCGTGCAATGCTTTCTGCTGTATCTGTAATCGGACTTGTATTTGTTCTTGTGGGAATGTTTGCGCCTCTTTCAACAAAAATCATGATGCCGGTATTCCAGAGCGATATATCATTCGGAATGGTTGAGGTTCCAATTTCTATCACATTCTTCATCCTTTGCGGATTGTGTACATCAGTAATGTGGGGCGGTATATTCAACCTTGCAGTTGAGGGTCTTGGAAAATATACAGCTGCAGCATCTGGTATCTTTATGATGATGGTTTGCGGTGGCGGTATCCTTCCAGTAATCCAGGGCTGGATTGCCGATATGACAAGCTTCATGTCAAGTTATTGGGTAATCTTTGGCGGCATGCTTTATTTCTTGTTCTACGCTTTGGTAGGTTCAAGAAATGTCAACAAAGATATTCCTACAGAGTAATTTTAAAAGAACCTTAGAATAATCGGCAGTTACGCCTGGAGTGGTCTGATATATCTTCACGCAGAAACAACTGCCGATTGTCTATATTATAGTTAATTCTTAAATATACGTCAATATGATTAAAGAGTATGTAGTTGGTGTGGATATTGGAGGCCAGACCACAAAAATAGGTGTTGTAAACAGAATGGGCAACATTGTAGCGCAGACTGTAATCAATTCAAAATATGGTCGTAATGAGGAGAATATCTTTATGGACTCTGTGTGCGAGACCATCAAGGAGCTTGTAAAAGAAGTTGGTCTTGAAAACGTGAATGGTGTTGGTATAGGCGCACCAAACGGAAACTTCTATACAGGAGAGGTGGTTGATGCTGCCAACCTTGAGTGGGCAAAAGGCAAGGCAATTCCATTGGTAAAGACCGTTTCGGAAAAATTGGGAGGCTTACCTGTTACCCTTACAAATGATGCAAATGCTGCAGCGGTGGGAGAGATGCATTATGGTGCTGCAAAAGGAATGAAGAACTTCATCATGATTACTTTGGGTACAGGTGTAGGCAGCGGAATCATCATTAATGGAGAACTTGTTTATGGTCACGACGGCTTTGCAGGAGAACTTGGACACGTTTGCGCTGTACGTGAGAACGGCCGTTCTTGCGGATGTGGCAAGAGTGGTTGTCTTGAGGCCTATGCATCTGCAATCGGTGTCGCACGTACTGCAAAGGAGAGACTTGCGCAGAGTGATGAGCCAAGCCTTTTGAGAGGCAAGGAGGATATAACTTCAAAGGATGTGTATGATGCGGCAGTACAAGGTGATAAACTGGCTCTTGACATCTTTGACTACACAGGAAGGATGTTGGGCCGTTCATTCGCAGATTTTGTGGCCTTCAGCGCACCACAGGCAATTGTCCTTTTCGGAGGCCTTGCACGTGCAGGCGAGTTTATCTTCAAACCTATCAGGGAGGAGATGGAGGCAAACCTCATCTCAATATGGAAAGGTAAAGTTGAACTATTGCCTTCTGCATTGAAGGAGAGCGATGCTGCAATTCTTGGCGCATCAGCCCTTGCGTGGTAGTTTTTTGTTAAAGATATAATTAAAAGAAGGGTCTCCATCTGCAAGTTGTATGGACACCCTTCTTTGCTATTTGTCGGGAACCAACTATGAATTGTTCCTGATGTTTTCTGCGATTTTTTCTACAAGGCAAGTGCGGGCCTCCTGGCTTGCCCAGCCGATGTGAGGGGTGAGGATTACCTTGCTCATATCCTTGATGTTGAAGTATGGAGAGTCCTTTGGTAGAGGCTCTTTTGTGAATACGTCAACTCCGGCACCTGCAATGAGATTCTCATTGAGAGCCTGTACAAGGTCAGCCTCATTGATGATTCCGCCACGGCCAAGATTGATGATGTAGGCACTTTTCTTCATCTGTTTCAAGTGCTCATATTTTATAAGGTCATTGGTGCGCTCGTTAAGTGGGGCATGGATTGAGACTATATCGCACTCCTGCATAAGTTCATCAAGTGAAACTGCCTTGAATTCATCTGAATGGGCAACACCGCTCGTAGGGTAGTAGACAACATCCATCTCAAATGCCTGGGCAATTTTTGCCACGCGTGAGCCAATGTTTCCAAGGCCTACAACGCCATACTTTTTGCCTTTAAGCTGCCAGAAGATCTTTGATACATCTGTAAAGAGGCGTCCGTTTGAATATTTGCCGGATTTTACAGCATCATCAAAGTAGGCAACCTGGTTTACAAGTGCCATTACAAGTGAGAATGTGATCTGCACTACACTGTCGGTTGAGTAGCCTATTGCATTCTTTACAATTACTCCCTTGCTGTTTGCGTATGGAATGTCTATATTGTTTGTTCCGGTTGCGGCAACGCAAATGAGTTTGAGGTTAGGAGCAGCGTCAATCTGCTCTTTGCCCATAATGACTTTGTTTACAATAAGTACGTCACAATCCTGTATTCTCTCAAAAACCTCTTCTGGCTTTGTGAAGGGGTAACTTGTATATTCACCGAGTGATGAAATTGGAGACATGTCAATGTCTGCACCAATTGTATCTGCATCAAGAAATACTATTTTTCTCATATATCTTCTTCTTTTGAAATCTCTTCTTCTAAGTCTATTGGATATGATCTTATATGACGGTTTTGATCCTATTTCAGCGGCGAATTAGGCTCCTTCTTCATATAGTTGTATTCAAGCTTGTCAACAAGACGCGGGAAGAACTTGTTGAGCCATACTGTAAGGTTGCCGATAGGGGTAAGCACTATCTGTGATTTTCTTTTGATAATGCCTTTTGCCATTCTTGCTGCAACCTCCTCTGCGCTCATCATCTTCTCCTCGTCCCTAGGAGTTTCGCCCTGCTGGCTGCCGTCGGCAGTTAGCGCTACGTTCCTGATGTTTGAAGTTGTAAAGCCTGGTGCAAATACCATAACATGCAAGCCGTCGTGAAGGTGCTCAATTCTCAATGTATCAAGGAAGCCGTAGATGGCAAATTTTGAAGATGAATATCCTGTACGTGCAGGAAGGCCTTTGAAGCCTGCAATTGAAATTACACCAACAACGGAGCCTTTTGCCTCAAGCAGATATGGCAATGCGTATTTGGTACAATATACCGTTCCCCAGAAGTTTACATCCATGAGGTTTCTGATTACACTCAAGTCAAGATCCTTGAACATGGCACGCATTGATATTCCGGCGTTGTTTACAAGAATGTCAATCCTGCCAAAATGTTCCACACTCTTTGCTACAAGGTTTTTGCAATCCTCCTCTTTGCTTACATCAGCTGTAACGGCAATGAATCTGCTCTTGCCGTTTACATCGTTGCCATATTGGGAGTTGAGTTCCTGAACTGTAGATTCAAGTTTTGAGGTGTTTCTGGCTGCCAGTACAACACTCGCACCCCTCGATGCAAACTCCTTTACGGTTGCCAGGCCAATACCTGAACTGGCACCTGTAACTATTGCTACTTTTCCTTTCATAGTTCTGTTCCTGTTTTAGAGTAACTCTAAAAGATATAATAAAAAAGAGGGGAGACCTCTGCCACCCCTCTTTTAATATGTTGATTTCTAGTAAATGGCCATATCTTGAATCTCTGTAGAACCTTTGTATTCTCCAGCCTCAAGTTTTTTCTTGACAGCCTCAAATGCTTTAAGAGTATACTCCACATGCTCCATCTCGTGCATTGCTGTAGGGATAAGGCGGTACATGATAACACCCTTAGGTACAACTGGGTATACTACGCATGAGCAGAAGATGCCATAGTTCTCTCTAAGGTCAACAAGCATATTTGTAGCCTCAGGAACATCTCCTTTCATAAATACAGGAGTGATACAAGCCTCTGCAACTCCAATATCAAAGCCTCTCTCTCTCAAACCATCTTGAAGAGCGCGGGTAATCTTGAAAAGTTTCTCACGTTTGTCGTGACCTTTTCTAATGATGTCCAATCTCTTCAAACAGCCCTCAACGATTGGCATAGGAAGCGATTTTGCATAGATCTGTGAACGTAGGTTGTATCTCAAGTAGTTGATGATCTCTTTGTCACCCGCTATGAAACCTCCGATACAAGCCATTGATTTTGCATATGCACCAAAGTAAAGGTCTACCTGATCCATAACACCATAGTGCTCAGATGTACCTCTACCGTTAGGGCCCATACAGCCAAAGCCGTGAGCATCATCAATAAGTATTCTGAAGTTATATTTCTCTTTAAGTTTGCAGATAAGGTCAAGTCTGCCAAGACCACCTGTCATACCATATACGCCCTCAGTAATCAAAAGGATTCCGCCACCAGTTTTCTCTGTAAGTTTGGTAGCTCTCTGTAGGGCCTTCTCGCATCTTTCCATATCATTGTGAGGATAGACGATTCTCTGACCCATATGAAGACGTACACCGTCCATAATGCAAGCGTGAGCCTCAGAGTCATAAACAATAACGTCATGTCTTGTAACAAGAGCGTCAATTGTAGAAATCATACCCTGATAACCGAAGTTGAAAAGATAAGCATCCTCCTTGCACTCGAACTCTGCCAACTCTCTCTCCAACTGCTCGTGAAGTGAAGTGTGGCCACTCATCATTCTGGCACCCATAGGGTATGCAAGACCCCATTTTGCAGCTGCCTCAGCATCAATTTTTCTAACCTCAGGATCGTTTGCAAGACCAAGGTAGTTATTGAATGTCCAAGCAAGGACCTTTTTGCCGTTGAAAGTCATGTAAGGGCCAATCTCTCCCTCAAGTTTAGGGAACATAAAATAGCCATGTGCTCTTTTTCTGTACTGTCCTAATGGACCGCCTTCGTCTTTTTTAATTCTTTCAAAAATATCCATTGTAATTGGTATTAGGTTATTATTATTTCAGTTAATCTTCTTCTTTTGTCCCGACAGCAACTGCCATCATTATTCCTGTCCAATCAGGTGTATCTTATTCTTCGTCCAATCCTAAGGATTGTCTTTCTCGTAATTCCATTAAGTGAACACAACTTCGATATGGAAACTCCTGTCCTCTGTGAAATCCTGCCCAAAGTGTCGCCGCTGCGTACAGTCCAGTATCTGATTTTGTCAATCTCCTTCTTGTACTCAAAATTTCCGGCAGTCATCACAAAAACCCTGTTTTTTGCTGTATGACGCTCAAAATCGATGATGTCGTTGGGATTAATCGGATTGCCCAGGTATCTTAACTCAAAATGGAGATGGTACCCTGTAGAACGTCCGGTATTTCCTCCCATACCCACAGCATCTCCCGCCTTAAGGGTATCTCCAACATGGGCGAGAAATCTGGACATATGGCCGTAGATTGTCTCAAGGCCATTGCTGTGCCTTACAATTGTAAAGTATCCGTAACCTCTTCTGTCGTATCTTGTAACGCGTACAACGCCGTCAAATGCACATTTCACTGTATCCCCCCTATGTACTTTGAGGTCAATTCCGTTGTGGTGTCTCCACTTCCTGAATCCGAAATTGGATGTCACATATTTTTGTGATGGTGGGTAGTATCCGCTTACATCAATCATGATTGTATCTTTCATATCAACCAGAGATATGTTGTACGGATTGATGCTGCTGTTCCAGATGTCATACTCCTCTGGAAGCTCTGAAAATGCGGTAAACTTTATCTCATCCTCTATTGGAACTATTGTGGTACAATGGTTGTATGTGCTTTCAATTGAGGTATCAAAACAGTCTGTATAAACTATCGGCTGAAAATAGGTATTATTGACAGGTTTGATTCCCATACACTTTTTCAGGCGTTTGTTCACCTGTTTGTCGGTAAGCGGAGTGGCATCCGCTTCAAATACAAAAGTGCCTCCCAATGCAAAAAAGATCAGGAGGACAGTTTTTGTAATGTATAGTCTCAAATTATGCATCAATATTGGCATATCTTGCATTCTGTTCAATAAACTCTCGTCTAGGTGGAACTTCATCTCCCATAAGCATTGAGAAGATTCTGTCAGCTTCTGCTGCATTTTCAATGGTAATCTGTCTCAGAATACGGTGCTCAGGACTCATTGTTGTATCCCAAAGCTGCTCAGCATTCATCTCTCCAAGACCTTTGTAGCGCTGGATATGAACACCCTTCTCAGTACCTCCGGTAAGCTCCTGCACAATAGCCTTTCTCTCCTCGTCAGTCCAGCAATATTGTTCGGTCTTGCCCTTCTTTACAAGGTAGAGTGGAGGAGTAGCACAATAGACATATCCTTTCTTGATAAGATCCTGCATGTGGCGGAAGAAGAATGTAAGGATAAGTGTTGTAATGTGGCTTCCGTCAACATCGGCATCCGTCATAATGATTACCTTATGGTAACGTAGTTTGCTGAGGTTAAGAGCCTTGCTGTCCTCTTCGGTACCTATGGTAACACCAAGTGCAGTATAGATATTCCTGATCTCCTGGCTCTCAAAAATTCTGTGGTCCATTGCCTTCTCCACATTGAGAATCTTACCTCTCAAAGGAAGAATAGCCTGGAATCTTCTGTCTCGACCTGTTTTTGCAGTACCGCCCGCAGAGTCTCCCTCCACAAGGAATATTTCGCATTTTTCAGGATCGCGGTCAGAGCAGTCCGCAAGTTTGCCGGGAAGACCGGCTCCGGACATTACAGTCTTGCGCTGTACAAGTTCTCTTGCCTTACGGGCAGCATGGCGTGCTGTAGCCGCAAGAATTACCTTGTCAATAATGCTTTTGGCATCTTTTGGATTCTCCTCAAGGTAAATTTCAAGTGCATGGCTTGTCGCCTGTGAAACCGCTGACATAACCTCGCTGTTGCCTAATTTGGTCTTTGTCTGTCCCTCAAACTGAGGTTCAGCAACCTTTACTGAGATAACAGCTGTAAGTCCCTCTCTGAAATCGGCCGGATCTATGTCAAATTTCAATTTCGCAAGGTATCCGTTCTTCTCTGCAAACGATTTCAAAGTTGATGTAAGACCTCTTCTGAAACCGCTCAAGTGGGTACCGCCCTCTATGGTGTTGATGTTATTTACGTATGAATGGATATTCTCCGAGAAACCGGTATTGTATTGCATTGCAATCTCGATTGGAATGCCGGTTTTGTCTGTCTCAAGATAGATAGGACTTTCGGTAAGTTTCTCACGGGTACCGTCAAGATATGAAACAAACTCAAGAAGGCCCTTCTCGGAGAAGAATGTCTCAGACTTCTCCTTTACTACAGTCTCACCATTCTCTGACTCCTCGCTCTCAAGCTGGTCTTCGCGGGTATCTGTGAGAGTCAGCTTTATGCCTTTGTTGAGGTAGGCAAGCTCCCTAAGTCTGGTTGCCAGAATATCATAGTTATATGTTGTGGATGTTGTGAAGATTTCGGCATCTGGCTTGAAAGTTATGATGGTTCCTGTATCTTCAGTTTCACCGACAACCTTTACAGAGTACATTGGAACACCTTTCTGGAACTCCTGGACAAATATCTTTCCCTCTCTGTGGATCTCTGCTGTAAGATGAGTCGATAGAGCGTTTACACAAGAAACACCTACTCCGTGAAGTCCTCCTGACACCTTGTAGCTGTCCTTGCTGAATTTACCTCCGGCATGCAGTACGGTAAGTACAACCTCAAGTGCACTGCGTCCCTCTTTTTCATGGATTCCTGTAGGAATACCTCTACCATTATCCCTGACGGTAATGGAATTGTCTTTATTGATAATTACATCGATGTCTGTGCAATATCCTGCAAGAGCCTCATCGATAGAGTTGTCCACAACCTCATAGACCAAGTGGTGCAAACCCCTTGATCCCACATCTCCAATATACATTGACGGACGTTTTCTAACAGCCTCCAAACCCTCCAAAACCTGAATACTGTCTGCCGAATAACCGCCGTTGTTCGCTACGTTTTCTTTCTCTAATTCACTCATTATTGCTTGTAAGTTTTAAACGTGCGAAGATACTAAAAAATCATAATTTTACCAATACTCCGGCGGTAAAACTTACCCCTTTTTCAAGATATAGCGGTATATGCTGAATTTGAGCATTCAAGAGATTGTCACCACGTAAAAAGAGTGCAAAATTCCTGTTGAAAAGGTAGCTTGCGTCAATACCAAGGTTACAGTATCCTTTAGCCTCGTAACCATCTGAAATTGGCGCAGTTGAATTGATGTCAGCTGTAATGCCTAAGAATATTCTCTCCCTTAGATTGTATCTTCCGTATACAATCAGATTGAATGGTGCATATCCGTATGGTTTGAGTCCGTCGGCTAAAGTGCTCTTTTTGCCATCGGAATAGATTGAGTACCTGAAACTTGTGCCGGCATCAAGATTCCTGCTTTTCCAGCTTATTGAGGCACCTGCGGAGAACTCGTTGTGGTTTGAGTATATTGCCTCAATTGTAGCATGTTTGCCGGTAGTATCAGACGGTTGGCCGATGAACTGCAACAGCCCTTTATGGACTGCATATTTCACATAGACATCGTAATGCAGTTTACCCAAAGCCTCTCCTTTGAATCCTCCGCGTGTCAAGAATGGCGTAGAACCTGCCTTCAAGTCAGACAGCGGTGAGATCCATTTGTTCTGCTGCAATAGGTGAGAGTAGCTGTTGATGTTGTTGCCTCCGTCTATAAGCGCGTAAACCCAAAGATTATCCTTTATCAGATTGAACATAAGTTCAGCCTTGGCAAAGATGTACCTGTGGTTGTTGTCTGTAGAATCCTTGCTTTTGTATCTTCCCGACAGTTTTATTCCGGCCTTCAGCGAAAATCTGCCTTTGAAGAATTCGTATTGGGGAGTAATTTCATAGATGCCGTATTTGTAATCCTGCAGACCGGAATAGATTACATTTTCGGAGTTCAATCCAATTGACAATCTGTTGTATCTGCCATTCAATGGAGATATTTCACCGGTGCCCTTTATATAGTTTTCACCAAGTTTGCCGCTTTGCAGATTCATTGCGCCAATCATCTCCGATGAGAGTTTGTCTGACGTGTTCCTGTACTCGATGTCAAACCTGTAGTTGAACTTAGCGTAGCCTCTTCTTCCGTGGGTCGAAAAAATGTTGAACATGACACCAAACTGGTCATATTTATGAGACATATCATCTTCTCCGTAGCCGTATAAAGTATAAAAATTGTTGCTGTAGCCAACACCAATATTTAGCTCACCGGTTTTCCATCTGTAGCCATAATCAGCCTGGGCTCCAATTACAGAGTTTGAGGCATCCCTCTTTTCTCCGTGTACCCTTTCAATTTTACCATTCTGACCCTCAAAGGCAATGTAGTTCTTTCCATAATACCCATCGTATGAGCCTTTTAGTGACAGATAACTGCCACCTTTCAGTTTAGGCTCAAAAGTAATTGCAGCAAACGGACTGATAGGGTATCCCAGTCCCGCCTTTGCCAGAAAAACAGGATGTCTCTCTTGTGCTGCACCCTGTATTCTTGCAGAAGGTAGAGGGGTGAATTCATAGAGATCCCTGTAGGGTTTGTCAAATATCGTGTAGTTGAAGTCGAGATTGAATGATGTTAGACTGTCGGGAATGGAACTGTTTAAGGCCCCCTTTACAATGTTGGTCATTTTCCCATCAAAATCCTTCTCAACCTCTACAGTCGGATCTATTTTCTGCTGTGCAAAAGAGGTGCTTGCCATAAGCATAAAAGCTACAGCTATGAACAATTTGCTGAACATCTCGTGTATACTATATCTTTTCATCACTATTTTTCCAATTTTGATAGTTTTTCAAATCTGGTTTTAAGGAGTCCTGCAATATCATCGTTATCGTCGGCAGGCTCATAATTCTCTCTTATACTGTTGAATGTGGCCAATGCCTGTTCAATATTCCCCTGTTCAACGTAGGAGTCACCGAGGACTATGAAACTTCTTGCAAGCCAGTAGGATTCTCCTGATTTAGAGTCAGAGAATGCGAAAGTGAGATTCTCAACAGACTGGAAATTTCCGGTGTCGTATGCATCTTCAATCAGCAGATAAGCAGATTCTGCTCCTATGGCATCTCCTTTCTCCTTAGAGAGAAGTTTAAGAAGAGATACAGCCTCTTCCCTGTTGTCGGTAGCAAGGTGGCTCTTGGCAAGGTGATAATTGCCAAGGCGTCTGGTTGCAGCATCAATCTTTGTATTGGCAAGCAGTTCATTGGCCTCAACTATTGTCTGTTCATAATTCCTGCACATAAAATATGACCTCATTTTTCCGACCTGTGCTTCAAGCATGTTGTTTTCAAGTTGTGCAATCTTGTCCAATGTCTCGTATGCGTTTACTGCCTCTTCGTACTTTTCAAGTTCAAAAGACAAGCGGCCGTAGTTGAGTGTTGAGATCTCAGAAAAGGCGCCGTCTTGAGTCTCCATTACCTTGTAGTAATATTGGGCTGCCATCTCTTTCTTTCCCTCCTTATTATAGCACTCTGCAATGTAGAAATTGGCATTTGCAACCTTTGCTGCCTGGGGGTATTGCTCCAGGAATGAGTTAAGTGCTGCAAGAGCTTCTGTATAGTTGCCGCTCAAGAATATCTGCTCGGCGGAGTTGAAAATCATATTTTCCCGTTCGTCCGGACTTTTGACTGATGAGAGTCCCACACTGTCGAGATATGCAAGAAACAGATCAGGTCTGTTGATGCTCTGGTAGATATTCTCAATGCCGGCAAGTGCACTTTGTCCCTCTTCTGATACAGGAGCTTGTTCAACAACCTTTTTATAGTATTCAAGGGCCTTGTCATAATCTTTCCTATTGGCATTTATCATACCCATTTCGTTGAGGGCTTTATAGTAATATAGGCTCTCATTGGGGTTCTGTAACAGTTTGTTGAGCACCACTTCAGCTTTATCATCCTCAACATTCTGTATCCTTGTTCTTGCAAGTTCATACAGAGCCTGACTGTAGAGAGGTGAATTTCTATGTGTAGGTTTGTTGTCTGCAATCTCCTCAAGAAGGGCGCACTTTTTAATATAGTTCTCCATAAGTCCGTAAGATATGGCGGCTTGGAGCGGGGCATACAAGTCTGAATACTCCCGTTCAATGGAGAGTTTCTCATAAAGCTCGGCTGCATCCTTGTAGTTGCGCTCCATAAACATGCAGTCTGCAACTCTCAGCCTCGCCTCATAGTCATACTCCTTTGTCTGTGGCCCATGTTCAAGGTAGGTGTTGAACACTTCACGTGCCTGGGAGAACTCCCCCTTCTTGAAGAGGTTGTATCCCATATTGTAATATGATGAAGGGAACTCACTGCTGTTTCTGAACTGGTTGTTCTTTTGAAGCTGTGAGAGTATCTCCATTGATTTGTCAAAATTGTCTCTTCTGTAGTGGCACTCTGCAAGCCAGTAGTTACAGAGATTCTTCAGGCTGAAGTTGCCTGTAGGGGCCGATGCCGCCTCTTCAAAGTATGGGATTGCGTTGCCGAACGAACCGCTCCTTACAAGTTGCATTCCACGTAGAAATGAGGCTTTCTGTAGAATCTGTCGTGAAGCAAAGGTGTGGTTCCTCATATTTTTGAGAGCCTTTATTGCGTCGGCATAGTTTCCGTTCATTATGAACTCTGTTGCAATGTAACTATGTATTTCATCCCACTTGGCATCGGTGTGGGGATAGAATCTCAGATACTGCCCGATAGGGGTCATGTTGCGGTTGATGTCAAATGAGAGTTTTGCATAATTGAAGAAGGCATCTTCCTTTATTGTAGGATCAAAATCGCTTTGGGCTGCCAGTTTGAAGGCCTTTTGTGCGGCTACCTTGTTTTTTAACTGTATATAGCTCTGTCCCAAATGGTAAGCTGCATTCTGCCCGATAGAATCATTTGTTCCGGCCACCTTTGAAAATGCATCAGTGGCTGCAAGATGGTTATTGAGAGTATATGCAATCATGCCGGCGTAGAAATTGTCGCTTCTGCTCAAATTTGTTCCCGACAGACTGTACAGTTCAAAATAGTACCTTGCCTTTTCTGTTTGATTCAAAGCATAATAGGCCTCTGATACTATCCTTGCGACCTTTGGCTTTGATGTCTCATCTGCTTCATTGTAAAGTGTCGGGCCTTCAGATATAACATAGTTGTAATCCTTTAGCATAAACTTGCTCTCAGCCATGTGGAGTCTGCTTAGAAGTGCGAACCTTGAATCATTCCTCGATTTTTCAAAATGTGGAATGGCTTTGTCGAACTCCTCAGAAGCATATAGCAGATAGCCACAATAGTAGTGGGAAGGAATAAGATATGGTGTATTGCCTTCTGATATTACCCCATTGAAAATGTTTATGGCAGATGCGGTGTTGCCTGTTCTCATTTTGCAATATGCTCTTCTGAAATTATAGCCTGGACGCTCATTTTTTGGAAGAGATCTCTTGTCTGTTGTGTCAAACAGTTCACAGGCCTGGGCATATTTGCCCTCATCAAAATAGGATAAGGCCCTTTGGTATCTTATGCTGCTGCTCAAATGTGAATATGGAAATCTCTTCTCAAATTCCTGTGCGGCCTTGTGGGCATTCGGGCTCTTGGCCATTATCAGGCAGAGTGTACGGTATCCCTCTATTTCAGCCATCAAACCAATATCTGCATCTTTATTTGCCACTACTATACGGCCAATCTCGTCAAAGGCATTCAATGCGCTGCTGTAGAGTTTGTTGTCATATAGCTCCTTTGCCTGATCAATTCCCTGAAGTATTGCTTTTGACGATATTTCCGGCAAAGTATTCTCTTGCTGGGCTATGGCCTGTTGCTGTGAAATGAATATAAAGACGGCAATTATATACAATGCCCTTTTGGTCTCGCTTAAAAAGTGTTTTGACAATTCCATTCCGACTTCTGTTAATGTATGTTGTACAGTTTGCAAATGTATAAATTAATAGCCAAATTTGTATGTTTAATTTCAATTGCAAAAATTATGCAGGAAAAGTTGGAAATGTCGCAGGCTCAGGCCTCTCTGCCCCTTATTGAACTTGATAATGTAGATATAGTGAATGACGGTAATCTGATTCTTTCTGATGTCTCATTGAAGGTGGACAAGGGCGATTTCCTCTATTTGGTCGGAAAGGTAGGAAGCGGCAAAAGTTCAATAATAAAGTCCATTATAGCAGAGATTCCACTGAAAAAGGGTATAGCCAGAGTCGGTCATTATAACCTGATTAAGATCAGGAGAAAACAGATTCCATACCTGCGTAGGGGAATTGGAGTTGTCTTTCAGGATTTCCAGCTGCTTATGGACAGAAGTGTGGAGGAAAACCTGCTTTTTGTGCTTGAAGCTACGGGATGGAAAAAGCGTGCAGATATGGTCAGGCGTGTCGCTGAGGTGCTTGATATGGTTGGAATGGGAACAAAGGCCCACAAGATGCCGCACCAGCTGTCGGGAGGAGAGCAGCAGCGTGTTGTGATAGCGAGGGCACTCCTTAACAATCCCCCTATCATTTTGGCAGATGAGCCTACAGGAAACCTTGACCCGGATACAACAATAGAGATAATGGATCTCTTTATGAAGATCCATAGGGAACAATCTCCGGCACTGATACTTGTGACCCACAACAGAGATCTTGTCAAGAAATATCCTGGAACTTTGATGATGTGTGAGAACGGTACTCTGAACAAGAAGGAGACAGAGGTTGAGATCAATTTTGAAGATGACATCTTGGGCGGATTGGCGGAGTAGTTCAGATTTTCAGGTTATGAAAAAGAGTACCAACAGCAACAGTAAGAGAATTTTGGCGTGGTTCAAGGAGAACATGAAGTCGGCCAAGAGCGAATTGGATTTTCAGAATCCTTTCCAACTTGTTATTGCAGTAGTCCTTTCTGCCCAGTGTACCGACAAGCGGGTGAATATTGTTACTCCGGCTCTCTTTGAGCGATTCCCGACACCGGTTTCACTTGCCAATGCCTCATTTGACGAGGTGTTTGAGTATATAAAGTCAATATCTTTTCCCAATAACAAGGCCCGACATTTGATTGGAATGGCAAGGATGTTGACAGATGAGTTTGATTCAATAGTGCCCTCTACTGTAGAGCAGCTTGAAAAACTGCCCGGCGTGGGACGAAAGACTGCAAATGTGGTGGCTTCGATAATTTACGGTGCACCTGTAATTGCCGTTGATACCCATGTCTTCAGAGTTTCACACAGGCTGGGCTTTTCAAACGGCAAAACTCCACTGGAAGTTGAAAGGGATCTTAATGCGCTTATTCCTGAAGATGACAGGGCTGAGGCCCATCATTGGCTTATTCTTCACGGACGTTATGTCTGCACAGCCCGCAAACCCAACTGTTCCGGGTGTGGTGTTGCCCAATGGTGCCCGAGTGCGGTTTGATGCTTTGGAATTTATACTCCTTCTGAGTGCCGCCGAGTTTTGTGGATGAGGTTGATTGGTCTATGCTGAATGATACTTTTAAAATAAAGGTTGATGAGTTTTGCGACTTTATGAGGTTGGAGCGTTCGCTCTCGCCCAATACCATTGCTGCGTACAGACGTGATGTCAAGGGGTTTTTGGAGTTTGTTTCTGCCCCTGGTTCTTTCGGAGGAGCAGCCCAATGCAATTCTGATATTGCTTCAGCAACTGCTCCCGGTCGGGCAGGAGATGATGACCTTGAGCCTGTCGGGAGACTTGAGGATATAGATGAAAGGTATCTTGGATACTATTTAAGCTCAAGATATGCAAATGGATTGAATGAGAGGAGTCAGGCAAGAATGATAAGTGCGATAAATGCTTTTTTCAAGTTTCTGGAGAATGGTATAAATCCATGTGAAAAGATTGATGCTCCAAAACTCTCGCGCCATTTGCCGGATGTGCTCTCTGTGGAGGAGGTTGTGGCCATTATTGAATCTGTTAAGACCCTGGATTTTGAAGGCAAGCGGAACAGGGCAATACTCGAGATGCTCTATTCGTGCGGTTTGCGTGTTTCGGAACTTGTAGATTTGCGTCTTGAGGATCTCTTTTTTAAAGATGGGTTCATCCGGGTTATAGGAAAGGGAAACAGACAGAGACTGGTTCCAGTGGGGGAGGTGGCCATAGAGGCTGTGGAGAGCTATATTTCATCAAGATGGGCATTGATTCAGAGTGTAAAGCAGGGTAGGGGAAAAAGCAGAGGAAAGCATTATGAAGGGTCAATGGCCGGTTCAAAAGGGACTGTAAAATCGGATGAGTCAAAAAAGAGGAGAAGTATGGTAAAGATAGTGCAAGAGGCTGATGAGACACTCTTTTTGAACAGAAGAGGTGGCAAGCTTACACGTGAAATGGTTTTTACAGTTGTCAAGCGACAGGTTGAGGCGGCAGGAATACAAAAGAAGGTCTCGCCACATACATTCCGCCACTCCTTTGCAACGCATCTTGTTGAAAATGGCGCAGATTTGAGGGTCGTTCAGGATATGTTGGGCCACTCCAGCATACTTACCACTGAAATCTATACTCATGTGAGCAGCAAGCAGTGGATGAAAGATATTCTTGACCACCATCCTATAAAAAGAAAGTAAAAAGCAGCCGGCACTTTTATGTGATGGCTGCTTCTTATTATTTATTCCATATTGGAAACTTCAGTTCCCCGTGGATACTATTACTCCCACTCGATTGTTGCGCTTGGTTTTGGAGACATGTCGTAACATACGCGGTTTACACCATCAACCTCCTTGAGAATTCTGTCTGTAATCTTCATAAGGATTGGCCAGTCTAACTGCTCGATTGATGCGGTCATTGCATCGATGGTATTTACGGCGCGGATAATTACAGGCCAGTCGTATGAACGGGCATTATTCTTCACTCCAACTGACTTGAAGTCTGGAACGATAGTAAAGTATTGCCAAACCTTTTTGTCAAGGCCTGCTTTTGCAAACTCTTCGCGAAGGATTGCGTCTGATTCCCTTACGGCCTGAAGACGGTCGCGGGTAATTGCACCAAGACATCTTACACCAAGACCCGGGCCAGGGAACGGCTGGCGGAAGACCATTTCGTATGGAAGACCAAGTTCAAGACCGCAGGCGCGTACCTCATCTTTGAATAGCTGTTTGATAGGCTCTACAAGCTCAAACTGCATATCCTCAGGAAGTCCTCCTACATTGTGGTGTGATTTTACCATTTTTGCAGTCTTTGTACCGCTCTCCACAATGTCTGGGTAAATTGTTCCCTGTCCAAGGAAATCTATACCGTCAAGTTTGCGTGCCTCCTCTTCAAAAACTCTGATGAACTCGCCACCGATGATTTTACGTTTCTGCTCAGGATCCCCAACGCCTGCAAGTTTGTCAAGGAAACGGTCGGTTGCATCCACATATACAAGGTTTGCACTCAACTGGTTTCTGAATACCTCAATAACATTCTCAGACTCACCTTTACGCATAAGTCCATGGTTTACATGCACACATACAAGGTTGTTTCCGATAGCTTTCAACAATAGAGCGGCAACTACAGAGCTGTCAACTCCACCTGAAAGGGCAAGAAGAACTTTTCTGTCTCCAACCTGATTCCTTATTAGTTCAATCTGGTCATTTACGAAATTAGCCATATTCCAGTTGGCCTCTGCCTTGCAAGTGTCAAATACAAATGATTTTACAGCCTCTTTAACTGCATTTTCGTCATTAGTGAACTGCGCAAGTTTTGTTTGGCAAAGAGCCTTGTCATGGCCTGCTGCCATTACAGGGAATCCTGCGTTATATATATCTGGATTGACATCAATTGCAACACCGTCTATAACATTGTTTGGACCTCCGTTTATAATGATACCTTTTACGTTAGGCAGGGATTTCAGCTCATCAACCGTAATGTCATGCGGATAAATTTCGCTGTATACACCCAATGCGCGGATAGCTCTGGCAACTACAGTGTTTTCATGGCTACCCAAGTCCAAAATTACAATCATGTCCTGTTTCATCTTTATAATATTTAATTGTTATCAGTTCTTCCAGATGGATTTTAAAAAAAATACCGCGCAAAAATACTATAAAAAAATAATTATTTATACTTTTGCAACCGATTAATTATGCAAAATATTAGAAATATAGCAATCATAGCCCACGTCGACCATGGAAAAACCACATTGGTTGACAAAATGATCCAGTATGCCCTGCTTACGAGGAATGCTGAGAAGATGGGCGAGCTCATTCTGGACAATAATGATCTGGAAAGGGAGAGAGGTATCACTATCCTCGCAAAGAATGTAAGTGTGCCCTACAAGAACTACAAAATCAACATAATAGATACCCCGGGCCACGCAGACTTTGGTGGCGAGGTTGAGAGGGTTTTGAATATGGCGGATGGTGTACTTCTTCTTGTTGACGCTTTTGAAGGTACAATGCCACAGACAAGGTTTGTGCTTCAGAAGGCAATAGAGATGGGCAAGAAACCTGTAGTGGTGGTAAATAAGGTTGATAAGCTGAACTGTCGTCCCGACGAGGTGAATGAGCAGGTGTTTGACCTTATGTTTACTCTTAATGCATCTGAAGACCAGCTTGACTTCAAGACAATGTATGGAAGTGCAAAGCAGGGTTGGATGTCGGCGGACTGGAAGAATCCTTCAAAAGACATTTCTCCGCTTCTTGACCTCATCCTTGAGGAGATTCCAGCTCCTGCGCAGGAGGAGGGTACATGCCAGATGCTCATTTCATCATTGGAGTATTCTCCATACGTTGGCCGTATTGCAATCGGCCGAGTAAAGAGAGGAGTGCTCAAGGCAAACCAGAATGTGACTTTGTGCAAACGAGACGGCTCTATGGAGAAGTCAAGGATCAAGGAACTTATGGTTTTTGACGGTCTTGGAAAGAAAAAGGTTGATTCGGTTGTGAGCGGTGACATTTGCGCTGTGGTTGGAATAGATGGCTTTGAAATTGGTGATACAATAGCGGATTATGAGAATCCGGAGGCTTTGCCTCCAATCTCGATTGATGAACCTACAATGAGCATGCTCTTCTGTATCAATGATTCTCCATTCTTTGGAAAGGAGGGTAAGTTTGTTACCTCAAGACACCTTAAGGAGAGATTGGAGAAGGAGCTTGAGAAGAATCTGGCACTAAGGGTGAAAGATGGTGTAACCTCAGATTCGTTTGTGGTTTCAGGTAGAGGAGTGCTTCATTTGTCGGTACTTATTGAGACTATGAGAAGGGAGGGCTTTGAACTTCAGGTAGGACAGCCAAAGGTTATTGACAAAAATATAAATGGTGTAAGGTGTGAACCTATTGAGCATCTTACAATTGATGTCCCTGAGGATATGGTTGGAAGGGTTATTGAGATGACCACCCGCAGAAAGGGATCACTCCTGCATATGGATCATAGGGAGGATAGGGTTTACCTTGATTTTGACATTCCTGCCCGGGGAATCATCGGATTGAGAAGCAATCTGCTTACAGCTACCCAGGGTGAGGCCATAGTTGCACACCGATTTAAAGGGTATGAGCCTTATAAAGGTGAAATTGAGATGCGTACAAACGGCTCTTTGATTGCACTTGAAACGGGAACAGCAGTTGCCTATGCAATGGACAAACTGCAGGACAGAGGCAAGTTCCTGATATTCCCTGGTGAGGAGATTTATGGTGGTCAGGTAATAGGAGAGCATACCAGGATAGGAGATTTGACAATCAATGTATGCAAGACCAAGAAACTTACAAATGTGCGTGCCTCCGGAACTGATGAGAAGGCTGTTCTTCCGCCACCTTTGCAGTTCTCTTTGGAGGAGATGTTGGAGTATATTCAGGAAGATGAGCTTGTGGAAGTTACTCCAAAATCAATGCGTATAAGAAAAATTTATTTGGACGAAACAGAGCGTAAGCGCAGGCAGAAGAATTTGTAGCAATTTTTGTTGCCTTTTTGCTTAATATTGACTATCTTTGCACGCTCTTTATGGATTTTTGAACGGTTATGAGGGAGCAACAAGTTGAAAATAAGAACTTTATAATACAAATTAAAGGTCTTAAAATAGGAAAGTACGAGTATGATTTTCCTGTAGATGGTGCTTTCTTCAGAGAGTTTGAGAATACACAGATACTGGATGCATCGCTTGATGTGAAGATTGTTTTGGAGAGGGGCGGTGGTTGGATGAATCTGGTAAGTTCTATCAAGGGTACAGTTACGGTTGAGTGTGACAGATGCCTTGATGATCTCCATTTGCCGGTTGACTTTTCGGCAAATTTGGCTGTGAAGTTTGCAAAGAGCGATGAAGATCCGCAAAGTGATGAGTTCCTTGTGGTTGATCCTTCTGACGGGGAGTTGGATTTGAGTCAGTTCATATATGATTATGTATGTGTGAACTTGCCATTGCAGAAGGTACATGAGGAGGGAGAGTGCAATCCGCAGATGATTGCAAAGTTGAGTGGGATGGATGCGGAAAACAATATTGGGCAGGAAAGTGGCAATGAGACCAATTCACCGTTTGGTGCTTTGGGCGAGTTGCTTAAAAATATGAAATAACAATTAAAAAATAAGTAGAGATGGCACATCCTAAACACAAAATTTCGAAACAGCGCAGAAACAAACGTAGAACTCACGATAAAGCAGTAGTTCCTACACTAGCATCTTGTTCAAACTGCGGTGCTACAGTTAGATACCACCATGTTTGTCCTGAGTGTGGTTACTACCGTGGTCGTTTGATCATTGAAAAAGCTAACGCGTAGTTGATGATCAGAATTGGAGTTGATGCAATGGGTGGAGATTATGCCCCCGAAAATGTAATTTTGGGGGTAATTGATGCCTATTCATATCTCGATTCTGAAACAAAGATTTTTCTGGTTGGAGACCAGGAAAAGATTACCGAAGTCTGCCGTCATTACGGTTTGGACTCCGGTAATTTTGTAGTAATCCATGCCTCCCAGACTATAGGTATGGGAGAGCATCCTGTGAAGTCTTACCTGCAGAAGAGTGATTCAAGCATAAATGTGGGTTTCAATAAGTTGCTCGAGGGTGGGATAGATGCCTTTGCAAGTGCAGGAAGTACCGGTGCAATGCTTATGGGTTGTGTGCGTACACTCAAGACTTTGAAAGGATTGTTGCGCCCCTGTATATCTGCACAGATCCCTTTAGCCAACGGAAAGAACATGCTTATTCTTGATGTGGGCCTCAATACTGAGAGCAAACCGAAGATGCTATATCAGTTTGGCATAATAGGTTCAATATATGCCAAGACGATGATGGGTATAGCCAATCCCAGGGTGGCTCTTCTGAATATTGGTGAGGAGAGGGAAAAGGGTACACTTGTGGCTCAGGAGGCTTATAGAATGATGGAGTCTTCGGAAGACCTCAATTTTGTAGGTAATATGGAAGCAAACTCACTGTTCAGTGGAGGTATAGCTGATGTTTTGGTTACCGACGGCTTTGTAGGCAATGTTTGCCTCAAGCAGACTGAGAGCATGTACGAAATGTTCTCAAAACTTGGTGTCAATCATCCCTTCTTGAGCAGATTTAACTATGAATATTATGGCGGAACACCTGTTTTGGGTGTTACAGCACCGGTGGTTATAGGCCATGGCGCATCCACTCCGTTGGCTATCAGGAATATGATTCTTGAGGCAGAAAAATCAGTCAAGAATAAACTGGTTGAGAGGGTGCAGGATGCAATGCTGGGTCAATGATAGGACTATCGGGATACTAAAAACAAACCTAAAATGAAAGCAATTATTACAGGGATTGAGGCGTTTTTGCCTGATTACATTCTTACCAACGAGGAGTTGTCTACTATGGTGGATACATCTGACGAGTGGATAATGAGCCGTGTTGGTATCAAGGAGAGACGAATTCTGAAAGAGGACGGATTGGGTACTTCATATATGGGTGAGCAGGCTGTCAGGAAGTTGCTTGCAGCCACAAATACCAAACCGGAGGAGATAGAGCTTCTCATTTGTGCCACAGTGAGTCCGGATATGCTCTTCCCTGCTACAGCAAACATCATTTCAGACAAATGCGGAATCCTTAATGCCTGGGGTTATGATATGAATGCAGGCTGCTGCGGATTCATCTTCAGTTTTGAAACTGTCAGGAGGTTCATTGAGACCGGCAAGTACAAGAAAGCCATTCTTGTATGTGGAGAGAGAATGAGCGGTATGACCAACTATGAAGACAGAACCACATGCCCATTGTTTGGTGATGCTGCGGTTGCAATGCTGATTGAGCCTACAGAGGATGAGAATCTCGGCTTCCAGGATTCGATTATGCATGTTGATGGACTAGGCCGCCACTACCTTTACCAGACTGCTGGAGGTTCGCTTTATCCGCCGACTGAGGAGACAGTAAAGAACCGTCTTCACTTTATACATCAGGATGGCCAGCATGTATTCAAGTATGCGGTTTCGCGTATGGCTGATGTCTCTGTTGAGATGATGGAACGTCACAACCTGACAGCCGATGATATTGCTTATCTGATTCCACATCAGGCAAATTTGCGTATCATTGATGCAACCGGCAGAAGGATGGGTCTTACACCGGATAAAATTCTTATTGACATAGAGAAGTTCGGAAATACTGCGGGAACATCAATTCCATTGGCATTGTGGGACTTCAAGAATAAGTTCAAGAAGGGAGATACACTGATTTTCTCTGCATTTGGTGCCGGATTTACATGGGGCTCAATACTATATCGCTGGGCCTACTAAATTAGAAGGTCTCCAAAAGTTGGATAACTCAATAAAATTTTATATATTTGCATCCCTTTGCGGAGCAAATGGCCCTATAGTTCAAGGGATAGAACGAAAGTTTCCTAAACTTTAAATACAGGTTCGAGTCCTGTTGGGGCTACAAAGAAGAGGAGTGAATTTTATCAATTCCTCTTCTTTTTTGTATATTTGTCTACGTTATACGTTTATTTTTCAGATATGCATAAAGTTTCTGTAATAGTACCGGTATATAAAGCTGAAAGTTATCTGCATAAGTGTCTTGATTCCATACTCCAGCAGTCATTTCGGGATTTTGAGCTGATATTGGTTGACGATGGCTCTCCTGATGCCAGTGGCATGATATGTGATGAATATGCTAAAATTGACCAAAGGGTAAGTGTAGTGCATAAAGCAAATGGAGGAGTAAGCTCTGCTCGTCAGACCGGCCTCAATATGGCGAAGGGTGATTATGTGATTTTTGTGGATTCGGATGATTGGGTTGAACCCGATTATTTGTCCGAATTGTACAACAAAGCCCTACATGAGAGTGCGGATATGGTAGTTTGTGATTTTTACGAAATAGAGCGGGGTGAGAAAAATCGTGTGGACTGTTCTTTTGAATTTGTCTCTTCAGATGAATTGGTCAAGTCTCTTTTTTGCGGATTCCACTGTTTTTGTATGAATAAGATGGTGCGAAGGAGTGCATTTACCGACAATTCCATAGAATTTCCATTGGATATTTCAATAGGAGAGGATATGTATGTTATGGTGTCACTCTTCAAAGCCGGTATAATACCGGTATATTTGAATAGGGCTTTATACAATTATACTATTGACGTCAATGCCAACTCTTTGAGCAGGAACTTTTCTTTGAATCATTATAGGGATACCCTAAGGATGCTTGATCTTTTCAGAAAATTGATGAAAGGGCACATCCATTATAATGTTTGTGAAGATTATATTATACATAGACTCATAAGCCGATGTTTTTATGGGCAGCTGTTCAGCTCCAAAGAATTCAAAAACGAGATGTCAAAATATAAAAAAAATATATTGAGGAATTCCAATATCGCTACCTTAAAGAAGATTATGTACTATATGGCCTGTATAGGTTTTTACAGACCAATGTACAAAATTGCAAAATGGAAGCAGAGCATACTCAGATAGGAATACACTCTGCTTATTAAAGTTTTGATGTCTTGAGTTTGTGGCCCCGGTATTCGGTATTGTCAGTCTGCTCAACAACATAATCGGCAGCTCTTGATGCAATGCTCACATAGCAGGTACTCTTGCGTATGTCTATTTTGCCGATTCCCCTTTTTCCAACTCCAAGAGAGGTCATCATGCGTATGATATGTCTTGTTGTAATCCTCTGTTTGTCGCCAATGTTCATCTTTATCCAGGTAAACCCCTTTTCAGCCTTGTTCGGCATGATTTCATCAGAAAGCATGGTCTGACCTTTCCTGTTTTTTGATTTCTCCTCTTTTGGCTCCTTTGTATCTTTCTCTCCTTTTGCTCTCTTTTCATCTTTCCTACCCTTCCCGTCATCCTTTGATTTGCGGTCAGATTTTCTCTCAGGGATGTTCAAATCGGGGGCATTCTTGTAGTATTCAAGGAATCTGTTGAACTCGCAGGCTACAAATTTTTCAATAATCTCCTGTTTGCTCAATGATTCCCACTTCTGCTCAACCAAAGATATGTATTCGCCGGCCTCGTCACTTACAGTGATATTGTCAATTTTATCAATAAGTGAGAGTAGTTGTTTTGAGCACACTTCTGCTCCCGACGGAACTTTGGCTTTATTGAAACTCTTGCCAATTACATTTTCAATCCTTTTTATCTTATGAAGCTCCTTGGTATTGATTATTGCAATTGAAATGCCGTTTCTGTCTGCCCTTCCAGTACGTCCACTTCTGTGAGTGTATTGTTCAACCTCATCAGGAAGATTATAATTGATTACATGGGTAAGGTTGTTCACATCTATACCTCTGGCTGCCACATCTGTTGCTACAAGCAGGTGTAGATGTCTTTTCTTGAAACGTCCCATAACCATATCGCGCTGGCCCTGTGCGAGATCTCCGTGCAAGGCATCTGCATCATATCCGTCCCTGATAAGGGAATCTGCTATCTCCTGGGTCTCCTTTTTGGTCCTGCAAAATACTATTCCGTAAATGTCGGGATAAAAATCTGCTATGCGCTTGAGAGCGGCATATCTCTCTTTTTCATGGACCATATAGTAGTAGTGCTCCACATTGTCAGAGCCGGAATTGCGCTCGCCAATGGTAACCATGTCATACTCTTTCATATAACTTTTTGCAATCTCTTCAACCTCTTCCGGAAGAGTGGCTGAAAAGAGCATTGTTCTTTTTCCGTCAGGAGCGGATTCAAGAATCGCATCAAGTTCATCCTTGAAGCCCATATTGAGCATTTCGTCGGCTTCATCAAGAACCAAGGTATGTATGCCCGATATGTCTGCCGCCTTCTTGTTTATAAGGTCAAGCATACGGCCGGGAGTGGCGACAATGATTTGTGGCGTTTTTCTGAGCAACCGTATTTGTGCCTCAATATTTGCTCCTCCATATACTGGAACCACAGATATGCCCTCAATGCACTGGGAGTAGTTGGTAAGATCCTGGGCTATCTGTTTGCACAGTTCTCGTGTAGGGGAGAGTATGAGAACCTGTGTACGTTTCTCTGCAAAACTGTACCACTTCTTGTCGGGATCATTTCTGTTTTCCTCTGCATCAGAGAACTTTTCATTGAGCCTTGCCTCAATTTTATGCAGTACCGGAAGTCCGAATGCAGCAGTCTTTCCGGTACCTGTCTGGGCAAGACATACAATATCTTTTCTGTTTTCAAGTATTACGGGTATTATCTCCTTCTGGACTGGTGTAGGGCGTTCAAAACCCAGTGATGCAATGGCCTTTATGATGTTTCCACTCAATCCAAGAGCCGCAAATTTGTTGTTGCTGTTGAAATCGGGCATTATGGATTTGTACTCCTCCATAAAGATATTGTACTCCTTTTCTGTGATAAGGTACGGGTATGTCATCAGTTTCAGTTCCAGAGGCTGCTCCCCTTTATGAAACGGCGGTTGATAGTGCCTTATGTCATTTATGTCAAGGTCAAGTCTGTTGTAGAATGCAATTCTTTTTATATCTGCCTCACTCTTTGGCGGTTCAACCTCAAGCAGCAGCGGAACCCGCTCCTGGTCTGCTCTCTCTTTAAGGAATTCAATAGCGGTTGAACCATATCCCAGACCTTTGTATTTGTCATCTATGGCAAGATGCTCGCCAAAATAACTGTGCTTGAAACGCCAGAATGCAATAAAACCGAGAACAGTATCTTTATCTTCCCTCGGTGAGAGGGCATAGAAATGGTAGTTCCTGTACTCCTGCAGGATTCTTGCCTGTTCATCAATCTCCCTCTGTTGGTTTTCCGGAAAGTTATTGCAGTATATTTCACGACATTTTTCAAACATCGGATGTTTTGCCGAGTCAATTCTTGTAAAAATCATAGACTTTACCTTTAATATTTGTTCCATCCGTCCTGAAAGGCCTCAACGGCAACGGACCAATACTTGGCAAAGATATAAATTAAATAGAGAGTGCCCGACAGTATCAACAGCATAATGATATTTTTTTTGTTCTCCTTAAAAAAATTGTTTGTCATAATTCCTCCTTTTTTCCCGACAAAATTATCTGCTTGCCCTCAAATCCTTTTATGAAAAAAAATATTTTTTCGGTTCTTTATGAAGAATTATTTAATTTTAAATTTTGTTATACGTTTGTAGATGTCTACGTATACGTTTTTATTTTTTTTGATACTCTGCAAAACGTTTGCTGATACGTCTGAACGAACTTTAACAGATGCCCGAATGTATTTATGATTGCATATAAAGGCATCGATGCATATGAACAGTTTGGAATGTTTGTAGAACATGTCGCTAAACGTATAGAAATGTATATAAACGCTTACAGACGGGATTATAAAATTTGATTTATTTATTTTGCATCAGGCAATAAAAGTGAAGTATTATGGTAAAAGTGAGGAACATCGGAATTTTTGGAAAGTGTAATGTAGGTAAAAGTACGCTTGTAAATATGCTTGTGGGGCAACAGGTCTCTATAGTCTCGTCACATGCCGGAACCACTACCGACGCCGTAAAGAAGCGTATGGAAATACCTGACATAGGACCATGCAATCTTATTGATACTGCAGGATATGATGATATAAGCCAATTGGGAGAGGAGCGCATAAAGGCGACCAGGGCTGTGATGAACCAGATAGATATGGCCATTCTCGTCTTCACAGGAAATATATTTGCAAAAGAGGAGAAGGATTTGCTTGAGGAGTTGAAGAGAAAGGGTATTCCGGTCCTGGCTGTCCATAGCCAGTCTGATATTGTGCCGCTTGATCCTGATCTCGCAATGGAACTTAACTCTCTCTATGGAATAGATGTGGTTGAGTTTTCTGCTGCAATCCTTGATGAACAGCAGCAGCATGATGCAGTTGAGCAACTCGTCTCATTTATTATAAAGGAGCTGCTTGTATATATACAGAACAATGAGGAGAAGAGCATACTTCATGGTATCGTGAAGGAGCGTGATACGGTAGTGCTTGTCTGTCCGGTAGATTCTGAGGCCCCTCAAGGACGTCTGATTCTGCCACAGGTTATGGCAATACGTGATATACTTGACCATAATGGCATTGCCGTAGTTCTTAAACCGGAGGAGTTGCCGGCCTATATTGAAAGCAATCTGAAGAGTGTCTCTCTTGTTGTAACTGACAGTCAGGTATTCAAGGAGGTTGAGCAGATTTTGCCGCAAGAGGTTCCGCTTACAAGTTTCAGCATACTTATGGCGAGGGCAAAGGGACCATACCTTGACTATATACAGGGAATGAAGAGCATTGATTCGCTCAAGGATGGTGATACTGTACTTGTACTTGAGTCCTGTACGCACCACTCCACATGTGAGGATATTGGAAGGGTCAAGATCCCTCGCAGATTGACATCTTACCTGACAGCAAAGAATGGGGGAGTGCCTGTGAATATAAAGTTTGAGTTCGTTGCAGGACTTGATGAGATTCCTGCATCCGACAATTATGCGCTGGCCATCCAGTGTGGTGGATGTATGGTTACCCGCCGACAACTTATAAACAGGATAGCTTTTCTTAAAGATAGAGGTATTCCTGTTGTCAATTATGGAATGGCTCTTGCCTATTTGGGTGGAATTATGGATCGTGTTTCACTATTTCTATAATGGAGTGCAATGAATGACAGGTTTATATATCGCCAGGATGGCAGCTGTGTGCCTAAGAAGGTATTTTTGAGGGGGTTGATTGAGGTCTCCAATATATGCGGAAAAAATTGCCTATACTGTGGTATCAGGTGTGGTAACCGCAATGTGGAGAGGTATGAACTGACGGATGATCAGATTCTTTCGGAAGCCCGTTTTGCCCTTGAGGCAGGTTACGGCAGTGTTGTGCTACAGGGGGGCGAGAGATGTGACGGTAATTTCGTGGAGAGGATGACTCGTCTGATTTGGGAGATAAGGCATTTGAATTCATCTTCAGGTGGAGCCTCTGTATACGGAAATGAGCCTTTAGGAATTACACTCTCTTTAGGAGAGCAGTCAAGGGAGGTGTATAGGGAGTGGAAGAGAGCAGGTGCTCACCGTTACCTGTTGAGGATTGAGGCTTCAAATAGGGAACTGTATGAGAAGATTCATCCGTCGGGAAGCGAAAAAGAGAGAGCCTTACACTCTTATGAGAAGAGGATTGAGGCCCTGTATGACCTTAAAGGTACAGGTTTTATAACTGGTAGTGGAGTGATGATCGGGCTCCCTTTCCAGACTCCGGAGAATCTTGATGAAGATCTCGCATTTTTTAAAAAGATGGGTGTCGATATGGTTGGAATGGGCCCTTACATCCCTCATAAGGATACTCCATTGGGCAGGATGGTACTTGAGGCTATGGCAAACAATACTTCAATTGTAAAGGGTGAAGATGGTACTGAAGTTGATTTGGGCCCCTTTGCACTTATATCCGGTAAAGATAAACTTGACCTCTCGATAGATATGGTCCGCAAGTTGAGGAAACTCATGCCCCATATAAATATAGCTGCGACTACCGCACTTCAGGTTTTAGACCCTGACGGTCGTGAAATGGCTGTACTTGCCGGTGCAAATGTGATAATGCCAAATATAACTGAGCGTGAAGCCAGAGGAAATTATCAGTTGTATGAGGGCAAACCGGGTGTTAATGATGATGCAATCTCAACAAAAGAGTCTCTTGAGAGAAATCTTAACAATATAGGTGTCGAGATTGCCTGGGGTGAAGTGGGTGACCCTTATGTGGTATAACAAATGTGTTACATTTTACAATTCAGATAATGAGAAAAAAAGTGAAATATCTATAGATGAGATAACTTTTTTTGGCGATTTTTTAATATATTTGTAAACTCAAAAAAAAGTCGTAAAAATTTTCCCGATTTTTTATTTTTTTGGGATCTGTCAAAAAGACAATTTTTTATAAACACAATATTTAAACTATTTATGTCAGAAATCAAGAGAGTTTATCGCTTTGGCGGCAGAGATGCTGAAGGCGATGGTTCAATGAGAAACCTATTGGGTGGTAAAGGTGCAAACCTTGCAGAAATGTGTAAACTTGGTATTCCTGTACCTGCAGGTTTTACAATCACTACAGACTGCTGTACTGAGTTCTACAAATTGGGTGCGCAATATCCTGCAGAACTTAAAGCTGAGGTAGATGCTGCAATGGCTGCTACTGAGGAGATTATGGGTATGAAGTTCGGTGATCCTAAGTCGCCGCTATTGGTTTCTTGCCGTTCAGGTGCCAGAAGTTCTATGCCTGGTATGATGGAGACTGTATTGAACATTGGTTTGTGTTCAGCAACAATTCCGGGCCTTATTGAGAAAACCGGCAATCCTCGCTTCGTTTACGATGCTTATCGTCGTTTGATTATGATGTACTCAGACGTTGTAATGGAGAAAGCTGAAGGTATTGAGCCTGAGGAGGGTAATGGTATTCGTGTTCAATTGGACAGAATGCTTGCCAAAGTAAAGAAAGAGAAAGGCTATGCTTCTGATACTGATCTTACAGTAGAGGATTTGAAACAACTTTGTGAGGACTTCAAGGTTCGCGTAAGACAAGAGTTGGGCAAACCTTTCCCTGATGATGCTTATGAGCAGCTATGGGGCGGTATTGGTGCTGTGTTCAAATCATGGAACGGAAAACGTGCAATCGCATATAGAAGAATTGAGGGTATTCCAGATGATTGGGGTACTGCTGTAAATGTTCAGTCAATGGTATTCGGTAATATGGGTGACAACTCTGCAACTGGTGTTGCTTTCTCAAGAAACCCTGCTACCGGTGAGAACAAGTTCTATGGTGAGTGGTTGATCAATGCTCAGGGTGAGGATGTTGTTGCTGGTATCAGAACTCCTAACCCATTGAATGAAGCTACTAAGAATGAGCATAACAAGGAGCTAGCATCATTGGAGACTGCAATGCCTGAGGTATACAAGGAGTTGGATGCAATCCAGCAGAACTTGGAGCACCACTTCCATGATATGCAGGATATTGAGTTTACAATTCAGGATGGCAAACTTTGGATGCTTCAGTGCCGTGTTGGTAAGAGAACAGGTCTTGCTGCATTGAATATGGCAATGGATATGTTGCACGAGGGTCTAATTGATGAGAAGACAGCTGTTTTGAGAGTTGCTCCTACTCAGTTGGACGAGTTGTTGCACCCAATCCTTAACCCTGCTGCTGAGAAGAAAGGTGTTGTTATTGCACAAGGTCTTCCAGCTGGTCCTGGTGGAGCTGTAGGTAAGATTGTCTTCACTGCAGAGGATGCTGTTGAGGCTGCTGCAAGAAAAGAGAAAGTAATCCTTGTAAGAGAGGAGACTAACCCTGAGGATGTTGAGGGTATGCGTGCTGCTGACGGTCTTTTGACTGCACGTGGCGGTATGACTTCTCATGCTGCACTTGTTGCACGTGGCTGGGGTAAATGCTGTATTGTAGGTTGTGATGCTTTGCATATCAATATGCTAAACAGAACAATGACAATCGGTAATAAAGTTTATAATGAGGGTGATGTATTCAGTTTGAATGGTAGCAAAGGTTATGTATATGACGTTGCTATTGATACTATGGATGCTTCTGAGAATCCTCGTTTTGTTGAGTACATGAACATTGTTGACAAATATCGTGTACTTGGCGTTAGAACAAATGCAGATAACCCACAGGATGCACAGACTGCAATCAACTTTGGTGCTGAGGGTATCGGTTTGTTCCGTATTGAGCACATGTTCTATGGTGAGAACTCTGAGGCTCCGCTATCTAAACTTAGAAAGATGATTCTTTCTAATACTGAGGCTGAGAGAAGACAGGCACTTTCTGAACTTGAGCCATATGTTAAAGAGGCTGTTAAAGGTACTATGAAGGTTCTTGATGGAAAACCTGTTACTTTCCGTCTATTGGATCCGCCTTTGCATGAGTTTGTTCCTCAAACTAAAGAGAAGATTGAGGAGATGGCCGCAGAGTTTGGCATTACTCCTGAGGATATCAGAAAACGTGGTGAGGGCTTGCATGAGGTTAACCCTATGATGGGTCACCGCGGTGTTCGTCTAGGTGTGACTTATCCGGAGATTTCCGAGATGCAGTTCCGCGCTATCTTCACTGCAACTGCAGAGTTGATGAAAGAGGGCTTGAAACCTCAACCTGAGATTATGGTTCCTGTAACTGTTTCTGTAAAAGAG
>JAEIGA010001349.1_pt1 | contig 38223 bp, 39 predicted proteins | sample 9270691 | NCBI WGS metagenome assembly JAEIGA01 (sample SAMN17057246, study PRJNA624740) | gut metagenome | biome: biome; isolation source: fecal sample | host: Bos grunniens | place: China: Xizang | collected 2019
TAAACCACCGGCCGAGGTTGTAGACGGCGGACGAAAACTTCCGAGAGGAGACCCCCGGCGCTCTGCCCGTGGGCTTGCCTGGGCGGAAGTCCTGGACGAGATGACCCGGAGTCGATGCCAATACGGACAGGCTTGCCGTAATATCGAAGAAAGAAGGTTGAATCATGAAAATTAAGAAAATCATAGACATCTGCAAAAAGGAAGGCCGGCTGACGCTGATTTCGGACCCGGAGGGAGGCGGCTCTCGGTGGATCGCCGCCGCCGGCGCCCGGTATGCCCTGGTGGGTGTCCCTTCCGTCACGTTGCCGAGCCTCTGCGCTTTGTACGATCTGGATCCGGAGTCGGATATCAGTGTGGAGGAGATCTTCGGCAAGCCCGGCCTTACCGGTGACGAGCCTCTGGTGATGCTCCCGATGTGGATCGAGAGCACGTCGACCGTCGTGCCCTTTAAGGCTCCCGACGGGATGATCTATCTGGTTCGGGAGAAATACCTGGCTCCCTTTGCAAAAGACCGGGAGGTTTCCTGCTCGCTCAAACGGGATGGTTGGCAGAACCCGACGCTGGTGTTCCGGGCCGGCCTTGTGGAGATCGCAGAGGTAGAGCCTCTGATCCCGGACGAAGAATTCGTCACTACGTTGGAGGCGATCCTTTCCGGTGTGGACGATTTCCTGGCCGAGGTCGAGCGCCGAAACCGAAAGATCCCGGAGCCTGACTATGAAGAAGACGTCTTGAGGTGATGACGATGGATCCGAAGGCATGGTTGTCGCAGATGTATGATCTGGAGCGATATATCCAATGGCTGAAGGGTGAGAAGAGCAGGGTGGATGAGCTGCGGTGCTCCCTGCCCTCTCTGGCGCCAAAGGACGTGAGATCCCAGGGGAGTTCCTCGGGGAATGCTCGCTACGTGGATATTATCGCCCGGACGGAACGAGAGATGGACGGTATCCTCGCCCGGCTGGCCACGGCCATCGAGGAGCAGGAAAACCTCCGTGACGATATCCGGAAGGCGGCCGAGGCTCTCCCGGATCCAAACGAGCGGCAGGTGATCCTGTACAAATACTGCGATCTCATCACCCTCGGGCAGGCGGCGTGCAAGATGCACTATTCATACCGCCACGTGAAGAGATTCCACACCAGAGCTCTGAAGCATATCCGGATTCCGTAAAAGATGTCCTTGCATGTCCCCATGGTTATGTGCTATAATGGTATCGTGGAAAACTGCTCCGGGGGACCTCCATCCCGGCGCGTATTGTACTCCGTGGGACGGGCCGCAGGAATGACCTGCGGCGGGCGAGGGACGTCGAGACGGTCGGCCGTAGGTGGGGAACCCTCGACGGAGCACAACAATATCAATTATCAGCCGTTGGCAGAAATGCCGGCGGCATTTTTCTTGCTGAAAAAGATGGGAGGGGGATGTAAGAATGACGGAAGAAGAAAAAAAGACCAAAAAAGAGCAGGACGAATCGTATGTAAAAACATACGGAAGGCCTCCGAAATATAAAAAATCGAGCGAAATGCAGGCGAAAATCGACGAATATTTCAAAATTTGCGAAGGCGAAATGCTCCTTAAGCCGGACGGCCAGCCAATGACGAACAAAAAGGGCATCATTTACCGCGTAAAACCCCGTCCTCCAACGGTTACGGGCCTTGCATTGCACCTTGGATTCACCAGCCGGCAGGCTCTGCTGAATTATCGGGGCAAGAAGGAGTTTCTTGACACGGTAACGCGTGCGCGCTCGCGCATTGAACAATACAACGAAGAGGCTCTATACTCCAAAGAGACCTGCAACGGGGCGAAATTTAACCTTTCCAACAACTTTGACGGCTGGGCGGAGAAGCAGGAGGTTGAAACCAAAGGGAATGCCTGTGGGGTGATTTTGCTCCCCACGGTGGCCGAGGAATTAAAGCCTCCGGAGGATGAGGATGAATAACGTCGTCTGGACGCCGCAACCACGGCAACAGGCATTTATGTCCCGGCCGGAAGACGAAGCGCTGTACGGCGGTGCAGCCGGCGGCGGAAAGAGCGACGCCCTTGTGATCGAAGCCACCAGGCAGGTCGATATACCCCACTATAAGGGGTTGATCCTTCGAAAGACCTATCCGCAGTTGACGGAGCTGATCGATAAGAGCCTGGCGTATTATCCGTCGGCATTCCCCGGAGCGAAATACAACGCCGGGGATCACACGTGGCGCTTCCCAAGCGGGGCGAAGATCATCTTCGGATCCATGCAGCATTCCAAGGATAAGATCAATTATCAGGGGAAGGCTTACGACTTTATCGCATTTGACGAGCTGACCCATTTTACGTTCGAGGAATATATCTATCTGATGTCCCGGAACCGTCCCAACGGCCCCGGGACTCGATGTTATACCAGATCGACGGCAAACCCCGGCGGGATCGGCCACGGATGGGTAAAAGACCGATTTATTACGGCCGCAGAGCCTATGACGACAATCTGGGAGAAGGTAACGGTAGACCACCCGGACGGGCGAAAAATCACCCGATATCGCTCCCGGATCTTCGTGCCGTCATCGGTGTTTGATAACGAGATTCTGTTAAAAAACGATCCGGAATACCTCACCAGATTGGCGGCTCTCCCGGAGGCGGAACGAAAGGCCCTTCTCTACGGGGACTGGGACAGCTATTCGGGACAGTTTTTCTCCGAATGGCGCAACGATCCGGCCCACTATCAGGATCGCCGCTGGACGCATGTGATCGACCCCTTTGAGATCGATCCGAATTGGCGTATCTACCGCTCCTTTGACTGGGGGTATAACAAGCCTTTTTCCTGTGGATGGTGGGCGGTTGATTATGACGGCGTGGTCTATCGGATCCTGGAGCTTTACGGGTGCACGTCGACGCCGAACGAGGGGCTGAAATGGACGGCTCCGCAGGTTTTTAACGAGATTGCGAAGGTAGAGCGGGAGCACCGATGGCTCCGGGGAAAGAACATCCTCGGAATTGCGGATCCCGCGATCTTTGCGGAGGACGGCGGGGAATCCATTGCGGATACCGCTTCCCGCTGCGGAGTTTATTTTTCCGCCGGCGATAACCAGCGGATCCCCGGATGGATGCAGGTGCATTATCGGCTGGCATTCGACGACAGCGGCTTTCCCATGATGTACGTGTTCCGAAATTGCAAGTCCTTCATCCGCACGGTACCGGCACTGATCTTCGACGAGCATAAGGTGGAGGATCTCAACACCGAAGGGGAGGACCATATCGCCGACGAAATGCGGTATTTTTGCATGTCTCGTCCCATCAAGCCCCGTCGGGCCGCAGAGCCTGATTCGTACTATAATTCGCCGCTTTATACGGCGCTTGAAATCCCGAAAGAGCACATTCTTCCCAGGAAGGAAGTCCAAGGATTGGAGATAAAAGGATATGTTGATGAATGACCAGAACTCCGGCGGCGTGAGCGCCGCGATTACAGTTAAAGACCCGAAAGGGATTGCAACCGGAACCCACGGAGCCCCTCTGCCGCCGCAGCGAAAGCCGGTGATCGGGGCAGATCAGGTGCGTAAGGCGGATAAGGATCTGCAGCGGTACAAGGACGGAAAAAAGAGCCTTGACGATCGCATCATCGAAAACGAGCAATGGTTCAAGCTCCGTCACTGGGACTGCATGAAGGGGCGAAAATCGGAGATCCGTCCCTCGTCTGCCTGGCTGTTGAACAGCTTGATGAATAAGCACGCCGACGCTATGGATAACTACCCGGAACCCAACGTGCGGCCAAGGGAAGAGGGGGATCAGGAAGAGGCGAAGGTACTGACGTCGATCATTCCGGTTATTTTGGAGCAGAACGATTTCGAGCAGGTTTACTCGGACGTCATGCGCTACAAAGGAAAGGCCGGTACCGGCGTGTTCGGGGTTTTTTGGGACGGCTCGAAGCTGAACGGCCTCGGAGATATCGTCGTCAAGAAGATCGACCTTCTGAACCTGTACTGGGAGCCCGGAGTCACGAATATCCAGGAGTCCCGGAACCTGTTTCATCTGGAGCTCCAGGACAACGAGGTGCTGGAGGAACGCTACCCGCAGCTGAAGGAAAAGCTTGGGAACGATACGGGGAAGGTTTCCCGGTATTATTACGACGACAACGTTGATACGACGAATAAGTCCTGCGTCGTGGACTGGTATTATAAGAAACCGGTCGGAAGGCAATCGATTTTGCATTATTGCAAATACGTAAACGATATCGTCTTGTTCTCCAGTGAAAACGATCCGAAATACGCGGAGCGCGGCTGGTATGAGGATGGAGACTATCCGTTCGTCTTCGACGTAGGAGTCCCGGTGGAGGGGTCTCCTGCGGGATATGGGTACATGGACGTCGGAAAAGACGCCCAGGCATATATCGACCGGGGAAATCAGGCGATTATGGAAAATATGCTGGAGAATTCGTCTCCCAGATATTTGTACCGTCAGGACTGCGGGATCAATCCGGAGGACTATGCGGATCAAACCAAGCGCTTTGTTCCGGTGACCGGAAATCTGGATGAAACACACATCCTTCCGATTCAGGGCAAGCCCTTGCCTTCGATCTATCTTTCCGTGCAGCAAGGCTTGATCGACAGCTTGAAGGAAACCACCGGAAACCGTGACGTTTCCAACGGCGGTACCACCGGTGGCGTCACAGCAGCGGCCGGGCTTGCGGCAATGCAGGAGGCAGGCAGTAAGCTCTCAAGAGATGACAACAAAGGCTCTTATCGTGCCTTCCGGCGCTTGTGTCTGATGATTATTGAGCGTATCCGTCAGTTCTACGGTATGCCCAGAAAGTTTCGGATCCTCGGTGAAGACGGAAAAGATCAATTCCTGAGCTATGATAACAGCCGTTTGAAGGTGCAACCGGTTGAGAACTACTTCGGCGCGGAGCCGATGTATCGGAAGCCTCTTTTCGACATTGAGGTTACGGCACAAAAGGCTTCTCCTTATAGCAAGGTCGCGCAAAATGAGTTGGCAATACAGCTGTTCCAGCTTGGCGTCTTCAACCCGCAGATGGCCGACCAGGCGTTGGCCCTGCTGGACATCATGGATTTCAGCGGGAAGCAGTTTGTGATCGACAAGGTGAGGGAAAACGGGACGATGTTCCAGCAGATGCAGATGATGATGCAGCAGATGATGATGCTGGCGCAGATCGTGGACAAGCACGAGGGGAGCAACATCGCCCAAAAGTTGGCGGTACAGTTCGGCGGCGGTCAGCCGATGGCACCCGTTGGCGGCGGTGATCCGATTAAGGTGTCGGAGACGGAGGCGCTCGGCGGCGAAGATGCGAAGGAATCCTCGACCACCAAGAAGGCACGGCAACAGGTGGCGGAGTCCACCTCCCCGACATGAGGTGGAGCAGATGATACACGCACGCTTTGAACGAGACGGAAAGAATATGCTTTTTTCCGTGACCGGGCACGCTGGACAAAACGTGAACGGGTGCGATATTGTTTGCTCTGCGGCCTCCATGCTTGCGGCCACGTTGGGACAGATGGTATTGTTTATGCACGATGAAGGGAAGCTTAAGCGGCATCCGACGGTTCGGCTGGCTTCCGGAGAAGCCGTAATTACTTGCCGGCCGGCGAAATCGCACGAGGCAGAGGCCTTCCACGCTTACGTATATACCATGACGGGTTTTTGCTTACTGGAAGAAGCCTACCCTGAATACGTGAAAATCACAAACGTTTGGTAATCCGAAAAGGATTAAAATACAACCAAAAGGATCGCCCACTCACGGGCAGAAAGGACAAATCATGGAAACCAAAAATTATCCTGATCGGCTGAATCTCCAGCTGTTTGCGGAAGGCGCTACAGGTGGATCCGAGGGTGCGGCCGGCGGGGTATCGGGCGTTATGGGGGCCGTCGCCGGGCCTCAATCGGGTGTAAAAGGAAATTCTTCCGCTCAGGCCACGGCGGAAGGCTCGACGCAGGCCACCGCTGCGCAGGGACAGACGGCCGATCCCGGCAAAGCCGTAGATCTTGACGCTGAATTTGAGGAGCTCATCAAAGGTAAGTACAAGGATCAGTTCGGCAAGAAGACCAAAGGGATCGTGCAGGAGCGGCTGAAAGGCACGAAGGCATCTGTCGAAAGATTGGAAGCACTCACCCCTCTGGTCGATCTGATCGCTCAGAAGTACGGGGTGGATCCCGCTGATGCAAAGGCGTTGTACGAGGCCGCGCAGGCGGATGATTCCAATTTCGAAAAAGAAGCCCTGGAAAAGGGGATGTCCGTTGAGCACCTCCGGGCTCTGAAGAAGGTGGAAGGCGAACGTGATGCGCTGAAGCGTAAGGTTGAGCTTACGAACCGGGAAGAGTATCAGGCTCGTCGATATCAGAAATGGATGGAGCAGGAAACTGAAACCAAGAAGATCCATCCGAATTTTTCCCTCGAAACCGAGCTTCAGAACCCACAGTTCAAAAGCCTTTTGAACAACAATATTGACGTCCGCACTGCATATGAGATCTGTCATCACGATGAGATCATGACTGCGGCGATGGATTTTGCTGCAAAAAAGGCCCAGGAACAGTATGCCGACAACGTCATTGCCAACGGTGCCAGACCCTCGGAAAACGGAGTATCTGCTCAAGCCTCCGCAGCCACGGGAGTGGACGTGTCCAAGCTCTCCCGGGCAGAATTCCTTGAGTATCAAAGACGAGTATCGAGAGGAGAAAGGATCGACTTTACCAACCGTTGACTTTCTCCTTAAAAAGCAAAGGAGATATGAATATGAATTCTGTTAGAAAATACGTAAAACTCAACCTTCAGTATTTTGCTGAAATGAACGTAAACACCCTGACCGGAGCCGGTGGGCTTTCCAACGAAAACAAGGTGTTTTACGATCGCACCCTGATCGAAGAGGCCGGCCCCTATCTGGTTCACGATCAGTTCGGTCAGAAGCGCAACGTTCCGAAGAACGGCGGCACCACGATCAATTTCCGTAAATATGCCTCCCTGCCCGCAGCCACCCAGCCCCTGACCGAAGGCGTCACCCCCGACGGTGAAAAACTGAGTGTATCTGCCGAAACCGCAGAGCTGCAGCAGTACGGCAGATACGTCACCATCACCGACGTCCTTGATCTTTCCGGTGTTGACAACAACATCATGGAAGCCACCAAGGTGATCGGCCGGCAGATGGGGATCACCCTCGATAAGGTGACGAGAAACATTCTGCAGGCAGGTACCAACGTGTATTACTGCCCCAAGATCTCTTCCTCCGGGGTGAAAACTGCCGTAAACGATCGGTCTGAACTGGATAAGACCTCTCGCCTGACCGTTGATATGGTCAAGCGTGTCGTCGCATTCCTTCGTTCCGTGAATGCCCCCACCTTCGGCGGCTACTACGTCGGTATTATCAACCCTCTTGCCGCTTACGATCTGATGAGCGATGAAAAGTGGGAGGATGCCCATAAGTATACCGATGCCGACTCCATCTATAAGGGAGAACTCGGCCGCATTGCCGGCGTTCGCTTCGTAGAATCTTCCGAAGCGGCGATTTATACCGGCACCGAGAACGACTGCCCCAACGGGCTTGCCGTTTTCGGGACTCTCTTCATCGCGGACGGCGCTTACGGTACCACCGAGGTTGACGGAGACGGTGCAAGAACTATCATCAAGCAGCTGGGCTCCGGCGGCACTGCCGATCCTCTGGATCAGAGAGCAACCGTCGGCTGGAAGGCCATGAAGACCGCAAAGATCCTCATCCAGGCCTATATGGTCCGCGTGGAATCCTGCGGTGAATTCTCCGGCGAAGCCGAGGCCAACTGATGAACCTTGAGGGAGAGGGGAATGCTCCTCTCCCTCTTATGAAAAAACAGGAGGAATAAAAATGTCTAAAGAAAAATCCGCAAGTCTTGCCGACGATCTGTTGGCAGAAACTGCTCCCGAAGCAGAAGCCGCTTCTATGGAATCTGCTGAAAAAAAGAAGGGGGCAAAGAAGGTTGTTATCAATCTTCCCCTGACCCGTGACAATAAGGAACCCCTTTGGGTTGGCGTGAATGGACGCAAATACCTGATCCGCCGCGGTGAGGACGTCGCCGTTCCCGTTGGTGTTGCAAAAGTGATCCAGCGGATGCTGAAGGCGGAACGGGTTGCGATGGAATACGAAGCCTCCATGGCTGCCCCCAAGGAACTTTAAGATGAAATCGAGCCGGAGACAGTATTGCCTCCGGCTTTTTTCCAAAGGAGAGAGAAAAGATGACAATCGCCGAAGCAATTGCCGCAGTGGACGAGCTACGGGAGAACGACGTTAGTCGGGAAGAAAAAATCCGCTGGCTTTCCAATCTGGACAAGAAGATCAAGCAGGAATTTTTGGACCAATATGAGGAGACGGTCGACTTTGACGGATATTCCGAGGAGACCGATGGGAATACGGACCTGCTGATTCCCCCTCCCTATGACGAGCTGTATCTCTATCACCTTGAATCGATGATTCACTATCGAAATGAGGAAATGACTCGCTATAACAATGCAATTACCCTCTTCAACGATGCCTATGCTGATTTTCGAAAACATTACAATCGAAATCACCGGGCGAAATCGGTGAAGGTAAAATATTTTTAAGGAGGCCCGCCGTGAAGCGTCCTTATCTAAACGAAATACAAACCTCCCGGACGATGATCGACGTCTTCCGGGGGTACAATCATAATCTCCGTATTTCCGACGGAGAGTTTTTTGATATGGAGAATTTGACCTCCAATCACTATCCGGTTCTGTCTCCCAGATCTCCCCGCGGGGTGTATCTGCAAGCCCGAAACATTCAAGGGATGATCGCAAAGGACCATCTGTGTTACGTTGAAGACGGAAGGCTTTATATCAACGGGAATGATGTTGGACTTAGTCTTTCAACAGCAGGAGAGAAACAACTTGTTTCTATGGGAGCGTATCTTTGCATCTTCCCGGACGGGCAATATATCAATACCGTGGATTATTCTGACTGCGGATTTATGGAGTGCAAGAAAACCTCCACAGCCGCCGTTACTTTTACCCCATGCAAGTCGGACGGATCGGATCTGAACGCCGTCGTCGGCGCAGAACCGGCAGACCCCTCCGACGGACAGTATTGGATGGATACCACCGTTTCCCCCAATGCGCTGAAGGTGTGGTCGGATACGAACGCTATGTGGACGCAGGTAGCGACCTCGTATATCCGGATCTCGTCTCCCGAGGGCGGAGAAGATGCCATTGGCTACGGATTTTTTGAATCCGACGGTGTGGAGATCTCCGGATTAGAAAACCATACAAATCAGAATCTTTCGCAAATTAATGGAAACGTTATAATTCAAAGCGTGGCCGAGGATCGGAAGAGTATTGTTATTATCGGCCTTTTGGACAACGTTGTAACGGTGGAAAATACGCCCGTCACGATCCATCGGAAGATCCCCGACATGGATTTCGTCGTGGAATCTGAAAACCGGCTTTGGGGATGCAAATACGGATCGGTGAATGGAAAGACTGTGAATGAGCTTTACGCCTGCAAATTGGGCGATTTCAAAAATTGGAACTGCTTTATGGGGCTTTCCACCGACAGTTACGCTGCCTCGGTAGGATCCGACGGCCCCTTTACCGGGGCAATCTCCTACCTGGGTTTTCCGTTGTTTTTCAAGGAAGAATGTCTGCACAAGGTATATGGAAATTATCCGGCAAATTTCCAGATTCAGGAATTGGCCTGCCGCGGTGTACAGAAGGGCTGCGGGAAGAGCCTTGCCATCGTCAATGAAGTGGTCTATTACAAATCCAAGTCCGGGGTATGTGCTTATGACGGATCTCTTCCCGTGGAAATCTCTGCGGCCTTCGGAGCGGATCGTTACGGGTTGACTACTCCGGAGGAGCGACTGGTCGGCATTTTCGGAGCTTCCGGGGGATGCACCGGGAATAAGTATTACGCCTCTATGCGGAAGGACGGGACGGAAGAATATCATCTTTTTGTCTATGATACACAGTATGGAATCTGGCACCGGGAAGATGCGGTAAAAGTGGATTTTTTCTGCTTTTGCAATAATGAATTGTATCTTGCAATGGACGGAGAGATCCGCACCGTAAGCGGTTCGCCCGCAGACGAAAAGGTCCGTTGGATGGCCGAGACGGGCGTGATCGGAATTGAGTCCCCTGACAAGAAACGTCTTTCTCGGCTTTCAGTTCGTTTGTCTGCAGGACCGGACACCGAGGTCCGTATTTTTGCGGATTACGATTCTGCCGGGGATTGGAAATGCGTATATACGAGGACTTCAACGTCTTTAAAGAGTGTTGCGGTACCTATCCGCACTCGCCGGCACGATCACTTACGCCTCCGCATCGAAGGAGAAGGAGATGCGAAGATCTATTCGATTACGAAAACCATCGATCAAGGAAGTGATATTTAATGACAAATCTTGAATTTCCTTCCATTAATGCCGCTACATTGCCTGGACAGATGGAGCAGGTTCGGAGATATCTTTACCAATTTTCCGAACGGCTGAGTTGGGCTCTTGCGACGTTGGAGTCCGAGGAGCGGAGGGGCGGGATTCGGGTTACAAAGACCAACGCCTCCGGGGGAACAGAGGAGGAAAGCGTATCCACCTTTGAGGATCTGAAAAGCCTTATCATTTCCAGTGCCGATATCGTGCAATCCTTCGCCTCTGCCGCAAAGCGTATCTACGACGGCCGAGGGGATTACGTGGCGCAATCGGATTTCGGAACCTATAAAGAGGAGCGGAAGACCCTCCTTGACGTGGATGAAGAGACCGGTGTCACGCTGCTCATGACCGAGGTACAGCGGATCGAGGTGGATGAGACCGGTGAGGAACACTCTTACCGGGGATGTATCCGGCTCGGAAAGGTGACAATGCCCGGTGAGGACGGCGAGGTTTACGGCGTCTCTGTGGGACAGGTGGAAGAGCATAACGGGACGAAAACTTACACGACCAGTGCCCGATATAAGTCAAACGGCATCGATTTTTACGACGAGATGAACCGACGGGTTGCGGGTATTGAGACCAACGCCGTGGGTGAGAGCCGCTTTTTTATCGAAGATGCGGAGATCTACGGCTCTCTGATATTGGGAGAGTATATTACGGACCTTGAGGACGGGGTCGCATTCGTCTGGAAGGAGTGATTTTCGGTGGTGTCCGGAACCTTTTATAAATATCCCGTTGCCAGTGCAAATCAGTTTGGTTTGTACTGCGAATGGGCTGGGGAACAGAACGTTGCCGGGAATTACACGGACATTACGGTGACCGTATATCTTTCCTACTGGAATATCGACGTGGGGGCAAAGACCTGTACGGTATCTGCCGGAGGTTCTTCAACAACGTTTACGTCTCCGCGGGTGTATCATTACAACAACGCATGGACGAAAAAGCTGTTGGGGGTCGCAACGGTACGGGTCCCCCATGAAAGTGATGGGTCAAAGAAAAACTGCACGATCTCTGTGACGTTCCCTTTCGATGGATCGATGAACGGAGTTTCGGTCCCTTCGATTGTCGCATCCACCACCGTGGATCTGGACTTAATTCCGAGGGCCTCCGTCCCGACGGTATCTGCATCTTCGGTGTATTTCGGAGATGGAATTACAATCCATATGAATCGGAAATCGACGGCATTTACCCATAAGGTGACCTATACGTTCGGCGAAATGAACGGGACAATCGGTACCGGGATTGCGGATTCCGTATCCTGGTATCCGGACTTGTCTCTTGCCGGTCAAATTCCTGCAAAGTGGTCCGGAACTGCAACGATCGCCTGCACCACCTACAATGGCAGCACCCTTGTTGGTACGAAATACGTATCGGTTACGCTGATGATCCCGGATAATAGCTCCACGAAGCCTTCGGTCAGTATTTTTTCCGTGGTTCCGGTCAGCAATCTGTCTTCGCCCTTTGATTCAACATATCTGCAGGGGCTGACAAAAGTCCTGGCAGAGTATTCGGCATCGGCGCCGTACTCCGATCTTTCCAAGGTTACATTGTCGCTTCTTGCCGACGACGGATCTGTGATCAACACGATTACGGGAGAAGATGATTTTGCCGAGAGCGGTATCGTAACCGCATCCGGCCTGATCACCGTGAGGGCAACAGCTTACAACAGCAGAGGGCAATACAATTCCGATGAAGTACAGATCCTTGTTGAGGAATACGCACCTCCTTCGGTCAATGTATCGATTTGCGATCGGTGCGATGATTTCGGAAATCCAAAGAAAACAGGACTACAGCTGCTGATTGATGCATCCAGAATTTACTCCGGAGTTGATGGAAAGAACACCTGCGAACTGCGATACCGTATTAAAAAATACGATGGAACGGCCTTTTCTTCCGATGCTGGGTGGACGAGCCTGGTCCCGGACTGGGATACTTCGACGGATCGCTATTACGGAATCGTATGCGGCCTTGATAAGAAGACATCGTATTCCGTGGAAATCGGAGTCCGTGATTCTGTCGGTCGGGAAGGCTCTATCGTTAAATACGTAAAGACGTCGCTGGTTGCGTTGCATCTTGGGAGAGGCGGAAACCGGGCCGCCTTCGGACAGTATGCGGAGGAAGACGAGCTTCTCGACGTTGCATGGAATCAGCGAGTCAGGAAGAATCTTCGCGTTGACGGAGGACTGACTATAAGAGATAAGGAACTGCTGGACCTGATCTACCCCGTCGGAAGCATCTATATGAGCGTAAACGGAACGGCTCCCGGAACACTGTTCGGAGGCACTTGGGAGCGATTGAAGGATCGTTTCTTGCTTGCCGCAGGAGATTCCTATTCGCCGGGAGGAACGGGTGGAGAATCGTCCCATACACTCACGGTGGATGAGATGCCGTCCCACTCTCATGCGGTGACGGTGAATAACGGTGGGGCACACTCTCATACCGTCGGGACCAAGGAGAACCAGTATCACACATCGTCTGCGTATAAGTGGACTCTGGTTCGCCCGGACGGAACAAGCTCAGATGCAAATGGCACGATCGCCGGCGGGGGAACACACAACCATACCGCATCTGCCGGGAATTCCGGTGGGGGGAAAGCCCACAATAATATGCCGCCGTACGTTGCGGTGTATATGTGGAAGAGAGTATCTTGACCTTAAGGAGGTTTTACATTATGGCTTTTACTTACAAAAAGGCAACGGATAGTGATCTGACGAAGGCTTACCGGGAAAGAGAGAAGCAGCTACAGGAAACGAAGCCCTCTGCATTTGTTTCTAAGGAATACGTGCCCGGTGCAACTGCGGCGATGAGTGAGGAATATTTGAACAAATATCTCAACCGGGGCCCATTTAAGTATGATATGAACGGAGACGCCTTGCTTGCACAGTATCGAGAAAACGCCAAGAGGCAGGGCAAGATGGCGATGGATGACACCATGGGAAAGACAGCCTCCATGACCGGCGGATTCGGAAATAGTTGGGCTCAGACGGCCGGTCAGCAGGCGTATAATAATTCATTGGCCGAGGTGAATAACGTTATCCCGGAGCTGTGGCAGATGGCCTATGATATGTACGAGCAGGAGGGGGATAATCTCCTTGCGAAGCACGGAGTCCTTGCGGACAAGGAGGCCACCGAATACGGCCGCCATCTTGATGAAGAAAACCTGCGCCGCCAGGCTTGGGAGGATCAGCAGAATGATTGGCTCACTCAGATGGGTTGGGCAAGAGATGACCTCAACACCTCCATTGACAGAGACCGGGCAGATGCGTCGGAGGAAAACTCCTATGCATATCAGCAGGATCGGGATGCCGTAGAGGATTCCCGCTGGCAGCAGGAGTTTGATCTTTCCAAGGAAGCTTCTAAGTATACTGCTTCTGAAGAGATCAAGGGGCTTTCGGCTTCCCAGGAAGAAAGGTTTGAAGCAAAGTTGGAGGAAGGGAAGGAGGCTGCTTGGGGCTATATTGATCTTCTTGAAGCGCAGCATGTGTCGGAGTCCGTTTTGGAGGTCTTGGCAGACCAGATTGAGGCGCGATATCCCGATGACGATGGCGAGGTCGTTTTAACAGACGTTCCGTCCCTCGAGGACGCATACCGGAGGAAAAGCCGATGGGGAAACGGGAACGAATATATCGCCAAAAACTGACGGAAGGGGATAATTGAATGGGAACGTTCCGTGAAGAATATGAATCGAAAAAGAAGTCTCATGCGGAAAGCTCATTTCGTGAAAGATACGAGGCAAGCCGGACGGATCTAAATGCTGTGGCAGATTCTGTCCGGGAGCGTACCAACACGTGGTTAAAAAATCATTACAACTATCTGCGAAATTACGAATCCCGTTATAAAGGGGCAACATCGCCGTATCGTGAGGATTGGCAGAATTGGCACGATACGGTAAAAGCGCAGAAGAATAATTTTGATGCGGAAGCTGAAAGCATTCGCTCTCTGCTTGATCGATATGCCGGAAAGAGCAAAGAGTGGGATTCCTTTGCGGAAGGGATCAAAAACATATTGACGGCAGGGCGCGTGGATCAGTCCCGGGTAATCGAGCAGTCGATCCAGGATGTAAATTTCTCCGGGAAATTTAAGTCTTTGGAGGATTTTGAAAAATGGGACTCCGGCTGGCTTTCTGAAGATGCGACCGTTGATTATGACTCTGCTCAGAAGCGTAAGGCGTATTATGAGAAAAATCAGAATCGCATTGCGGAGATTAAGAATTCTCTTCCCTTTGGCGGTGGTTCATGGCTTCCGAATTGGACGGAGGATATCTGGCTCTCGGAGGAAGAGGAAAAGCTCCGGGATGAATATGAGGCCCGTACGGCCGAAGTCCAACGCTATGAAAGAGAGCAGAAGGCAACGGACGATTATTTTCGGCCCGCTACCGAAGAATTTAAACGGAATGCGGCGAATCGGGATTATGGCGTCCTTCGGCTTGAAGACCTTGGGCAATATCGCTGGGATGATGCCGAATATCTTGATTCCATTCTTGACACACAGGGAAAGGGACTTCAGGATAATATCGGATTCCGGGACAATGGCTCTATCGTCCGTTGGGCCGTAGATCCGGAAACCGGGGAATACGTTGTAGATCCCAAAACCGGCGAATACGTCAAGGAGGTTCTCGTGAAGTCCGGGAGGGATTTTCAGGACGATGTGACCTCCCGCGGGAAGCAGGTGTTCACCGAGGATAAACTGGGGTATTACCTGACCGATCCGAACGAGCGGGATGCGATTGCCTCTCGCTTGCGGGCGATTGATTCCCAGACGATGAATACGGATGCTTACGATAATATTGCCGGATATTACGAAGGCATTGTTTATGAAGGGATCGAAGGAAACTGGGAATTCCTCAAGGAAAACGAGATCGATATTTATTACGATCTTCTTGCCCGTGAAGGGAAAGAATCCGCTTGCGCATTTCTTGATGCCATGAAGCCTACGCTTCATAAGAGAGCTGCAGAGAGCAACGTCGACGATATTATGAATAATAAGGATCCGTATCTCCAGCTGTTGTATAATGTCGGATCCGTCCCCATGAACGTAGTGGGCGGAGCCATGGGCTTTGCGGAGGATGCGGTTGCCTCGATTACGGGCAACGAGGTTGATCCCTATTCCCATGCTCACCGTTGGCAGATTTATGCTCAGGCAATCCGTGACAAAACTGCCGGGGATATCGATGATGCCACCGGAAATATCGCCATTCCATGGATCGATTTTTCGGCCGGAGACGCCTATCAATCTATTATGTCTGCGGCGGATTCGTTCGTCGGAGCCGGAACGCTGGGGCAAGGGTACAGTGTGCTGGCCGGTATGGGAGCGGCTTCCGCAAAGGCGAGAGAACTGTACGATAAGGGCGCGACCAAAGAGCAGATCGTCGTCGGTTCTGCCTTGGCAGGTGCTGCGGAATTGGTATTTGAGGCCATCGGCATTGAAAATCTGCTGAAGGCGAAGGATGCGAAGAATGTAAAAGACGTAATCTTTAATGCGTTGAAGCAGGCGGGCGTGGAAGGTCTCGAAGAAATGGGGACCGAATACACGAACCAGATCTGGGATGCTATTATCATGGGAAGCCAGTCTGACTGGGTGGACTTTGATACCTTCGTGCAGAACGTGGTCAATGCCGGTCTGGGGGGATTTCTCTCCGGTGGTGTTGGCGGTGGAACGATGGCTGCGGCCGGAAGCGCATTGCAGGCGGCGGATTATCAAGCTGCTGTAAAGGATCACGGACAGGCAATTACGGATTTCGGCGACGTGGAATCTCTGCAGAAGCACGCCGAGGCGATGATCAAGGATAAGAATACGCCCAACGTCTGGGAGATTAAGCAGCAGCTGAAAAAGGTGCAGAACAATCCCTCCGCCAAAAACGTGGGGCGGCTCTCTGCGGCTATGAGTGATTCCGTTCGGATGCAGAACCGTAAGGAGAACGTCCAGCAGTTGAAGAAGGAAGGCCTTTCCAAGAAGCAGGCAGATTCCGTGTATAACGCCATCCTGCAGATGGAGGATTCTATTTCTCGCGCCGGTTCGGATACCGCCCGGCTGGCGGCGGAGCAGAAGTTTGTGGATGCCCTTGCAGAGATGGGGCTTGACGATGCCACGCAGAGTGCTGTGGCTGCGGTCGCCCAGGATCTGATCGAGAACCCGCAGAATGCGTCTCAATCCCGTCTCCGGGAATTGATGAATTCCAGAGTGAATTCCGTTGATCCGAAGGATCTTGAGATCCTGCAGCGGCGGAAAGAGATTTCCACGGAAGGCCGCATTTCCTCCGACGGAACGACCCGATTGGAGACCACCGGCGAGACGGTGCAGATCCGTAAGGAAGACCCTATTGCAAAAATTGAAAACGGGACGGTTTTTCTGAACACCGACAAGGGGGTTCTTGAGACGTCCGATCTTCAGTTTGCAAACGAGGAAGAGCTTCATCTTTATGAGGCAGTTTCCGACCTTGATGCCGGCACGGCCTCCGTGATCGTCACCGGGTATGACGGCAATATACCGGCTCTGGATTACGTCAGCGGGATGGAAGAAGGGGTTTTGCTTTACGGGAAGCACGGATTCCAGACCGTCGGGAAGGATATCAGCGATAAGGGATATTTCGCCGGCCTTTCCGAGGTAAATCAGCAGACGGCGCTTGCGCTCGGCCGGGAGTTGCGGGCTGAGGAGACCCGTCAGAAAACGGAGCGCGTGCGGGAGGCCATTGAGCGGGCGAAGGCGGACCGGGAGAAGTCTGCCAAGACACAAAAAAATACCGCCGAAAATAGCGGCGGCGAGATCAAAAATCAATTAAAAGGCGTCGCTCCTGACGGAAAGAAGATCTATGAAGCGAATTTCCCGAAGGGGACTCCGAAGGCTGCCAAGTCCGAGCGGATTTTGAATTATATCAAGGACGTTTGGTCGAAAAACCCGATTGCGCTGGTAATTTCCAACGGAGAAACTTCCCGTGAAATTCAAGCGCAATTCGATCCGACTGTGCCTGAAAATCCAAGAGGAAAAACCGATGCTACCAAAATAGCGGGAGGTAACCGTCACGGAAGCGCTTCTGATCGACGGGTGACTTTGGATCTTGCGGACGATTACTATGAAATCGCCTCAGAAGCAAAGTACGATTATTCCAAAGTTGAGACCGGAAAGGACAGCGAAACCCATAAAGACGTTCGGATGTGGCACTACTTTGTAAACGAGATCTATTTCGTAGAGCAAGGCAGTGATGAAATGACGCCGTATACCGTTACTATCAACGTTAAAGAGAAAGACAACGGTTCGTTCGTTTATAGCTTTAACGCAGAAAAAGATTCCTCCACCCGGCGGACTTTGCATGCCGACGTAAGGACCCGAAAGGGCACCAATGGAGAAATCTTCTTCGATGATAGTATAGCACAAAAATCCGGAAATGTCAAGGGGCAGGTTTTCTTCGACGAAAGCGTGGAGCTGAACGAGCTGACGAAGAAGCAGCGGGCCGAGGTGGAATATGCCGGCAACGTGATCTCTGCCGTGATCGGCAACGAGATCCACTTCTTCGATTCCCGTCACGCTCCTGCGGATTCCCGGGAAGCGAAGACCAACGGCTGGTACGATCCATCCGACGGCAGCATTCATCTGGATATTGCAAAGGTGGAAAACGGGGAGGAATCGGTTCTCTTCACCCTTTCCCACGAGCTTACTCACTTCATTGAGGATTGGTCTCCCGCAAAATACCAGACGTTTGCGAATTTTCTTTTGAAGAATTACGCAGAACACGGGGTGAAAACGGATACCTTGGTTCGGCGGAAGATGGCAGAGCTGAAGACCTCCGATTATGATTACGCTATGAGCGAATTGGTGGCCGATGCTTGCGAGCGGATGCTTCTGGACAGTAACGCCTCCGAGAAATTGGCAGAACTGAACAAGACCGACAAGGGGCTCGTGGCAAAGATCAAATCCTTCCTTGCCAACACTCTGAAGAAGATCCGTCAGGCCTACACCCAATACAAGGGACGGGAAGAAGCCCAGCTCCTGCAGAAGATGGAGGACAAACTCTCCGAATTCCACGCCCTTTTCGAAGACGCCCTCGCCGATGCCGCCCAAAACTACCGGGATGCCGATGGGAAACTGGAAATCAACAAAAGCCAAGTAAAAGACCAATTAAAAAAGTCTTTTACAGAGGATGTAGATCTTTGGTTGCAAGGGCAGTATAAAAAATCGTATTTCGATTTAGGAACAACCCCTGACGTTTTTGTAAAACACGGAGCCCGATACCTTCCTGTAATAATGACAGAAGAAGTTCTTTCTAAGGTTACGGGAGGAAAACACGCAATTTCCCTTGATGAAATAAAAAGACTTCCCGAACAGCTAAATGATCCTGTTTTACTGTTCAAAGGAAGTAGGCCTGCAAGTTTTGTAGCATTAACAGAATTGAAGGATAAATCGGGGATAGATGTTATCTGTGCGGTTCATTTGGAGCGAACGCAAGACCGTATTAAGGTGAATCGAATTGCAAGTCTGTACGGAAAAGATAACATCGTTGATTATGTATCACGAAATATTGCAGAAGGAAATTTGCTCGATGCGAGCAAAGAAAAAGCACCCACGTGGCTTTCGAGCAGAGGGCTCCAATTGCCCAAGCTGGTTCAAGACATCGTGGATGCTAATAACAGTATACCACAAAAAAGTGAATCTGTCAATACCATTGTAGACAAAAACGGGAAAAAAGATTCCGAGATGGAGCAAAAAAAGCTTCAGTTGGAGATTATCAACGAGACAAACCCTGCTCCGAATACGTATAGCACATGGATTCGCTCAGAGGATGATATCAAGACCCTTGCTGAAACCTTGGAGGACAGTGACTGGGCAGACGGAGAGGAATTCAATCCTGATTTGACCAGAACTGACATTCAAAACGCAATCCGGGAAGGCACCATTACGGTATACAGTTCTTATCCCATAAAGAACGGTGTGTTTGTATCGCCGTCTTACATGGAGGCGGAGAGCTATTCCGGGGATGGAAGAGTATATCGGAAAACTGTTGATATCCGTGACGTGGCGTGGATCGATCCTACACAGGGACAGTACGCCAAGGTAACGGACGGAAGCCGAGGTGCAACCGAGGTTCGGGAGCAGGCGAAGATAGTACATCGGTACGGTTATGATTCTCTGACTTCAAAATCTCCAATGACGGTTTCCCAATTACAATCAGTTTCAGAAAGTGATTATGCCAAGTATGCTAAAGATCGCTATGCCTTTTCAAAGGAGATGCGTGAGAACGCTCGAAAGAAAGGAAATAAAAAAAATACAGGCACAAATGTGTACCTGTATTGCGATGATTTAGGAAAAGATGTTCTTGTCAGCGCAAAGAGTTTTGGGCATGGCGCGGCCAGAATAGACGATACTTATGTAAGCGTTTGTCGGCAAATCGGAGACATATTAGAAAATTCTATTATCGTCAATGAACTGCAGCCGCGCGAAAACAGTGATAACTCTTACGTAGCATTAGGTCTTGCTGAAACCGAAACAGATTATGTTGTAGTCCGTTCTTTGATTTCTCAAAGAACGTGGGAACTTACTTCTTACGAGATTCTTTATGCAATTAAAAAAGAATCAATAAATAAGAAGATGCTGGCGTATAGCCCGCGGATTACACTCCAAAAGAGTGGTTCCACAACATCTTCTGTTATTAGTATAACAGATTTTTTGCAAATTGTCAAGGGGGCAAAACTTGCTAATAGCGTTTTATCTGATGATGTGTTAAAAAATCTAAAGGAACAGAGAATTTCGGATCAAAACGTTACCCCGAATCTTAAATATCAGCAAAAGCAAAACACCACCCGTGAAATCCTTGCAAATGCAGATCTGAACGCTATAGATCTCTCCAATCGTGGCGGAGATCAGTTGGCAGCGCATTTGAAGGATTATCAGGGAAAGGAAAAGGAATTAAAGAAGCACGAGGACAAAGTCCGAAGCCTTTCCGAGGATATCCTTCGGATGCGAAAGGCCCGCGAAGATGGAAAACCCTACGATTCCTCCAAGATGGACGAATTGTTGGCCGAGCGGAACCGGGAGAGCATTCTTGCAAGCCAATTGAGACGCTCCATGCAACTCATTACGAAGGCTCCTGAGGTGAGCAAATTCGTTGAGCGGGAAAAACTGACTTCTTGGCGGCAAAACCGGGATGAGATCGAGCGAGGCAAGATGGAGCGGGCGAGAGTAACGGAGCTGAAGCACCGGGCTCGAAAAAAAGCGGAGACGCTGAATAAAATGCTAACGAAGCCAACGAAGAAGATCCACGTGAAAAGCGGTCTTCAAAAAGCGGTTGCTTCGTTTTTGTACGCCTTAAATCTTGATACCGTAAACTACGAAAACCGTATCAAGTTTCTGGAAACCCGCCTTAAATTTGCCGAGCAGGAAGTGGAGGAGGAATTGAAGCGCTCCGGGATCACAAAAGAGAACGCCGAGGCCTTTGAGGAACAGTTCGCCGCCCGGGTTGAAAAGCGGATCAAGGAAATCACCGCCTCGAAAGAGTGGAACGAGCTTCGCAATATGTCGATGCTTGATAAGATCAGCGATTTGCGCAAAGGCTTGGCCACTTATATGGAAGAGGAAAATATTGCGGAAACTCCGAACCGGAAGATGATCCTTGAACTTCTCGACCGGAACAGCGTATTTCTTGAAGTATCCGCAAAACAGCGGGTCGAAGATCTTAAGACAAAGATCGAGAACGAGGAGGATCCGGTGGAACGCGCGTATCTCTCGGTTCGGCTCGAAATGCTGAACCAGCAGAAGGATTTTCTCCCGCTTGGTGCAATGTCGCTTGGAGAGCTGCAGGTTGTCGATGATTCTCTTTCGCAGGTTCTTGCGATGGTGCGGGATGCGAACAAGGTCTTCGACGATAATAAGGCAATGGAAGCCGCTGACGCAAGCGATGCCGCACGGGCTGAGGTGAAGTTGGCAAAGAAGCCGAGAGAGATCGAGAACCGAATCACAGAAGTGGGGGACGCCGCCTTCTGGCGCATGCTTATGCCGGAAACTGCCTTCCATCTGATCGGCTCCGATACGCTGGTTCGGCTCTATGAGGATATTACGGACGGATCCCATCAATGGGGTGTATTGACGGATCGTGCCCATCGGTATTTTGCAAAAACGGCAGAGAGGTATAACTATCTCGAATGGCGTAATGACGAAACCCTGCATTCCTTCCAATCGAGCAATGGGAAAACGTTCCAGTTGAATCTGCAGGAAATTATGTCCTTGTACGCTTATTCCCGCCGTGGTGATCAGGCATTGGATCACATCATTAACGGTGGTGTGGTTAAGCAGAATTCGATGGTACCTGCAACAAAGACCGTAGAGAAGAACGGAAAGGAGGTAAAGATTCCCTTCGGATATAAGCCGGAGAGCAATACCGCATACAAGATCTCACGAGAAACCTTGAAGCAAATGTTTGCGGTTTTGAAACCGGAGCAGAAAAAATTCGTGGAAGAAATGCAGAAATATCTTTCCGAAGATTGCTCCGAGCAGGGGAACAAAACCTCCCTGATTCTTTACGGAATCCGCCTCTTCAAGGAAAAGATCTATTTCCCCATCCGTACCTGGAGCGAGGCCGAGGCCTTTGATCCGGATGCCGGAGGGGATTCTATGATTGTGAATTCCTCGTTCACTAAGGCAACGATCAAGGGAGCCACGAGAGCCATTGTTCTGGACAAATTCGAAACCGTTTGGGCGAAGCATACGGAGGAGATGGCCCGATATGCAACCATGTCGGTTCCTGTTGAAAATTTCCTTCGGGTATGGAACGTCAAATCCGCATCGGATCTGCCCGGAAATACCCCGGAAACCCTCAGTACTGTGATTCGGGCCCGCTGGGGAGCGAAGGCTTCGGAATACGTAAGGAAATTTATCTCCGATGTGAACGGCGGATCCCGGAAATCGCAGGAAAAGGATCCTTTGGATCGGGCACTTTCCAGGACGAAGAAGGCGGCAGTCGTTGCCTCTCTCTCCGTTGCGATTCAGCAGCCCTCTTCCATTGCCCGCGCCGCCGCCTATATTGATCCGAAATATATGGTCAAGGGAAGCCTGAAGAACATCGATCTTCGGGAACATGAACAGCGCTGGGAAGAGGTGAAGAAGTACGCTCCCGTTGCTATTACGAAGGAAATGGGAGGATTTGATACCGGGGTTGGAAAGGGCACAGTAGATTGGATTCTCTCGTATGAATACGGAAAAGTAAAGGAACGGCTGTTAGATATCGTCAAGGATCCACATCTGCTCAAACGGCTGATGAGTGAAGGAGACGAAGTCTTTGGCTGGCTTCCGTCCTTTATGGACGAGATCTCATGGGGAAAAATCTGGTTTTCCTGCAAACGGCAAGTTGCCGCAGAGCAGGGACTGGACATCGATTCCGAGAAATGCAAGATCGAGGCCGGGAAACTGTTCACAACGGTCATTAACCGCACGCAGGTATATGACTCCTCGTTGGTGAAGAGCGGTCTTATGCGAAATAAGAATCTCGGGGCGAAGCTTCTTTCTCAGTTTGCCGCAGAGCCGACGGTTTCTGTCAATATGCACGCAATGGGAATCATAGAGGCTTCCCGGAACGGACGGAAGGGGCGGAACTTCTTCCACCGGACGAATGCCGCTATTCTCTGTTCAAAAATCATAAACGCCGCCCTTGTGGCGGTAATCTACGCCTTGCGGGATGAAGACGAGGATGAGACGCTCCCAGAGAAGTATCTGGAACACTTCATCGAGAAGGGGTTCGACGAACTGAATCCGTTGAATTCCTTTCCGGTTCTCCGGGATTTCAATTCCTGGATCCAAGGCTTTTCATCGGAGCGTCCGGACGCAGATCTTGCCGCAGATCTCATTTATACCACAAAACAGTGGTGGAATGACGAGAAAACGGTTTTGGAGAAGCTTCGGGGATCTGCAGAAAGTCTCTCTTCAATGTTCGGCATTCCGGTAAAAAACATCCTTCGAGATGCAGATGCTGTTGCCCGTGGCTTCCTCCACCTCTTCGGCAAATATCCCAGAACAACCACGAAGCAGGGACTCGTTGAGGCTATGAAAAAGGCCCTTCCTTTTGCGGAAGTCGATAAGAGCGAGAGCCTTTACGACGCCTACGTCAGCGGAGATGCCGCACAGATTGAACGGTACCGTGATAATTACGATACCGAAGAGAAATGGACGGCGGCCGTGCGTGCGGCTCTCAAGGAGAACGATCCGAGAATCCAGCAGGCGGCTATCGCACAGTTGAGCGGGAATGCTTCGGAGCGGGTGCGAATCCAGAAGGAGATCATCGGGGAAGGGAACTTCTCTCAGGATCTTATCGTGACTGCGACCAACGGGCTGGCTACGGCCTTCCAATCCAAGATCCGAACCGCCTCCGAGGCAAAGAAGGCCGGCAGGGTTAAGGAATACGAGAAGATCGTCAAGGAACTCCAAAAAGCTGGGTATCCGGACGAGCTGATCTCCAAATATATTGGAGACAAGGTCAAGGCCCTGCAGGAAGCGGAAGAGGCTGAGGCAGAACAAGGGGAAAAAGCCACGTCGTGGTATAAATCCTCTGACGTTGCCGCCGCTTACGCTTCCGGAGACGAGAAGCTCGCTTTGGAAATCATCAATGATCTGATTCGTGTCAAGGCGGCAAACAGCACCGAGGAAAAGGCCGAGGACAGGGAAAAGGCGGCGAAATCTTCCGTGAAATCCATCGTGACCGAATACTGGAAGCCCAGATATCAGGAAGCGTACACAAAGGGAAACCAGGAAGAGATGAAGCGGATTCGTTATCTTCTGAAAGATACCGGCCTTTACGGAAGCGTGGACGATCTGATCAAAACCTGCAACCGCTGGACGCTGGAAAAAGAAAAGAATGAATAAACTGTACGCCGTCGGGGAAACCCGGCGGCGGGATTATGAAGGAGGTAGGATATGAATCTATCCGCATTTTCTTTTATCGGCACGATGTATGATGATTCGTACACTCAGGTGATTTGCTTTTCTTTGTCTTCGTTGTTTTGCAACTAAATTCAGCATCATCGTACATTTTATTTGATAGGAGGTGATAAATATGGGGAATGAGATTGTCATAACGGTGGAAGGGCTTCTTTGGTTTGCCGCCGCGATCGTCACTCTTGGCGGCGCCGCCGCCGTGCTTTCCAAATGGGTGGCTCCCGCTCGAAAATTGCGGAAGGACGTAGATGGGAAGGTAGATCGGGCCGACTTCCTTGCGTTGAAGGAGCGGATGGACAAACTGGAATCCTATCAGGACATCGACCACAAGAAACTCCAGAAGATCGAGACCGGAAACGAGCAGATCTGCTGGTGTCTTATGGCACTTATGGACCACGAGTTGGACGGAAATAGTGTGGATCGCCTCCGCAAAGCAAAACATGACATGGAAAAATATTTAATTCAGAAATGAGGTTTTACTATGAAAGACTTCGGAATCGACATTTCCGCGCACAAGAAAAACTTTAACTTCGCAAAAGCCGTGGACGAGGGGGTGAAATTTATCATCCCCCGAGGGGCGTATTCTGCGGCGGGGGTGATCTCCTGTGGTGGCCGAGATACGGCATTCGTGGGGTATTACGAAAAGTCCATTGCCACGGGATTGCCCGTGGGCACGTATCAGTACGGGATGGCCATCACCGAGGAGGAGGCTCTGGCCGAGGCGAAATACTTTGAAGAAAAGGTTCTCGTCGGCCGTAAATTCGACTTGCCCGTCTATTACGACATGGAGGATGCCCGGATGAAGCTCGTAAACCGGGATGCCCTCACCCGTGTGGCAAAGACCTGGTGCGATTATCTGGAAAGCCGGGGGTACTGGGTCGGCATCTACGCCAGCAGATCCTTTTTTGAAACCCATCTCAACGATGCGGAGCTGCAGCGGTACGCTCATTGGGTGGCCGAATGGACGAAGGATCTCACCTACAAGGGTGAAGACGGTGTCTGCGGTCTTTGGCAGTTCGGCGGTGAAACCAATAAGATCCGCTCCAACGTCGTTGCCGGACAGGTGGTGGATCAGAATTATCTGCTGATCGACTATCCCGCCAAGATCCGCGCCGCCGGACTGAACGGCTTTACAAAGGAAACGCCGAAGGAATCCTTCCTTCCGGAGCGGGGATATTTCCGCCGGGGCGACACCGGCCCGAAGATCGAGAAGATCAATCTCTTCTGGTATGAATTTTTCCCCGCCTACGCCAACGTCCTGAAGCGGAACGCCAAGGACGTCAAGGGCCCCGTCTTCGGCGAAAATACCGAGGCCTGGGTCAAGGAATTCCAGCGCCGCACCGGCCTTGCCCCCGACGGCAATATCGGCCCCGTCACCCTCGCCAAAATGAAAGAATTCGGATTCAAAGAATAAAGCAAAGGAGAAAAGAAAATGGAATTTTTGCAAAACTACATCATGCTCGTCGTGCTTGGGATTTGTCTCTGCGTGGGGTTCGTCATCAAGCACCTGATCCCGGGGGAGAAGATCAATAAGTTTATCCCCCTCATCGTCGGCCTGCTGGGGATCCTTCTTGCGATCTGGAACAGTGGTTGGCAATTTACTCCGGAGATCCTTTTGTCCGGTCTCGTCTCCGGTCTTGCCTCTACCGGCCTTTATGAGATGTTCGGAAAATCGATCGCCGGGTTTTACGATATGATTAAGAATATGGCATCTATCAAAAAGAATGAATGAAATTCTGCCACAAATTCTGCCACAAATTTGAAATAATATGATAATATCAATGGTGCAGTTCGGGTTCGAATCCCCTACGCTCCACCAAAAGAAAAAATCCCGGAATCTCAACGATTCCGGGATTTTCTTGTATTTGCAACGGTTTGCGGGATTTTCGAGATTCCGGCAGGCTGGAAAATAATGCGAAAAAATGTATGGAATTCTGCCATATTGGAGGACGATTCTGCCACGAATTCTGACACGAAACCCCCGGAGAGGTTCTTTTCTGGAACGATCTCCGGGGGGCTTTTTTATTCATCGTCGGTGCCGGTGCTTGCCGTGGTAAAATAGGTGTTGAGTGTCTGGGCGTATTGGGATGTTGCGGATTCCATTTGATGCTGGTATCGTTTCAGCATATTGACGGTGGAGTGTCCGATATATTGTTTCATGTAATCGTCGGGGATTCCGAGCTTTGCTCCGACCGATGCGGCGTGGTGCCGGAGATCGTGGAAGCGGTAGGGCGGAAGGTCGAGATTCTTAAGGAGGGTTTCGTACCGTTTCTTAATGCTGCGGGCGGTTCGGTTGACGATATAGTCTCCGGTTCGGTCGGTTCTGTCCAGCGCGTCTTTGATCGGGGCGAAGAGGGGAAGATATCGGGTACCGGATCTTGACTTGGTAATCTTCTCCACCTCAAATCCGTCTACGTAGACCCTCGCCCGTTGAACGATAATATGATCGTCTTTGACGTCGCTCCATTTCAGGCCGAGGACTTCGGACATTCTCATTCCTCCGAAGGCGGCCAAAAGGATCGGGAGCTCCAATGGGGTTCCCCGTGCGGCGGTGATGATTTTTTCCACCTCATAGTCCTGGGGATATTGGTGAATGAATTCCCGGGTTTGAGGGAGAGAGATCCGGGGGACGAAGGACGTGTATCTTTGGATTGCAGGGAGAAGGAGAGCATAGGTGTTTTTGATGGACTTCGGGGAGAGCCCCCGCAGGATCATGTCGTTGATCCAGTTCTGCACGATGCGATCTGTGATCCGATCCACGGAGACGTTTTTCAGATTTTCAAAACGGTTCTTTACCATACTCTCGTATTGGCTGATGGTGGTGGGGGAGAGGGCGTGGCGGTTCAGGTTGATATATTCCTTCACGGCGTCGATCACGGAGATCCCGTCCGGTGATTCGGTGTGTTTTACCTCTTCTTCAAACTGGAGGGCTTTCTGCAGGGCCTCCTTTTCGGTCTTTCCGGTAACGGATTTCTGTCTGTAGTTCCCGAGTTCATCCTTGTAGCTGATCCGGATCCGCTTGGAGCCGGAGGGGAGGGTTTCTATTTTGTATGCCATAGTCGGCTCCTTTCGTGTTTACCTTTTGGGTAACCTGCTATCGGGTTTTTCTATAGGATACTTTTGTCACTTTGGAATGGCGTTTATTCCTTCCGGTTCACGGAAATGTAAAAAAATGTGCGCTATTTTACAATTTCGTAAAATTATTTTTCTTTTTTCGAATTATTTCAGCCCGGGAAAGGGTTGATTTTTTGAAAAATTTATGTTATAATTAAGGAGCAGAAGAGAGAATAAAAATAACTTTTGTGCATACACTGTTGATGTAGCTACATTACTCACCTGTCCATGTGTAGGATGAGTTGAGATTTCGCCCACCGTTAGGTGGGCGTTTTCGTTTTTATATAGCCCTCATACTCTTTTTGATATTTCTTGACAGCATACGGCATCACGTTGAATGCGGAGATTAACTTAAAATGTGAATAGCGGTCTTCCAGAATAACCATGTACTGAATGCCGGTACACCAAATATAGTAACGGTTTTTCTTGGATTGATCATGGTGCCGGATCCACAGTTTGTAATGTTCGCAGTTTCCATCGTCCAAGATTAGGGGCTTCACCCATCCGACCTTTTCACAACGTTCCATCTTTGGGAGCCTGTCAAAGTCGCCTTTCCCTTCGGAAATGATGTGCCAAAAAGATCTCTCTTTATTTTTGTAGATTTTTTCGTGGATGATATCAACAGGTTTCCCGTTGAAGGTCGGTCTATGATCTATCATATCACTTTTGAAGATCTGATAAATGGTATCTTCGTATTTCTCCCAGTCCCCGTCGCAATCTGAAAGAAAAATCGGATCAGGGATTTTTTCACAGTGCATTAGGATTCTCCTTTTTTACGAAGATGCAGGTGGAAGATGTTAAACTTTGTCTCCAACGGAAGTGTGCTATAAGTTAACTCATAGGTGCTTCTTCTCTTGATAAGCTCAATCAGCTCATTTTTTGCATCTGTGTTTGCCATTCCTCTGCAAGTGTAGGCGGTAGCTCCGATCAGAATATCGGTAATTTGCATTATCTCGATTTCGTGAGATCGAACGACTTGCAACGTTTCAATGGTTTTTTGAGAGAAATCGTAAGAATTGTTGTTTAGGATTTCTTTCAATTTGCGAATTTTAGATTTTGATCTGGTGTCTTTGATATCTAAATATGTGTGATAGCGATTCCCCGGAGCAATAATGTTTTTTAGCATATCAAAATAAAAAATATAATACATTTCATCATAAGTGTGCCCATATGCTTCACAGTCCATATCGTTTTTATTGTCCACGACGAGGACTCTGAAGTGTAGGTCATCGTCGTCGAAGAAATAGTTAATAAGGTCAATGAAAGCATCTTTCTTTGAATCTGAAAGCTTTGTCCATTTCATTTCGCAGGAAATCCCGTGCTTCGCTTTTATCTCGCGGATTCGATCGTTGATTTCCCTTGTCTTAGATTTAGGGCACCAAACACCACCTAACACCATGATTTCGTTGCCGTCTGGAAGGTGACAGCTTTCATCGCAGTACACGTTATATTCGATCATAATAATCCCTTCTACCCTCCTTTTGGGAGGGGTTTTTATTTAATGGCCGAGGTGATATGTCGTTCTTCTTCCGGCGTGATCTCACAATCAAGGCAGAGAAATGCCGTCCGGGGAAGGTAGATCATAAAGGTGTACGTTTTCATGTAATTCCCTTTTACATTTCAATGATTCGCTTTAATGAGAAAATTATGGCTAAAGCACAGGATGGAAAATATAGAAGTTTACAAATAGAATATTTTCTGTTTATAATGTAGCTTGAATATAGCAAATGATTATAATGCTGTTGAATAATAAAACGATTAAACAGAACTCTCTCTGATACATATTGGGGATCAGATCTTTTATCTCTTAAGTAGAACTCTTCCCTGTATTTTCTAAGTTCTGGAGGGGTGTCTCTATTTTCAAATTTCAATCGAAAAATCAGATACGAAATAGCCAAAGATAGCGTAGCCGCGCCAATAGCGATCAATAATACAAAAAAACGGTGAATATCTAAAATGGACCATAGCGCCATGAATAACGAAAGAAAAGAACCTCCAATAAGTGTAAGCCCCTCGACAATCGAATGTTCTCTGATATACTCTTCCTTTGACTTGAATGATGCTTTCGTGTTAAGATATTCTTTTGCTGGTTTGTAGTCCTCCTTTATGTAAGTATCAAATAGATTTAAAACTTCATTGTGCGTAGCGTATTGCTGACTTCTTGCACGTTCAAGAATATCATCTATCTCTTCACCTAATTGATAGGTGTCGGGGATAAAAACATCGTATTCTTCTTCTGCCCAAAGCTTTGGTGTATCTGTAACATAAAAAAAGCAAACACCCATAACGATTATGAGCAGGAAGGCAACAATCAATAATATCATCACTTTATAACTCCTATTTTACGATTGAAACAAAGGCGACGGCGAGGCCGAGGATGCGGATATCGACGCCGGAATCTTTGGTGTAGACCATGGGCTCGTAGGCGGGGTTCTCGGGCTGAAGGATCAGGGTGTCGCCCTTGATGTAAACCCGCTTGAGGGTGGCTTCGGTGCCGATGAGGACGGCGGCGATCTGGCCGTTGTCTACCATGGGCTGCTGGCGGATATAAACGATATCGCCGTCGAGGATCCGGGCGTTGATCATACTGTCGCCCCGGCAACGGAGAGCGAAGTCCGCGTTGATGCCTTCATCTAATTTAATATAGCCTTCCAAATTTTCCTCTGCAAGGATGGGATCGCCGCAGGCGATGTCTCCGAGCAGGGGAATTTTTTTTGTCTGCGGCATGGGCTCAATGCCGGGAATGTCGAAGACGTTGATAACCTTCCCCGGTTCGGGGGCATCGGTCTTTCCGAGGAGGTAGTCCACAGACACGTCGAGATATTCTGCAATACGGTCTAATGTTCTTCCTGCAGGGACGGTTCCACGAGATCTCCACTGAGAGATTGAATTGATATTTAAATTGAGATCTGCCAAAAATTTCTTTTTTGAAATGCCTTTTTGCTTTAGAATGTTTTCTAATCGTTCAAGAAACATAATGATTCCCCTTTCTTTGTGCAAAATAAATAATTTTCTTGATTAAAAATTGTGCAACCCTACGAAATCAAGAAAAATATGTAATCCAGTATTGACAATCAAGAAAATTCATGATATAATAACCGCAGAAACAAAAATTGTTTCCGAAAAACGGGATAAAAATGGATCGCCCGACAAAAGGCGGACGTGTTATTTAATATTGTTGGCAGCCTTATTATAACAGATGTTCGTGATTTTGTCAAGAGGGATCAACAAAAAACCTCTCAAAATGGTGATTCATAACAAATTTTGATAGCGAGGAGGTGTGGTGATGGTGCAGGCGGTCTCATGGGTATGCTTCGGGGTTTTGGGAGCCTTAAGTATTGGATCTGGAATTCTCGGCTACTTCACGTTTTTCAAAACCTATGGAAAGAAGGCTTTTTTGTCTTATCTTCTTTATATCGTTGTAATCGATATAATTTGGTTTTTAACGTTTGGACCGTGGGGAGTAGTCTCGAAGCTTTTTACATAAGCGGGCGTAGATTTTCTGTGCCTCATTACAGTTCGAGAGAGAGCCTCCGCAAAAATCAAGGAGGGTGTCAATGTCTCCCCACAGTTCAGGATCTGCATAGAGATATATCTCTCCGGCAGAAGCACCAAGTTCTTCTCTATTGTTCAAGTTCTTCGAGTAAACGAAGGCACCGGTTGCTTTCAGGAAGTATTCTATGGCATCTGCCCGATGCTCATCATAGAACTGCTGCTCCCAAAGTTTTCGCTGGTGTTTGATCTTTAGGCTTTCCACGATCAGAGGGGCGAGGATTGATGCCAAGGCGGATACCGCAGAGGCAATGACTGAAATGATGGCGACCCAAATTGTAGCGTCCATAAGAAATCTCCTTAAAGTTTTTAAGAAAATTATACCAAACAAAAGACAATTTGTCAAGAAAGGAGAAGGTATGTCTATTCTCAAAGAAAAACTGAAGGCAAAAAGAGTTTCCCTTACGCTTATGGTAGACCTATTAGTCAAGGAAGGGTACACGGTTGATATTGCGTGTATGTCCCGGATCGTAAACGGTCACCTACAGACCCCCAAGGCACGGCAGATCACCGATGCGTGCTACAAGATTCTGGAAAGGATGTGATCCGATGCAAAAAGGAACCTTATTCAAGGCCCTGGTGGGCAAGTATGCCGACCTTCGGGGGAAGGATGCGAAGACCATCGCCGCCATGGGCGGCATGGGGCAATCGAAGCTGTATGACCGGATGAAGCACCCCGAGGATCTGACGGTCAAGGAGCTGAACGACATCTGCAAGGGGCTTGCCTGGCGGACGGAGGACAAGATCGATCTTATCGAAAACCTCTTCCGGCTGGATCTCCGACGGGATCGGAGGTGACGGGTTGAGCAAGAGTATGCGGTGCCGAAAATGCGGGCAGCCGGTCATCTTCATTCAGAGTTACGGAAGGATGGAGAAATGTGATCCCCAGGCGATTCCGTATAAGTACTTACCCAACGGGCCGGACGAGCTCCTGCTCCCGACGGGGGAGAAGGTTCGGTGCACGACGTTCATCGGGATGTCGAAGCCGGATGGAGTTGCGTACCGTATGCACTACCGGACTTGCCCGGGAAGAAAGAAAGGAAGGTTATCAGGATGCTACAGCAAATGATGGTAAGCGATCTCTGTATCGCATTGGCTGTATTCGGAGGGTTTATCCTTCTGTTCGCCGTAGTCAATGGAGCCGTGAACCTTTGGTTTAAGATTTTTGACAAATAAAAAAGGAGCCCGGACGAGCCGGACTCCAACGGATGCGACAAAGCACACCACTTAGACAACCTTATTATAACATAAAACGGTGTCTTTGTCAAGTCGATATCCCTCATTGTTGCTGCTTAAAAAACCCTCATTGCTGCGACGCGATGAAAGGCCGAAAAAAAAGGGGGCGGACAGCCCCCATGGCGGCCTCGTAATGTATCCCTACAAATCGACGATATTAAACCGGGGAATCGCATCATTCCAAACTTTTTCCGTATCTCTCTCGCCTCAAAGGGAAGAGGGGGTGCGGGGGGAGTAGGGAATGGGCGAAATAATATCCCTGCTCCCCCCGCAATCTCAGGACAAGGAGGCACCATGAAGACGATCCGAGAGAAGAGAACCCGCAGCGGGCCTCTTCTCGAAATCGATTATTACCCGATCTTCTCACCCTCCGGCCGGGCCGTCCCCCGAAAGAAGCCGCCGCCCGAAAAGAAGGCGCTATATAACGAGCGGGAGACGGTGAAGCGGTTGGTGCGATTGGTCAACGCCAATTTTGACGGCACCGACTATTGGATGCACCCGACCTACGAGTCGTCTCAGGCTCCTCAATCCGAGGCCGAGGCCCGGAAGGATATCGGGAATTATATCCGCCGGGTGAAGACCCGCCGGACGGCGATGTTGAAGAAGATCGAAAAACAGATCCGGGCGCTCCCGGCTACCGAGGCTCTTGCGGATGTCCGTCGGGAGCTGTTGGCAAAGCGACGAAAGCTCCGGCAACCGCTGAAGGTGGCGTACACCATCGAGCAGGTGACCTACCGCAGCGGGCCGTACCGGGGACGGCACAACTGGCATTTCCACGTGTTCATTACCGGCGGGCTTGACGCCAGGGTGATGGAACAGATCTGGAAGAAGGGGATCCGGGTGAATTGCAATAACTTCCAGCCGGAAACCTTCGGGCCGGAGGCTGCCGCCCGGTATATGGCGAAGGCTCCCAAGGGCAAAAAGAAATTCGTATGCTCGAAAAACATGAAAAAACCAGACGTCTCGCAAAAGGACGGGCGCATCTCCGCCGCTACGGTAGAGCGGATGGCCACCAAATTGATGGACGATGCCGGCTATTGGGAACGGAAGGCGCCGGGGTACAAGCTGCTCCGAACCTACCCCCGATACGATGAGTATAACGGCTATTGGTATATGTCGGTGGTCATGTATAAGACCGACGAGGCCGGAACCGTGCCCTTCCTGGGAGACGTATTTGAACCAGGAGGATTCGATGACTATGAAGATACGTACTTACACCGATCAGGCCCGTGAGGTGCCGGACGGGTTCACCTGTGAGGGCTGCGGAGCCCTGCGAAATAATGCTCTTCGTCAGGAAAAATCCTGTTACGGATTTCGGCGGGAGTTGTTGCTCACACCGGACGGGAGGCCGATCAAGGCGTTTGAGTGCGTGCTTGCCTGCCGTAACGGATTGATTATGGAGAAGCTGGGAGGGCAGGATCGTGAAAGAACCAAAGGTTAAGAGGCCGAAGGCAGGCGATCCGATCTTCCTTCTGTATCGTCACGGAAAGATGGTGGATGCGGGGAATGCCTATCCGAGGATTTTTTACAGCGAAGAGCATTTTGAAATGGCCCGTAAGATGCGGCCGAGAAATTATCTTTCCACGGACGTGCTGGTCAAATACGTGCCGGCGGCCGAGGATCCGAAAATGGAGGAAAATTGAATGTATATTGTTTACGACGACATGAATGAATACGCCGATGCGGCGATCCAATGCAAGGGGTTGTTCGAGAGCGATTCCTGCGGAGCCTGCCCCTTTGTCGATTCCTGCGGGGCTGCTGTTGATAAAGATCTGACCAATGCCGCCGTCCGCTGCGGAGAGATCCGGTACAGAAAGGAGAAGAACAATGGTTGAGAAGGCTTATCAGAAGATGGAAAAAGAGGCCGAGGCTATGAAGATGCGCCGGGATATCGTGTATATCATGGAGCATCTGCGGGAGAAGATCCACAAGAACCCCGCCCTTGCAGAAAAGATTCTTGACGAAGAAAAAACCTTGAAGGGGGCTTATAGCGCCCTGGAGGCCGAGGCTCGGCGAATGAAGACCCCCTGCATCTCCGACGAAGAGGGCTTTGAGATCATTGAAAAATACTACGGCTTCGATACGGTGGCCGAAGCTCCTGCGGCTTCCGGCGCCGGCGGTGTTGTAGACCTCTTTGATCTGATCTGACGGGAGGGGGCGAGATGAAAAAGAAGGAGCTGCTGGAATATCTTCCTCCGTCCCGGACGGTGCATCCGGAAGAGGACGGCCCCGGGTGTCTCCTCGATTGCGACCGATGGCGGGATCTCTTTTGCGTCAACGTCTACGGTTTGCGGAAGGGAGATCTCTTGTATACGGTCTATGCGGATCCGAAGAAGCTGGAATGGATCACGCTGGATCGCAGATCCGGCCGGTGGCTGAAGGGGATGCTGAATCACCTCCCGGATGCCTGGGGGCTTGGAGAGTATTACTACCGCCATACTTACAAATTCGCCCTGGATTCCATGGGTACTGCCGCTCAAGATCTTTTCCCCGGCGACGGGGATCTGGTAGACCGTCTGTACCGTTGGCAGTTTGAGATCCATCGCAACGGTGCAGAGGCGAAATTTGCCGCCGAGCAGAAGAAGATCGAATGTCTCTTCGAGGCCTGCAAGCCCTTGCCGCCGGAGATCGACCGATGGATTGCCAACGTGCCGATGAAGGATCATCACTATCTGTATTATCAAAAGACCGATCGGAATCATTACGAGGGCTGGTGTAGTCATTGCGAGAGGCCGGTGGAAGGGACGTGTCGGAACGGGAAGCTCCTGGATACCACCGGACGGTGTCCGAATTGCGGTGCGGGGGTTACGTTCAAATCCCCGGAGCAAAGCGCATCGACCTATTGCCACGAGCGGTTCTGTGTGGTGGATCGGGATCCGGTGACCGAGATCCTGATCGTTACCCAATATGAGGCAGGGTACGCTTACCGGAAGGGAGAGTTTTCGACCCGGAAAGGGACGGTTTTCCGGACAAAATTCCTGCGGTATCGAGCGGTGATCTTTCCCAGTGGTCAAGAGATCTGCTATAGCCGAGAGTCGGTCAGCGTGGCCGGTTCTCCCCGGTCCGGGTGGGTCAAGTGCTCCGGAGGGCTGACCGGAAGCGTATACAGCCCCTCGCTGCGGGACGCCTTGAAGGGTTCTTGGGAATACTGTGCCGCAAGGCATCTGTCTCAGTACGTGCGAAAACGGGTTGGAATCGACGTCCTGATCTCTAAATGGTGCGTCTATCCCATCTTGGAGGCGATGGCAAAGGCCGGGTATCATAATCTGATCCACGATCTGTTTATTGACACCCACGGCTATTCGAGAGATGTGGTATCCGGCTTCGTTAAGCCGGGAAATGTGCGGGAAATCCACCGGGCGCTGGGGATCTCCCGGGCCGGGGCGAGGCTGTTACGGGAGAAGGGCGGCGGATTGAATCTTCTGCGGTATATCAAATCCGTCGAGGATGCTCACGGACGGACGGTGACCGCGGCAGAGGCCGAGGTTTACCAATTATGGGAAAATCAGTACGGGATCTGCGAGATCGCACGCCGAGTGCGGGATATGCCCCGCTGGTACGAATACGCCCGGCAGGTAATGCGGGATCGCGGAATCAGCGGAGACACCTTCGCATGGGACTATAAAGATTATCTGCGGGATCTCGACACCCTTAAGCTGACGGGGGAGAAATACTTCTTCCCAAGAGATTTCCAGGAGATCCATTTCCGCTATGCGGAAGAAGCTCAGGATCTGCGGGACGAAGACAAGACTAAGCACATCAAGGCCGTGGCCGAGGTGATGGCCCCCGTCTTCGAGGGGAGCGATGGTATGTACGTTACCATACTTCCACGGTCGTCCGGAGCCCTTCGGGTGGAAGGACGGAAGATGCATCACTGTGTGGGCGGGTATTCGGATAAAATGGCCCGGGGGGATTGCGTGATCGTATTCCTTCGCAAGGCCGACGATCCGGAGACCGCATTCGTTACGGCGGAATTCGATCCCCGTGGGAACTGTGTGCAGGTTCGGGGGAAATGTAACAGCCGCCCGGACGATGGGACAATGGCTTGGTTTGAAAATTATAAGAAACTCGTTAAACAAAAAATGGAGGAACAGAAAAATGAACGAATTAAGCGTGAGAACCGGCGACGTGATCGCCGCGGAGATCAATCAGATCAAACGGCAGACGGCGCAGCAGGTGCTGTACGCCTCGGTGGAGATCGGCCGGCTTCTGACGGAGGCCAAGGAGTCGGTGCCCCACGGCCAGTGGGGGCAATGGCTGGCTGACAGCGTGGATTATTCCCAATCGACGGCCAACAATCTGATGCGGCTCTACGTGGAATACGGCAACGGCGGCCAGTTGGATTTCTTTTCCGAAAGTCGATTGGAGCTGTTCGGGAATCTGACGCCCTCCCAGGCGCTGACCCTCGTATCTCTCCCTATGGACCGACGGGTGAAATTCGTCGAGGAAAACAACGTGGAAGAGATGTCCGTCCGGGAACTGAAGGCCGCCATCCAGCGGGCTGAGAAGGCGGAGAAGGCTGCGGAAGACGCTGAGACCGCTTCCGAGGACGCTCTGGCCGAGGCCGAGGCTGCCCGCAAGGAGGCGGAACAGGCAACGGCAGAGGCGGAACGCCTGCGGAAGGAGTTGGAAACCGCAAAGGAGGATCTTGCCAACGCTCAGACGGTTACCATCTCCCCGCCGGAGATGACTCCCGAAGAGAAGGAAGCCATGCGGGAGGAAATTGCCGCAGAGTATCAGCGGAAACTGGACGAGACCGAGGAGCAGCATAAGAAGGCTCTGGAGACGCTTGCCAAAAAGAAGGAAAAGGAAATCCAGGCCGCCCGGAAAGAGGAATCCGAAAAGGGGAAGACCGAGCTTGCCGCCCTCGTCGCCAAGGTGAAGAAGGCCGAGGAGCAGGTTGCCGCCGCCGAGGAAAAGGCGGACGCCGCCCGGGAGAAGGCAAAAGCCGCCGCCTCCGCCGACGCCCAGAAACTGGCGGTACACTTCGATCTCGTCCAGCGGGAGCTGAACAGCATCAATGAATGCCTTGCCAACATGACCGAGGATCCCCGGGCCGAGGCCTACCGTGGCGCCGTCGCAAAGGTGTTGCGGAATTATCTGACGGAGTTGGAAGGAGGAGCACGATGACAGATCGTAGAGAAGAAATTTTGAGACGGGATTTTTCAAAAGAGTTTATCGAAAAAATGAAAAACGCCATTGAGACGTCCCACTACAAATACGGTTTTGCAAGCAGAACCTATCCCGAGCTTGCTCAGGCTTACAAATGCGCCGAGGAACGGCTGGAGGCGTATAAAAAGACCCACAACAAAGAATTTCTTGTTGATGTTGCCAATTTCGTTATGCTGGAGTTCCTATACCCAGCTTTCCCCGATGCGAAGTATTGTCCCACGGACAGTGATCAATCTCCGGGACTTGCCGGAGGAATCTCCTACAAAGAGCTAATGGAGGGGGATTGGGAATGACGGAAGAAATCTTAAAGGAATTTGCCCACTTCCTGATCGACCACTCTGAGGGGGGGGTAATCCCCATCTCTGATCTGCCGGACTTACTAATAGACTTCAAGGAGAAAAAGAACCATGATACATCAACTGAAAATCCTTCCGGAGCATTTTGACGACGTGATCTCCGGGATAAAGACCTTCGAGGTTCGAAGAAATGACCGGGATTTCCATGTCGGAGATATGCTCGCCTTGAATGAGCACGATGGGGCCTTCGGTTTTACCGGCCGCAGTTGTCTTGTTCGGACGGATTACATTCTTTCGGACGCGAAATATTGCAAGCACGGATATGTTATCTTGAGTATCTGCCCGGTTTGCACCTGCAGTCCGAACACGCAAAAGATACCCATTGCCACGGATGGGTATGGAAGGAGGGGATCTCATGCCGAAACTTAAACCACCGGCCGAGGTTGTAGACGGCGGACGAAAACTTCCGAGAGGAGACCCCCGGCGCTCTGCCCGTGGGCTTGCCTGGGCGGAAGTCCTGGACGAGATGACCCGGAGTCGATGCCAATACGGACAGGCTTGCCGTAA
>JAEIGA010001350.1_pt1 | contig 38189 bp, 30 predicted proteins | sample 9270691 | NCBI WGS metagenome assembly JAEIGA01 (sample SAMN17057246, study PRJNA624740) | gut metagenome | biome: biome; isolation source: fecal sample | host: Bos grunniens | place: China: Xizang | collected 2019
CCATGATTCTCAGACAATTGCAAAGGCTGAAAAAGCACCTTTTCCTCCCTCCTCATCACCCGCGGCCGACAAAAAAAGAAGCGCCCCGGCTCCGTCTTGAAAGAGACAGAACCAGGGGCGCTTTATCAGCATACGGCAGCACCCTTGCAGGCGCTCCGCACTATTGTCTGATTAGAGGTTGGGGTTGATTTCGCTCCACTTAGAAATCTCGGGCACGATGTTCAGCGTAACGAGCTCGTCGCGCATCTTGCAGAGGTGCTCGTAAGAAGCATCGAGCTTAGCCAACTCTTCGGGAGTGCCCACGGGCATTTGGTATGAGCAGCCGTTGGTATCGAGCACGGTGTCCATAGCCATCATGATGTGGTTGTACTTCTCGTTGCAAACGTATGTACCGGCGGGGAAGCGGAATTTCTCGCCACCCATCACTGAGCGAATCATCTCAACAGAGAGCTGTGAGGGGCTCTGGAATGAAGAGCGACCGCGGAGCTTGATGATAGCAGCACCACCCTGAGTCACGTCCTTCTTCATTTGCTCCCATTCAGCTTCGGGGAACTCTTCAGTGCCTACGATGTCCATCAAAGGACGGCCGGCAATCTTCACAGCGCTGCCGAATACAGCCATCTGCTCGCCGTGGCCACCATAGGTAGCGCAGCCGGTGATTTCGTTTTGCATTACGCCAAACTTCTTAGCCAAAGCGCTCTGGAGGCGAGTAGTGTCGAGACCGGCGAGAGTAGTCACCTGTCCGGGTTTCAAACCAGAGTAGAGCAGAGTTACAAGACCTGTCAAGTCTGCAGGGTTGAAGATGATTACCACGTGCTTAACATCGGGGCAATATGTCTTGATGTTCTTACCGAGCTCCTCTGCGATTTTGCAGTTGCCTGCGAGAAGGTCCTCACGTGTCATACCCTCCTTACGGGGAGCACCACCTGAAGAGATAATATATTTTGCATCTTTGAAAGCCTCGGCAACATCGGTTGTTGCTGTAATGTTCACTTCGTCGAATCCGCTCTGACGCATCTCCTCAGCCACACCTTCGGGTGAGAATACATCATAAAGGCAAAGGTTGGTTGTCAAGCCCATCATCAAAGCTGACTGAGCCATGTTAGAACCAATCATTCCGGCTGCGCCGACAATCACCAATTTCTCATTTGTTAGATACTGCATATAATTCTATTATTAAAGGGTTTGAAAAATTCTTTTTTTATTCCACTGTCTGCAAAGTTAATAATATTCTGTGAATGGTACACATTTTATTAACAAGTTTTATTTTGCGTGGTTACAACATCTTCAGTGCGCGCAGCAACTTTTGTGTGGCACCACTGTTGCTTGCCACATATCTTCCGGCTGCGTCGCCGGCCTTCTTTATCTCTGCGCTGTCTGCTGTAAATCGGTCCATCTTCTCGGCAAAATCCTCGTAACTTGAAATTTCCAGACCTCCACCGCACTCTTTCAGCTTGGCTGCCTCCTGGAACTTCTTGTTGTTGGGTCCGAAAAATACCGGCATTCCGTACACTGCCGCTTCGAGCAGGTTGTGCACTCCCACGCCGAAACCACCTCCGACGTATGCCACCTCGCCATATTTGTATATCGACGACAGCAGTCCGAAACAGTCTATTAGCAGGCAGTCGGCAGCTTTTACCTCGTCCATGTTGGCCTGTGTGTAGCGTACACAGCGACCTTTGAACTTGCTCTGAATATCGGCCAGACGTCCCTCTGTAACTTCATGCGAAGCTATTATCAGTTTCCATCCGGGATGCTCGTTGAAGTAGCGCAGGAAAATATCTTCGTCAGGTCCCCACGAGCTGCCGGCTACAAAAACGCGGTTGCCTTGTGCAAATGTTTCGACCAATGCCAGTTGTTTGGCATCTGCGGCAATCTTTGTCACTCTGTCGAAACGTGTGTCGCCGATGATTGTAACATTCTCAACACCAATCTTTGCAAGCAGCTCTTTCGATGCTTTGTTCTGTACGAACAGATGTGTGAAGTTGCGCAGTGTTTTGCGATAGCCCAGGTTGAAGGTCTTGAAGAACATCTGATTCTCGCGGAAAATAGAAGAGACGCTGTATGTGGGAATATTGCGTTTTTTCAGTCCGCGCAGGAAATTGGGCCAGAATTCATATTTTATGAAAAAGGCCTTCTGCGGGTTTACAAGGTCGAGGAAACGCTTCACGTTGCAACGTGTGTCAAAAGGCAGATAGCATATAATATCTGCCGACTGGTATTTCTTTGCCGACTCGTAGCCCGATGGCGAGAAAAATGTCAGTACCACACGATATTCGGGGTGCGATTCTCGCAGACGCTCAATCACCGGACGTCCCTGTTCAAACTCGCCCAACGATGAAGCGTGGAACCAAATATATTTAACCCCATCGCACAGACGCTCCTTCAGCAGAGGGAAAATATTCTTGTGTCCCTCAATCATCAGTTTGGCCTTTCTATGTCCGAAAAAGGCAGCCAGTTTTATTCCGGCAATGTACAGATATATTAACAGACTATACATCTTTTTATCTGATTACTTTATACTCAAACAATTCCTTTATGCGAGTCTTAGCCAAGCACTTCGATAGCTCTCTTCATGCGGGCGATAGTCTCCTCCTTGCCCAAAATGCCGGAAATGTCAAACATCTGAGGACCTTTTCCTTCGCCCACCAATGTCAGACGGAAAGCGTTCATGATTTCGCCCAGCGAATATCCTTTGCTCTCTATCCACTCCTTGACGCGAGCCTCCTGGTTCTCAATCGAGAAGTCCTCCAGCGATGCGAGCAATTCGGCAAGTTCGCCCATCTTTGTGGCAGAATCCTCTTTCCAGCGTTTCTTGACGGTCTTTTCGTCGTATGCCTGCGGAGCGATGAAGTAGAAGTTCGATGCATCCCACAACTCGTGTACGAAGTTTACGCGTCCCTTCATCAGAGAAACTATCTTTGTAAGTTTTTCAATGTCAACCTCAACGCCGTTAGCCTTGACGATGGGCGCAAAAAGCTCTGCAATTGCGCTGTCATCTTTCTTTATAATATATTCGTGGTTGAACCATATCATCTTCTTGTAGTCGAAGCGCGCACCCGCCTTGCTGCAATGTGTAAGGTCGAATTTGCGGATAAGTTCCTCGATGTCCATCATCTCAGTGTCGTCACCGGGATTCCATCCGAGCAGTGCAAGGAAGTTGATGACAGCCTCAGGCAGATAGTCAGCCTCTCTGTATCCCGAAGATATTGCGCCCGTCGCAGGGTCTTTCCATTCAAGCGGGAATACGGGGAAGCCCAAACGGTCGCCGTCGCGTTTGCTGAGCTTGCCGTTTCCTTCGGGCTTCAGCAACAGTGACAGGTGAGCAAACTGGGGCATAGTATCCTCCCATCCAAATGCGCGGTAGAGCAATACGTGCAGCGGTGCCGAAGGCAACCACTCCTCGCCACGGATAACATGAGAAACCTCCATCAGGTGGTCGTCCACAATGTTTGCCAGGTGGTATGTGGGCAGTTCGTCGGCAGATTTGTACAGCACCTTGTCGTCAAGAATAGACGAGTCGATGGTTACTGCGCCGCGAATGATGTCGTTTACAAGAACCTTCTCTCCGGGCTCTATCTTGAAACGTACCACATACTTGTGTCCCGACTCGATGAGTGCCTGAACCTCTTCGGCAGGCATCGACAACGAGTTACGCATCATCAGGCGTGTCGAAGCATCGTACTGGAAATTCTCTATTTCCGCACGTTTCTTGTCAAGCTCCTCGGGGGTGTCGAAAGCAATGTAAGCCTTTCCGCTGTCGAGCAGAATTTTTACATATTTTTTATAAATGTCGCGACGTTCCGACTGACGATAGGGGCCATATTCTCCACCGAATGAAACACCCTCGTCAAATTTTATGCCGAGCCATTTGAACGATTCAAGTATATATTCCTCGGCTCCCTCGACGAAACGGTTCGAGTCTGTATCCTCGAGACGGAAAATGAGGTCACCACCATGTTGTTTGGCAAACAAATAGTTATATAATGCCGTTCTTACGCCACCGATGTGCAAAGGACCGGTGGGACTGGGCGCAAAGCGCACTCTTACTCTTCTGTTATTCATAATTATTATGGATTTTGATGTATATGCTTTTAACCATTCACTCTGTTGTGATACCCGAAAAAAGCAATACAATTCCGAAGCAAAGGTACAAAAGTTTTTAAAAACAACAAAAATCTGAATTATATAACATAAACCTTTACAGGTTATCTGTTTTTTTTGTACTTTCGGAGCTGAAATCTGATGTTGTTCAAAAATATATCGAAAATGTTCAAATTAAGACAACGTACCATCATCGAGACACTCCTAGTCATCTCGTGCATAGCACTGATAATATACTTCATGCCGCGCGACACCAAGTTCAACTATTATTTCAGCCTTAATACTCCATGGGGGTATGGTCAGCTGATGTCCGACTTCGACTTTCCCATCTACAAAAGCAAGGATATGCTTCAGGCCGAACACGATAGTCTGCGCAAAAGTTTCCAGCCATATTTCGATATGGATACTCAGATTACCGTTCAGGCACTCGAACAGTTCAAGAATGATTATAACAGCAAATTCCATACTCTGATTACCCAGCAGCAGTACAACACCTATCGCCGTCGTCTGCAAAATGCTTACAACAAGGGTATCGTATCGCTCGAAAATGCCGAAAAAATGAAAAGGGACAGTCTGCACAATATAAAGATCATCAGCGACAATGTGGCCTTTTCATCCAATATCGACAAACTGAATACCATTAAATCGGTCTACGAACAGCTTGTCTACAACGACACTCTCTCCAAAGAGACCCTTGGAGCGTTGAAGCTCGAAGAGTACATACAGCCCAACGTACTTTACGATTCGGTAAAGACAAAACTCGCATACAACGACCTCGAAGCCTCCATTTCGTTAAGCGATGGAATGGTGCAGAAGGGTCAGAAGATAATCACTCGCGGAGAGATTGTCGACGAAAAACTATACCGTGCCCTCGAGTCCTATCGCTACGAATGGGACAAACGCAGCAACGAGAACCGTCACACCGGACTCACTCTCCTGGGACAGATACTCATCGTAACCATGGCATTCGTGGGAATGGTCTCTTTTATAAACATCTACCGTCCCGCCTATCTGCGACAGCAGAATAAATTTATCCTAATCTTCCTGCTTATCACTGTTTTCAGCATCACTGTCGGCACAATGGTCAGCACGCACACGGGAAATGTCTATATGGTGCCGTTTGCAATGGCACCTGTGTTGCTCTGTCTTTTTGTTGACTCACGCACTGCCTTCATGGCACACATCATACAGACATTCATCTGCTCGACCATGCTCTCAGCACCGCACATCTTCATCCTCATACAGATAGCCGGTGGCTGCGCGGCCATCTTCAGCCTGCGCGAACTCACAGCACGTTCGCAGCTCTTCCGCACAGTGTTTATAATTCTCATAAGCCACGCACTCACCTGCTTCGCTTACGAACTTATTACCGAGAATGACTTTTCGAAACTCAATCTCAGCATGTACATCTATTTCCTTATCAGTGGCGGACTGTTGCTGCTTGCCTATCCGTTGATGTTTGCCATAGAGAAACTTTTCGGCTTTACATCATCGGTAACTCTCATCGAACTCTCCAACATCAACAACGAATTGTTGAGCAAGCTGTCGCAGGAGGCACCCGGCACATTCCAGCACTCCATGCAGGTTGGTAATCTGGCAGCCGAGGCTGCACGACGCATCGGTGCCAACAGCATCGAAGTTCGTACAGGCGCACTCTATCACGACATTGGCAAATTGAAGAACCCTATCTATTTCACCGAGAATCAGAGCGGAGGCATCAGTCCCCACAGCACTCTCGCGCCCGAAAATAGTGCGCAGATAATCCTTAAACATGTAAAGGATGGAGTTGCCATTGCCGAGTCTCACCATCTGCCGCAGAGCATCAAGGATTTCATAACCACCCACCATGGAACCTCAAAAACCGGCTATTTCTACATAACCTACAAGAATGCCCACCCCGACGAAGAGGTTGACGAAACAATGTTCACATACAGCGGTCCCAAGCCTACAACACGTGAGCAGGCCATACTGATGATGGCGGACAGTGTCGAAGCAGCGTCGCACAGTCTGAAAGAGTACACCGAGAGCAAGATAAACGAGCAGGTTGAAAATATCATCAACGCTCAGCTCGAAAACGGACAGTTTGCTCAGGCACCTCTTACCTTTAAAGACATCGATACCATAAAGGCGACATTCAAGGAGCGTCTGAAAGCTATCTATCACACACGCATCAGCTATCCCAAGGAGACACAGCCGACAACCCCGAACCAATCAACCACCGCAGAACAATGAGCAAAAGAGCAATGCTGCACTACATCTGGCGACACAGACTGTTGACACAGATGGAATGTAAGACAGCCAACGGCGAAGCAATAGAGATATTTACCACCGGTGACAGCGATGCCGGTGGCCATTCATTCTCAAATGTCTGCATAAAGGTCGGCGGACAGGAACTTAACGGTACGCTTCTTGTGGAACCCGACGCATCAACACTGCCAAACGGTGAGGAGGTTCTCTGCATAGCCTCTTCGGGTAATGAATATGCCTCCGGCCATCCCCGTGTGTTATGTATAAATAATGACAAACACTGGGAAGAGGAGTTCATGGCAGTGAACAAGGGTCAGTTTCCCTGTACCGACACAATTCTATCCACCGATGCACTGCACACAACCGGCTATCTGTCGCGTCTGCTCATTGAACGCATCGAGAATAAGGCAGGACGCATAGCTGCAATCCATCTGCTTGGCGACAAACGCTGGGAAGAGACACTTTTCAGACTCCTTGTTCGCAATTTCGGGTTCGGCATACAGAGCGACGCCTTCGAAAAGTGGGCGGAGGTGCTTAACCTTACCGCCCTCAACAAACATCGCGACAATCTGTTGCAGGTTGAGGCGGTCTTTTTCGGACAGGCAGGATTGTTGGAGCCCGATTCCATCCCCGAATATTACAGAGCTGAGGCAGAAAGAACCCCATACTACAATGAACTCAAGCGTGAGTATAAGTTCCTGGCAGCCAAGTTCGGACTTTCGCAGGTCGACCACAATGTATGGAAAAGTTGTGGCAACAGCACTCCCCATACACGCATCGCCCGTTTGGCAAAGATGTTCCACAATGGTACTATTACCCTCTCGGCAATTGCCGAGTGTGATACGATTGACGACCTTAAACGACTGCTGCAAACACCCCTTACGGGTTATTGGAGCAATCGCGGCCATTTCGGTGGCACCACCATGGTAGGCAAGCCCGAAACAATCAGCACTAAGCATCTTCACCTCTTTATAATAAACACCATTGTTCCCATGCTCTACTCCTACGGCAAGCACCGACAGGATAATGCACTTTGCAGCAAGGCCGAAGATTTTCTTTACGCATTGCCAGGCGAGGACAATGGCATAATACGCGCATGGGCAAAGGTAGGCATGAATGTCAAATGCGCTGCTGATTCCCAGGCGCTGCTTCAACTGAAAAAGGAGTATTGCAACAAGGGTCGATGCCTTGACTGCATGTTTGGCTATCGCTACCTTAAGAGCGTAAGAGGTTAGAGCGACTTCTAAGAATGTATATATAATAACAGGCAGCGCATTTGCGCTGCCTGTTATTATATATGAAAGTAAGATGGGAAACCTTAGAATCTATATTCCACTCCCAAAAGAACGTTTGCACCGCGTGCCAGGTAGCCTGCATAGCTGAAATGCTTGCGGTTCAGCAGGTTGTCGCCCTGAATGTAGGCGCGGAGCTGTTTGTGGAACTGGTAGCTGACAGCCATGTTCAGGTTGTGCATGTCCTTGATGCGCTCGCCGTCGCCTTTGGTGTAGTGTGCGTAGTTGTAGCCGAGGTCGGTATACAGTCCTTCGTAGATGCGCGCGCGCGCTTTAAGGTTGGCTTCGAGCATGGGGGTGAACAGCAGCAGTTGCTCCTCGCCGTCGCAACTCCATTTGTTGTATCGTGCGTCGGCTGTGGCAGTTATCCAACCGCCATAGTCGTATGACAGCTTGCCGCCGAGGTAGTATGTGCGTGTATCGGTCTGTGCAAAGTCTGTGTATGTGAACCCAGTGGTGGCGTTGGTGTCGATTGTGGGCAACAGGTTGTATTTCTGATAGTCGTAGCCTGTGTACAGGTATATTGCCAGCGGTTCGAATGTCATTCGTATTCCTGTTTCAACGTCGAATACCTTGTATGTGGGTGTTAACTGTGCATCGCCGCTGTTGTAGTACCAGTAAGGTGACAGTTCACTGAGGGATGCAAAGGTGTTCAGACTGTTACCGCCTGTGGCACCGGCATAAAATGTCATGTTCTGCGCAATTGGTCCTTCGAATTTTACATCGGGTGCAAAGGCTGCCTTCTTGCCATTGGCTGTAAGAAGGTCGGCGTGTATTCCCAGACGCAGTTTCCAATGGTCGAAGCGGAAATTCATGAAGGGGTTCAGACGCATCGACACATAGTTGTCGTATTCGTAGTACTCGGGTTTCAGGTTATCGTTGTATGTGAATGCGTCGATGTCTGCTGCCACTCCCAGGTCGCGTAGCTGCTCGTTGCCAATTTCGTATGTCAGGCTGCCACCTGCTGTAAAGTGGTTCTCGTTAATGCCCTCTTTTGCACCGCTTGAGTATTTGCGGCTGCTCAGACGGTAGCCGGCATTTGCATCATACGAAATGGGGCCTGCAAGATTCGAAACTATGTTCGCTCCCAGATGGTAGCTGCTGCTGTTCTGCTTGTCGGTGGCGCTAGGGAATACAAATGAGGGCTGGTAGTTGAATACGTTGTTGTTGATGCTGCCTTGTACACCAAATGTCATTTTGTCGAACTTGTGGGTGTAGTCGGCTGCAAGCCATGTGTCGAAAAGACGTGAAGCCCAGTCACCTTCGCTCAGTGCCTCTACATCGCATTTGTAGCCGGTGAACGATGCGAACATATTAAGCTTGTCCTTTGCACCAAGGTCAAGATTGTAGGCTGCTTTCACATCAGTGTTGTTGCGGTTGCCGTATCCCAGTCGGGCGTATCCGTTGTACGCAGCCTCCTGTTTGGGCAACAGGTTTCTCAGGTCGCGGTCGCTGATGAATCGCTCGAAGGGTGTCGCCTTTTTCGAGAAGATAAGGTTCAGCGGTGTGTTGTTGGCGATGGCCTCTATCTGGGGAGTAAAGCTCTGTTTGTTGGCTTTTACTATTATGGGGTTATAATCGTTTTCTACCTTTACGACAGCATTCAGTGTATCTTTTTGTGCAAATGCGGCTGCGCTAAAGATGGTCGCAAGGGTGAATATTGCTATCTTTTTCATTTCGCTAATGTTGGTTTATTGTTGTTGTGTGGCGGTGTTGTTCTCTTCGGCTGCGAGCTTGTCGAGTCGCTCTTTGATGCGTCCGGCAATGTCGTCATCGGCAGTGTAGTTGTTTTTCAGTGTCAATAGGTACTGCTTGGCCTCCATCTTGCGGTCGAGCGATGTGTAGAGGTCCGACAAAAGCACGAAACTGCGTGCGAGCCAGTATGAGTGGGGTGTACCCATCTCTATGTAGTCGAGAATCTCTTTTTCACAGTTGTCATTCTGCTTGTTGTCGAAGTATATCTGTGCAAGCAGATATTTAGCCTCGGCACCCTGCTGTGTGCGTGTGTCGGTAGACAACTTCTTCAGGTCGGCAACTGCGTCGTTGGCCTTGTTGCTGAGTATAAGTGCTTTGGCGCGTGTGTAGTGTACCTCGCGTGCGCGGTCGGGCGACAGGTTACCTGTGGCAAGAAGCTCGCCGGCTGTGTTAAGCACTTCGGGGTACTCCTTCAGTGTGTAGGCGCAACGCATAAGGTTTATACGGCATGCCTGACGGCGTTCGTTGTCACTGGTCTTTGCGATGAGCTGTTTATAAAGGTTCATCGCTTCGCGGTGGTTGCCTGCCTTGTAGTGCAGCTCCGATGAGAGGGCCATGGCCTCTTCACTGTATTTGTTGTCGGGGTATGCTATCACTTTGCCCAGGTGCAGTTGCGCGTCGGCAGGTGCCTGCTGGTTGTAGAATATTACTCCAAGATAGTAGTGCGAATCGAGCGTGAATGAACCGTCGGGGTAGCTCTTCAGATACTTCTGGAAGGCGCTCTTTGCCTGCTCTGTCTCTCCACGACCGTAGAACTTCTCTGCGGCAACGTATGTGAGTGTGTCGCGTTCGCTGCTCTGCATGGCCTTCATTCCGGGAGTCTTTGCGGCAAATTCAGCAAAGTCGTCAACCTTGCCCAAATCTACGTAGATGCTCTTCAAATCCTGTGCGGCAATCTGTGCCTCTTCGCTTTGTGGGTAGGTGGTGATGATTTTCTTGTATGCAGCAATAGCCTTGTCGTTGTTGCCCGTCTGGTTGTAAATCATTGCAGTTTCGGTTGCAGCCTTGCGTGCAAGCGAACTTCCGGGGTAGCGTTTTACAAGTGCTTCAAAGGTGGCGATGGCCTCGTTGTTCTTCTCCTGCTCAATGTATGCGCGTCCCATTTCGTAGTAGGCCTGCTCGGCATATCCGCTCTGGGGATATTCATTAATCAGGCGTTTGAGTGTCTCCACCTTGCCGTTGTAGTTCTTGTTGAGTCCTTGTGTCAAAGCGCTGCGGTAGAGAGCATAGTCGCCGTTGGAGTTGTCGGTCTCCGAGGCTTTGCTGTAATACTGCTCGGCAGTGCTGTACGAACGGTTGTAGAAGTAGCAGTCGCCCAGGCGGTTGTATGCGTCTGAACGCTGTTTCTTGTCGGCAGTGGGTGCCTGTTGCAGGTAGCGGTTGAAGTGGGCTATCGCGTCGTTGTATTTTCCTGTCTGGAACGATGTGTATCCAAGACCATAGAGGGCATTGGTGCTGTTGCTTCCGGGGTTGGCTACTGCTGCCGAATAGCTGTTGGCAGCCGAAGCGTAGTCTCCAAGGGTGTAGTATGCCTCAGCGCGCCAATAGAGTGCATCGTTGTAGGTCTGTCGGTTGTATTTCGACAATTCTATTGAGCGGTTCATGTAGTTGATGGAGCCTTTGAGGTCCTTGTCGATGAAGGCCTGCACACCCATGCGGTAGAGCACCTTCTGCTTGGCCTCGAGGATTGCTGCCGAGGGCTTGCGTATCTTCTCAATCGAACGCAGTGCAACATCGTAATTGCGAGTGTTCATGTATACCTCGACGAGATATTTGCCCACCTGTGGCGCATGGGGCGAGTTGGGGTAGTCGTTGAGGAAACGCTCAAAGACGGTTACACTCTCGGCAAAGGGCGAGTAGCGGGTCTTGTGTATGCAGAGTGCATAGTTGTAGAGAGCCTCTTCGCGTATGCGTGCGTCGTAACTCATCGACGATGCCTGCTCAAATGCTAGGCGTGCCTTGGTCATGTCGTTGAAGTTCAACTGAATGATACCCATGTGCAGATAAGCATTCTGTGTGATTGCATCGGGGATTCCGGTTGCTTTGTCAAGCGGAGCAATGGCTTGCTGGTAGCGTCCCAACTGGAAATAGCTCATACCCAACTGATAGTAGGCTATGCGCTGGGGGTAGTTGTATTTTTCGGTGTACTCTCTCAAAGGAGCTATTGTCTCTTCATATTTCTTCTGACCGAAATATGCTGCACCCAATGCCTGCTGCATGGGCAGTGCCTGGGGTATGCCGCTGTTGTACTCGAGATAAAATTTTGCAAGTTTTTCGGCACGCAGATATTCTCCCCTCTTTATGTAGATGGATGCAAGGTAATAGGGGATGTCCAGATAATATTTGTCATCCATTTCTATCGACTTGAAGCCTTCATATGCGCTGTCGAGACGATCGTTGTAGTAATCGATGGCTGCAAGGTGGAAAATAGCGTCGCTCTCGTAGAGCTTGCTTGTCTGGCGCAGACGGCTGAGGATGTTTGTAGCCTGTTGCACCTGTCCGCACTCCTGCAGCGAAAGTGCTTTGTAGAGGTCGGCTCTGTCGCGCTCCTGCGGTTCAAGACGCTGAAAATCGGCCTTGTCGAACCACTGCAGCGCTGTCTGAAAATCGTGTGCAAAATAGTACGATTCGGCTACAAGCACCGACAGAGTGGCACGTTTTGCACATTCGGGGTAGTCATCGAGATGTTGCAGTATGAGTGCGCGACCCTCTGTGTGGTTAATGGCGAAAGTGGTGGTGGCCTTCAGATATGATACATCCTGAAGTTGGCGATTGTCCAGCTTGCTGCAATCTATTTTGTTAAGCAGTGCGAGTGCTGCTTTGTGGTCTTTCCCGTTGTTCAGACGGGTACATTCCTTTATAAGTTCCGACTGCCTGTGTGTGAAGAGGCCATCTTCGCCTTGTGCGGTGAAGCCCATTCCCGAAAGCAGTAACAGGATTAATGTCTTTTTCATATTGTTATATTATCTCTTTGATTTTTTCTTTTAATATTGCAACCCCCTTGCTTATGGACTGCAGTCCGAAAAGTGCAGGGTCGATGTTCTCTGTCGGCATCCAGAACAGTTCCGCGACATCGTCATTTGCCTTGGGCAGCTCGGTTGCCTCTATTCTGCATAGGAAGAAGAGGTCGAGTGTGTGTACCTCAAATCCCGAATATATATACTTGTTGGGCAGCGAAAAAAGATATTTTGTTTCGCTTACCGCAAGCCCTGTCTCTTCGAGAACCTCGCGTGTAACAGCCTCCTCGCCCGTCTCAAAACTGTCGACAAATCCACCGGGAAGGTCAAGCGTCCCCTTGGCAGGCTCTTTGGCGCGTCGTGCCACAAGCAGTTCTCCCCTGTCGTTGACAATGACTGCTACCGTAGCGGCTGCTGCATTGAAATACAATACAAAATCACACTTCGGGCATCTCTTCGACTTAAAGTCGTTGATCGCAAAGCCCTCTGTTCCGCAACGTGGGCAGTAACCGAATATGTCTAACGGGTGCTTCATGCTTTTTTATGGGTAATGATTCAGACAGATATCAATACTGTCTATTTTCGCGAGATTTATCCTGCAATGATAGTGCAAACGAGTGTAACGCAAGCTTGCTTGCAGGTTACCCGACGAGTGCAGCCTATTTTCGCGAGATTTATCTCGCAAAGATAGGGCTTTTTAAGCGAACTTTTCCCAAATTTTCGAATTTGTGTACAATGTTTGCAATATTTAAACAATGTTTGCAACTTTCATTACTTATTTGTCATCTTACAGGCTGCATGTACAAACTTTTTTTCGTACCTTCGCAAGGAATTATGAATATTCAGACAATAACATAAATTATACACTTATGACAAAGAAAGCTCTTTTGGTTATTTTGGATGGCTGGGGCCTCGGTAACAATGGTAAAGGTGACGTTATTTTCAACACTCCCACTCCTTATTGGGACTATCTTGTGCAGACATACCCCAACTCTAAGTTGCAGGCAAGCGGCGAGAATGTAGGTCTTCCCGCAGGACAGATGGGTAACAGCGAGGTAGGTCACCTGAATATCGGTGGTGGCCGCGTTGTTTATCAGGACTTGCTCAAGATTAACCGTGCAATTGCAGATGGCAGCATCCGTCAGAATCCCGAACTTGTGTCAGCTGTACGCTATGCTAAAGAGAATGGCAAGAAACTCCACTTCATGGGTCTTGCATCAGATGGTGGTGTACACAGCTCTTTGGAACACCTCAATGCAATGTATCAGATGGCAGTAGACGAAGGCGTTGCCGATACATACGTTCACTGTTTCATGGATGGTCGCGACACAGACCCCAAGAGCGGTGCAGGCTTCATCGCCGACATGGTTAAGAGCGACATGAAGGTTGCAACCATCGTTGGCCGTTACTATGCAATGGACCGCGACAAGCGTTGGGAGCGCGTGAAAATCGCTTACGACCTTCTTGTTGAGGGTGAGGGCAAGAAAGCCGACAATATGGTTCAGGCTGTCGAGGAGTCTTACGCCGAGGGTGTTACCGACGAGTTTATCAAGCCTATCGTAAATACAGCATACGATGCACGCATCGGCGAGGGTGACGCAGTTATCTTCTTCAACTACCGCAACGACCGTGCAAAGGAACTTACAGTTGTTCTCACACAGGAGGATATGCCCGATGCAGGCATGAAGACTATCCCCGGCTTGCAGTACTACTGCATGACTCCCTACGATGCTAAGTTCACAGGTGTGCACATCCTCTTCGACAAGGAGAATGTTGAGAACACACTCGGTGAGTTTGTTGCAAAGCAGGGCTTGAAACAGCTCCACATTGCCGAGACCGAGAAGTATGCACACGTTACATTCTTCTTCAATGGTGGTCGCGAAACTCCCTATGACAACGAGGACCGTATCCTTGTTCCCTCTCCCAAGGTAGCTACTTACGACCTTCAGCCCGAAATGAGCGCCTACGAGGTTAAGGACAAACTCGTTGAGGCTATTGCAACAGAGAAATATGACTTCATCGTTGTTAACTTCGCTAACGGTGACATGGTAGGTCACACCGGTGTTTACGAGGCAATCGAAAAGGCTGTTGTGGCTGTCGATGCTTGTGTTAAGGATGTTATCGAGGCTGCAAAGGCTCACGGTTACGAATCAATCATCATCGCTGACCACGGTAACGCCGACAACGCTGTCAACGCTGACGGTTCACCCAATACAGCTCACTCATTGAACCCCGTTCCCTGCGTGTATGTAACAGACAACAAGGATGCAGTTATCAAAGATGGTATTCTTGCTGACGTAGCTCCCTCAATCCTCAAGATTATGGGCTTGCAGGCACCTGCCGACATGAGCGGTACACCCCTTATCTAATATATAACAAAGCGACAAATGGTACAGATTGGTGATACAATCGTCTCATTTTCAATTTTTACCGAATACTTCTGCTGCGACCCTGCACATTGCAAAGGAATTTGCTGTGTGGAGGGCGAGGCAGGGGCGCCGGTTGCTCTCGACGAAGTAGAGAAGCTCGAAGAGGCTCTGCCTGTCATCGAGTCTGAAATGCGCGGCGAGGCTCTTGCGGTGGTAAAGGAGCAGGGAGTTGTCTACAACGACCCCGATGGCGACCTTGTAACCTCCATCGTTAACGGTAAGGATTGTGTGTTTGCCACCTGCGACAGCAAGGGCTGCACTCTCTGCCTGATAGAGAAGGCCTTCAACGAGGGTCGTTTCCACTGGAGAAAGCCAATTTCGTGCTACCTCTATCCGGCACGTTTGGGCAAGGTGGGTAACCTTGTCTCTGTTAATTTCCACAAATGGGATGTATGTCGTCACGCCATGGTAAAAGGACGTCGCGAAGGCATCAGAGTTTACGAATTCCTGAAGCAGCCCTTTATCGAACGTTTCGGACAAGAGTGGTACGACGAACTGCTTGTGGTGGCCGAAGAACTTAAAGCGCAGAAATATATATAGGAACGTGTGCGTTTGCGCTCTACGCGAAACAGACACAACACGATATAAATAGAGAAAGGTTCGCCAAATTGGCGAACCTTTCTCTATTTATGTAACAGGCTGTGTTGAAAGCCTATTGGTATTTTGCTGTATTAGATGTTAGCAACCTTAAAGTTCTTGAAGAGTGACTTAACCTCTGCGCCCTCTGCAACCTGCATGAGGATACGTCCGGGAACAGTCTTGAGTGCCTCGTCGGTGTACTCGGCAACAGCCTCGCCGTTGATGAAGGTCTTCACGTTACCCTCTTTAACAACGATGCGGAAATTGTTCCAGTCGCCCTTCTTCAAAAGAGAAAGTTTCTCTTCGGGAATCTCGAACTTCCAGCCTGCAAGCTCACCCCACTCTTTACCCTTCTTGGGAACGAATGCGTGGAACCAGATGGGAGCGCAAGCGTTGCCCTCGCTCTTTACATCTACAGAGAAGTCGAAGTCGTAGAGATAGTTGCGTGTAGCAATGTAGCCAGCCTTCTTCTCAGCGCCGTTCTCAACAACGAGGTTGCCCTCTGCGTCAACTGATGCGTTGATGTCGCCGAATGTGTCCCAACCTGCGAGATCCTTGCCGTTGAACATCTCAGCAGCAGCGCACTCTTTTGCGGGAAGCTCCTTAATCTTGATGTTGCGGAATGAAGCGGGGTCGCCGTGGTCCTGCAAGCAGAGAAGACCAGTGTTGCACAAACCGTACTCGGGTGCCATTGTCCATTTGCCGCTAGCCTTTCTAACGAACCAATCGTCTGTCCAAGCCTCGAACTCAACGATTTTCTCGCCATTGAGCCAGTGCTCTACATGTCCGTTGTCGAATACAATCTTAGAAGAGTTCCACTCGCCTACGGGGTTGATGTGCATCTTGCTGTAGTCGGGAAGGTGCATAGCATAGTCTACACCAATCTTCTGCCAGTCTTCCAATTTTGCGGGAGCATTCTTCTCTTCCCAACCTGCTACGTCGATAAGCTGATACTCGGGAGCTGTAACGTAGGGTACGCTGAACTGGGGACGCTCAACTACGTGGTAGAGCATACCGCTGTTACCGCCGTTGGTAAGTTTCCAGTCCCATACAAGTTCGAAGTTTGCAAATTTCTTGTCTGTAACGATGTATCCGTGACCGTCGCTGCCTTCGCCTGAAGCCTGGATGCAACCTTCAACTACGTGCCAGCCGCCTGCAAGAGTGTCGCGGTTGTAGCTGCGCCATCCGTTAAGTGTCTGACCGTCGAAAAGGAGCTGCCATCCTTCTGCTTTTTCAGCCTCGGTAAGTGTGTTGGGCTGTGCTGCCTGCTGGCAAGATGTCATAAGACCGGTTGCAAGCACCGATGCAGCAACAAATGAAAAGATTTTTTTCATAGTTTGGTTAGTTTGTAAATTGTTTATAATGTTTGTTTTGTCTTTCGATGGTGTGTTTCTTGAAAAACCGCGCAAAGTTACGACATTTATTTCTAAAGCCGCTCCTATTTGTAAATTATTTAATGTGAACTCAATATAATTTTACGAAAAGGTTCGGACAAGTGTTGCTGCCTATCCGTTTCGGCGTATAAACTCTTCGGCCGGTTTCAGCGCATCGAGTTTGCCCACATCTATAAATTCAAGACTCTTTGCCTCTACGCCGTAGATGGGGCAGCGGGCAGCTGCCCACATATAGAAATTCATTATCGGGAATCGTACGCCGGCAGTGCCGTCTACCGTCAGTCCGCGCTCCTTTACATACTCATCCATCAGGTCAAATACCTTGTCGCTCAGTATGTGTATGCCCGAAAAAGCCAGTTTCCTGCACTCCGCAGGGTCTATTTCGGGCGATATGATATGGTGGTCGCCGGTGTCGGTGTTCATCCAACCTACGAGGCGCATATCTTCGGGTGCGAACAGCAGGAAACGGGTGGTCTTGCGATTGCTGACGAGCAGCGAAGCTAGTGCCTCCTCTTTCACCTGCGAAGCGAACCAATGAAGGTCACAGTCCGACAGTATGTCTACGTTGTGTATGAGGAATTTGTCGCACCCCTCGAGCCATTTGCGTGCATGAAGCACAGCACCGCCAGTCTCAAGCAGCAATGCGCGTTCGTCGCTGATGGATATCTGCATCTTCTCCTTGCTGCCGCCTTCTGTCGTGTCGGTGGTTATCCAGGGCTGTTCGTCTATCCATTTTTCTATCTTGTCGGCAAAGTAGTGTACATTCACCACTGCTTCGTCAATTCCTGCCAGGCGCAGCTTGCGTGCAACATGCTCTATCAGTGGTTTTCCGCATACGGGAACCAGTGCCTTGGGGAGCGTGTCTGTCAGAGGTTTAAGACGGGTACCCAGTCCCGCCGCAAAAATCATAGCTTTCATAATGATGGTTTTATTTACATAATAGTTCGCACACTTTGTTCTGCCAGCGACGCGCAAGGCGCGGGGTCATTGTTCCCTGGTTGAATATCACAAAGGCGATAGTGTGTCCGTTGCGTGCTTCGGCATATCCTGCCAGAGTGCAGATGCCGCTCACGGTGCCGGTCTTTGCTCGTATCTTGCGCTCGGCAACCGTTCCTGTCATGCGTCCCTTCAGAGTGCCGGTGCAGCCCGAGAGCGGAAGCCCTTTCTGTACAAATGTGTATACAGGCTTATTTTCGTATATGCGTTTGAGCATCTGCAACATAATATCAGCAGAGATATATGTGTAGAGCGACAGGCCCGAACCATCGGCAATCTCGTAGCGCTCGGGCATTTTAAGATTGAAGTCAAGAAAGCCTTTCACAATTTTCACTCCATCCTTGTGGGCAACAGGTCGATGTCCGTACAAAGCACCCAGATGATATATAAGTGCCTCGGCACAAAGGTTGTTGCTCTCTCTCAGTGCCTCGTCTACAACTGCAGTAATGGGACGTCCGTTGTTGTAGAGCAGTGTAAGGCTGTCTTTGGTAGATGAATAGATTATCTCCTTGACCTGCACTCCGCGTGCAGCCATCTTTTCGCGCATTACGGTGACGAAAAACTGCTCCGAGCGGAACATATTCATCTTGTCGCTGCCTACTCCGTTGCAGTTGCCTCGCACTCTTATTACGTTTGAATTGTCCAGCCAGTCGCGCATTATTGTCAGCTTCTTCAGCGAAGCATCGTGACTTACAGCTTCATTTACAACGGAATAATATTCCGATTGCGGCTTGCACTCAATGGTTGGTGCCTCTCCTTTGTTAGTGGGCTTCACAACAACGTCCACGCAACCGCCATTCAGCATCAATGGCGACAGATAGGGCTGGAACTCCCATGGTGTGTCGTCCCACGACCATCCGGGTCCCCAGTAGATTGAGTCCATAAAACTGCAATCGACAAACAGGGTGTCTATGGTGGTGCTGTCGCCCACGGTAGCTACCATTGCGTCAAGGTCGCTCTCCGAAAAAAGAGGGTCCATCGACCCCTGCAGGCACAGATTACGCACAGACTCGGTGCGGCTTTCTCCCAAAATGGTGTTTATCGTGTAGTTTACACCCAACCGTTCGAGTGCTACTCCTGCTGTCAGCAGTTTCAGTACCGACGCCGGTCGGCACATCTTTTCTGCACGGTGGCTGTACACGAGCCTGTTGTCGTCAAGGTCGTAGACGGCAACCGAAACATCGCTGTCGTCAAAAAGTTTGTCTGTCAGCAATGAGTCCATTGCCTCGCAGAAGCCCTGCGCCACGATGTTGCCACAGACAAAAAAAGTTATAGAAAATATTGTAAAGAATCTTGTAAAAAATCTCATTTCCCACATTTTCTTGCAAAAATAGTTCACTTTTAGGGAAAAAGTGACAATATTTTCTCTTATTTGTCCCTACTTAGCCCCTTTTTCATCTTGAATTTTGTACTTTTGCAGCGGAAAAGCAACCCCGCCGGTAAACAACGACAAGGCTGCAATAAAAAATCATCCGTTGCAATATGGTTAAGAAATTTGATTTTCTTGTCATCGGCTCAGGAATAGCCGGTATGAGCTTCGCCCTTAAAGTGGCGCACAAAGGCAGCGTAGCCCTTGTTTGTAAAACTACGCTCGAAGATGCCAATACCTATTTTGCGCAGGGAGGCATAGCATCTGTTACCAATCTTCTGGTTGACGACTTCGACAAACACATAGAAGACACCATGATAGCCGGCGACCACATAAGTGACCGCACAGCTGTGGAAAAGGTGGTGCGCGAGGCGCCCGAACAGATAAGACAACTGATAGAGTGGGGTGTTGACTTCGACAAAAACGACAAAGGTGAATTTGACCTGCACCGCGAAGGTGGTCACTCGGAACACCGAATACTGCACCATGCAGACAGCACCGGTGCCGAGATTCAAGAGTCGCTCATCAAGGCTCTGCGCAGCAATCCCAATATAACCATTCTCGAGCATCACTTTGCGATAGAGATACTTACGCAGCACCATCTGGGCATAAACGTCACCCGACAGACCCCCGACATCGAGTGCTACGGAGCCTATGTCCTCGACCTCAAGACCAATCGTGTCGACACCTTCCTCAGCAAGGTGACATTGATGGCTACCGGTGGTTGCGGTGCAGTCTACCAGACAACAACCAACCCCCTTGTTGCCACAGGCGACGGCATTGCAATGGTCTATCGTGCCAAAGGAACCGTAAAGGATATGGAGTTTGTGCAGTTCCATCCCACTGCGCTCTACAACGTAGGCGACCGCCCATCGTTCCTCATCACCGAGGCAATGCGCGGATATGGCGCTGTGCTGCGCACAATGGATGGCAAGGAGTTTATGCACAAGTACGATGCACGTCTGTCGCTTGCTCCGCGCGACATTGTGGCGCGTGCCATCGACAACGAAATGAAAAACCGAGGCGAGGACTTTGTCTATCTTGACGTCACTCACAAAGACCCCGAAGAGACAAAGAAACACTTCCCTCACATCTATCGCAAATGTCTCTCTTTGGGAATAGACATTACCAAAGATTACATACCCGTGGCACCTGCCGCCCACTATCTGTGCGGAGGTATAAAGGTCGACCTTAATGCTGCGTCAAGCATTCATCGTCTTTATGCGGTGGGCGAATGTTCATGCACAGGCCTGCACGGTGGCAACCGCCTTGCAAGCAACTCGCTGATAGAGGCTGTGGTATATGCCGATGCGGCAGCGCGACATACACTTTCTACCATCGACAACTACACCTTCAACGAGGCAATCCCCGAATGGAACGACGAAGGAACGAAGATGAACGAAGAACTTGTGCTTATAACACAGAGCCTGCGCGAGGTGGGACAGTTGATGAGTACATATGTGGGCATTGTCCGCACCGACCTTCGTCTGAAACGTGCCTGGGACCGACTCGACCTTCTCTACGAAGAGACCGAGGAACTCTTCAAACGCAGCGTCATCAGCAAAGAGATATGCGAACTGCGCAATGTTATCAACGTAGGCTATCTGATAATGCGTCAGGCAATGGAACGCAAGGATAGCCGCGGACTGCACTATAACCTCGACCACCCCCGAAAAGATTAATCTCACACAAACATCATAATATAGGCAACCATATATCATCATGGAATGGTTAAACAGCATATTCTTTGAACATACACCACTTCAGGCCGTAGTAATTCTTTCCCTCATAACAGCCATAGGTCTGGGACTGGGCAAATTGCGCTTTTTCGGTATTTCACTGGGAGTTACATTTGTCTTTTTTGCAGGAATCCTCGCCGGACACTTAGGACTCTCCATTGACCCTAAAATGTTGACATATGCCGAGAGTCTTGGTCTTGTGCTGTTCGTCTACGAACTTGGTCTGCAGGTGGGACCGGGATTCTTCAGCTCCTTCCGACAAGGAGGTATACAGCTCAATTCACTTGCACTGGGAGTAGTGATGCTGGGTACACTGATGGCTGTTGCAATCAGCTGTACGACAGGAATTCCCATGAGCGAAATGGTGGGTATCCTCTGTGGTGCAACAACCAACACTCCTGCACTTGGAGCTGCACAGCAGACCCTTAAAGAGATGGGACTCTCGTCCACAGGTGCTGCTCTGAGCTGCGCTGTCACCTATCCGTTGGGTGTTGTGGGTGTTATTCTAGCCATGCTTGCCGTTCGCAAGCTTTTTGTCCGTCCCTCCGACATAGACAATGGTGAACACGAAGTTTCCAATCAGACATTCATTGCTGCATACGACGTGCAGAATCCGGGAATATTCAATCAAAGCATAAAGCAGGTAGCCATGCTCACTCACACGAAATTCGTTATTTCGCGTCTGTGGCGTGAAAACAAGGTAAGTATTCCCACATCAGAAATGTTGCTCAAGAAGGACGACCGTCTGCTGGTGGTGACAACCGAGAAGGATGCGCCTATGTTGACTGCGCTCTTCGGACAGATGGAGGCAAAGGACTGGAACAAAGAGGATATCGACTGGAATGCCATCGACAGCAAACTTGTATCGCGTCACATAGTCATCAGCCGTTCCGAACTTAACGGAAAAAGGCTCGGCTCGCTTCGTCTGCGCAACAGCTACGGCATAAACATCAGCCGTGTCACTCGCAACGGTGTGCATCTGCTTGCCACTCCCCGATTGATTCTTCAGCTTGGCGACCGTCTGACGGTTGTAGGTGAGGAGAAGGCCATCGAAAACATTGAAAAACTGCTGGGTAACACATCTAAAACCCTAAGCGAACCCAATCTCGCTGCTATATTCATAGGTATTGTGCTTGGATTGATACTCGGTTCCATACCCATTGCCATTCCCGGAATGAGTACTCCCGTGAAACTGGGACTTGCAGGTGGCCCCATCATCGTGGGTATACTTGTAGGCTGCTTCGGTCCCCGTTTCCATCTGGTGACATACACCACACGCAGCGCCAACCTTATGTTGCGTGGAATAGGACTCTCGCTCTATCTTGCCTGTCTGGGACTTGATGCAGGTGCCCATTTCTTCGAGACAGTCATGCGTCCCGAGGGTGCATTGTGGATAGCTCTTGGTTTTATAATTACCTTTGTGCCTGTTGTTGTGATGGCTCTCATAGCCATGCGTGTCACCCGTTTGGATTTTGGCAGCACTTGTGGAATGTTGTGCGGTAGCATGGCCAACCCTATGGCATTGAATTATGCCAACGACACACTGCCGGGTGATAATCCTGCTGTCAGCTATGCAACCGTTTATCCGCTTGCAATGTTCTGTCGTGTGATTATCGCGCAGATTATAGTCATGCTGTTTGTTTAACATCAGAAATATGTGCTTAATAGTTGCTTGTGGATTTAATAGTTCTTTAATTACCGAAATAACCTATTAAGCATAGTTAACTTAAAAATGACGCTGTGTCATAATGTGCAAACTGCTACGTTGCTCATCAATTTCGGATTTGGTCATGTACTTCCGTACACTCCCTTCATCCTTAATTTCAGCGCCTTGCATTTTACACATTCTTACCCAGCTAAAGAGGGTGTGCCGAAGTTTTGCATTTCGACACACCCTCATACTAAAATAAATTCTACCCTCTATCAGCAAAGTTAACAAGATACCTCTTTTTTCTTTTATATCAGTTACAAACTTTTACGAAACTCAGAAGGTGATATGCCGGTGAGGTTTCTGAAAAAGCGTGTAAAGTGGTTGGGGTAGTTGAATCCCAGCCGCGATGCGATTATGTTAATAGATAATTGCGGGTCGGCAAGCAGCGACTTAGCCTTTTCCATAATCTTGTTGCTGATATACTCCTTTGCGGTTATTCCAAGTTCATGCTTTACTACATCGCCGAAATAGTTTGCCGACAAATGGAACTGTCCGCTGCACCATGCAACATGTGGCGGCCCGAACCGTCGGGGCAGTTCGCTCCCATCTGCCAGATAGCTGTCGAGCATGGAATCGAGCTGACGCACAAGTTCCGAAGCACGGACTTTTCTGGTGTCGAACTGGCGGTCATAGAACCTTCTGCAATAGCTGAGAAGCTGTCCTATTCCCAAACGCAGCATATGTCCTGTAAATTCATCGCCCGGCGCGTGTAATTCTGTCAGAATTGTGTTGAAACAGTTTGACATTATACGACGTTCGCCTTCATAAAGCTTCAGTGCCTCGAATACCTCATAATCGAAGAAATTGAACATGTAGAAATCCCTTCCCAGTCCAGTGTTTATTATCAATTCGGGGCGGAATACAAGCATCCATCCTTTTGGACGCACATTGTGGTCAAGCTCCATGCTCATCACATGTCCCGGCTTCATTGTGAAAGCCGTTCCTGCCTGATAGCGCATGCATGAATTGCGCAACCTCAATTCACCAAAATCGGCATCCATCAATACCACGCAGTACATACCGAAGTCTGTTGGCTCGAACAGCGACTCATCAGCGTCCGCAAGATTACAGACACTCACCTGCGGATGGTATGTAGGCTGTCCGAAAAATCTGTTGAACTGCTCTATGTTCTCTATTTTTCTTATCATGTTTGTAGGTAAATGTGGTACAAAGGTAACCTATATTCCCAAAAATAAGTAAAAATGGTAGCTAGAATAGGTAGATTTTTGGCACAAAAGTAAAAATGGTATTTTTATCAGTAAAAATAGTACACAATCGGGCGGGGATTAATTATACTTTTGGCTCCCGTCTAAAGACAACAGGTAAAATAATAACAAAAATATATAAGGTAAAAGATTATGGCAGTAAAATTTTATCAAGCACAGCATCAGGTGCCACTCGAAATGCACAAGGTGCGCATGGTTCAGAAACTCTCACTCCTTCCCGTTGAAGAGCGTCTGAAAAGAATTCAGGAGGCGGGTAACAACACATTCCTTCTTCAGAACCGAGATATTTATCTCGACATGCTCACCGATTCAGGTGTGAATGCCATGAGCGACTTGCAGATGGCTGCATCGATGCGTGCCGACGACTCATACGCCGGTTCCGAAACCTTTACACGTGTAAAGGATGCAATTAAAGAGGTGTTCGGCACAGAAAATGTTTTGCCCGCACACCAGGGACGTGCTTGCGAGAATATTCTTGCATCGGCATTTGTTAAACCCGGACAGGTGGCTATAATGAACTTCCACTTTACCACTACCAAGGCTCACATTACCCGCATAGGCGGTACTATTGAAGAGGTTATTGCCGAGAAGTTCCGTAAGGACTTCGGCGACAGCCTTTAATTCAAATATTAACTTCAAAAAACATTTGAAATCAATAAAACAATATTCATCTAATTATTAACATTTTTTCTTTAGTCAGAAAGAGGCTGCACAGGAAATGGTGCAGCCTCTTGTCGTATATAAATCATGTAGTTTGGTCTATTATCGTTTGGGGAAACGGAAAAGTATTGCTAAAATCAGCATCACTCCTATGCCCATAGGGTAGTAAAGATGCGGAATAATCTCTATCGGGCTTACCGCTGCCAATCCCGAGGCCATCAGCAATTGCGCTCCATAGGGTATTATACCCTGCACGAAACACGAGGCAGTGTCCATAATGGATGCAGTCTTGCGTGGCGATATTGAATATTTTTTCGACAGGTCGCGTGCAATCGAGCCCACAGTGAGTATGGCAATGGTGTTGTTGGCTGTGCAGAGGTTGGTGAAGGCAGTTAGCAGGGCAACTATTCCCTCTGCTCCACGTTTGGACTTTATTCCTGATGTCAGCACTCGAATCAGATAATCAAATCCTCTCGCCTGGCGTATGATGTTCATCACTCCTCCTGCAAGCATTGTCACAAGTATAAGTTCCATCATTGAACCCAGTCCGTCGCCCATTGCAGTGAAGATAGTGAGGCTCTCCATCGAACCGCATATCACTCCCATAATATTGGCTGCCAGTATGCCAAGCAATAGCACCATCAGCACATTCATGCCCGATATTGCAAGTATAATAACCATCAGATAGGGCAGTGCTTTGTACCACTCGTGTATGTCGTGTGTTGCTGCGTACTCACCGGTGCTTGTGCCAAAGATGTAAATGCACAGCGTGGCAATGGCAGCAGGTACTACAATCAGAAAGTTAGTCTTGAACTTGTCGCTCATCTTGCAGCCCTGGCTCTGTGTGGCGGCAATGGTGGTATCCGAAATAAATGAGAGATTGTCGCCGAAGAAGGCGCCGCCCACAACCACAGCTACCAGCCATGCTGTTTCGCATCCAATCTGCGGTGCCATCACCGTAACCATTGGCGTAAGTGCTACAATTGTTCCCACCGAGGTGCCTATTGCCATCGAAATAAAACAGGAGGCAATAAATATGCCGGCAGGCATAAAATTACTCGGTACCACCTTCATTGTCAAAGCAACCGTTGCATCCACCGCTCCCATGGCCTTTGCCGATGCAGCAAAGATTCCGGCAAGGCAGAAAATCCATATCATATACATAATGTCGGGGTGTGATGCACCTTCGGAAACAACCTTAACCCTGTCGTTGAAACTCTTTCCCTTTAAAAGGAACAGACCATATATTGCCGCTGCAAAAAATGAGACAGTGATGGGCACACGATAGAAATCTCCTGCAAAATAGGCTCCTGCCAAATATATTGTCAGCAATACCGCAATGGGCGATAAAGCCAATAACCCCTTTTTGTTAGATATCATTTTCAAAATCAAATATTTTTAAACCTGTTTGTGTTTCTCTTATAAAAGCGTGTTTGGTTATTGTTCTACAAACTATCCCTGTCGAGCAGTCGCCATGGGTTTGCGATGCGTCGTTTTTCTCCCTTTTTTATCAGTTCTGCCGCTGTGCGCCCCATCAGTTCAAAATCGGTGGTAAGTGTAGTGATTCCTCCAATAAGCACCTCTTTCAACGGAGTGTCGTCCAGGCTCATAAGCCCAATCTCCTCCTTAATCTCCAAGCCTTTTGCAGTTATGCTTTTTATAATTGCCGCTAGGTCGCGCTCCGATACTGCCATGTAGCAGTGTCCGGGGCGTATGTTGTCCATCTCAAACCCCGGTTCCACATATACCGGGAACTGGAATTCTCCGGAGAAACGGTATGCGCCCTCGATGTATCCTGCCGGCATATATTGAAACTTGTCGTTGTAGACTATGTGAAGCGCTTCGTATCTGCGCAGTTTGTCGAGAATAGACTTTAGTCCTTCGTATGAATCGGAGTAGAAGTTCTGATACACTGCTGCGCAATTATTCGTGTAGTTCTGCGGAAAGGCATCAAGCAACAGCAGCCTGTCGGCAGGAAGTTTGTCTATTGTGTGGGTTACATCCCCTTTGAAGTGAGGCATCAGAATATAGTAGTCGAACTTGCCTTTGGCATTGCTTACAAGTGTATCGAAAAGTTCTGCATTGTAGTAGTGGAAAGCTATGCTTATTTCGTATTTGTCCCCAAGATTTTCCAGCAAAGAGCGGTAGAGAGTCTCTTTGTATTGGTTCATTGCGTCGAACAGAGCATATATGCGTAGATTTTCGGTATTGTTCTTGCGGATGACAAAAAAACCCTTTCCGGGAATAGATGTTATGATGTTTCGTTCCTGCAACAGCTTGTATGCCGATAGCACCGTGTCGCGCGATACATTATATTTGCGGCATGCCTCGTTTACCGATAGCAGGCGGCTGCCTATCTTTATCTTCTCGGCGTGTATTGCGTCTGCTATAAATTCGGCAAGCTGGCAATATATAGTACTCGATGTGCCGTCGTTTACTTTAAAAGTTCTGCTTTCCATAATGCTTCGTTATGCTCTGTTATGCTGCAAAAGTAAGTAATTTATATCTAAAAACATTTTTTTGCTCGAATCTTTTGTTCTTAATTTTATTGTGTATATATTTGTGGCATAACAGTGCATAACGGTTTTGCGTAATTCTACATAATATATGGTGTATATGAAAAGAATTTTAATACTTCTGGTACTTATTACGGTGTTGTTGGCAGATGCAACCGCCTCCCGTTGGAACAGCGAAACAAAGAACTGGGCTCTGAATCCTCGTCCGAAGATTGGCGATTGGGGGTTCAATCGTCCCGGCTATCCGCAAGGATTGTATATTCACGGGGTTACAGTAAAGGAGGGCAAGAGGGTTAAGAATCCGGTAATATACGATAATGATGTTTACGACGATGTCTTTGACGATGAGTGGATGTATGCAATGGCGTCGTTGAAGAGAATGAAGATTGCAGCACTGATAGTGACTCCCGTACTTACTGATGGTTGGGGGTTCTCTAAGCCCGATTGGGTAAAAACGGCGTACGACTCGCGCGAAACAGCGCTGCGCAGCGGAATAAAAGAGAAGTTTCTACCGCCAATAGTCATAGGCACCGAGGCTGAGAGTGAAAAGGCCGGCGAGAAGAAACTATCAGAAGCTGCCTACCTTTATGTAAAGATTATAAACGAACAGCATAAGAAAAACCCGGACTGTCCCGTTATTATAAATATAGGCGGACAGGCTGCAACATTGGCATCGGCATTCTGCATCGACCCCTCCATAGCCGACAAGTGCATTGTCTATTATACAGATGTGCGCGTGTACAACGGACACTATGAATGGGCTTCGAAGCTTGTAGCGAAGAATTTCCGCGTCGTAAGCTGGGGACAGGATAATTGGTGGAGCGGCAAACGGGCACAGAACGAGTGGAACGTACTGCCTCGACCGGCAAATGCCCTGGCGCGTGACAACGACAAGAATAGTGGCGAGTGGGCACTGCTGACAGAAATGAATAAACCTATGCTCGACCACATGGTGCATCAGTTTCGCAACCGCGGCGAGTATAGCAACGACATGGATAGGTGGTACGCCGACGGTTACTGTGATGGCGCTTTTATCCATGCATGGTTGCCGGCGATATTTTCGGGCGCAGAATTGCGCGATGTACGTGGCGATGGCACTGAGGCGTTGCATGTAACATCGTTCACAGAGAAGAATGAAGCCATTGTAAAAAAGTTTACGATGGAGATTCTGCTCAATCCAAAAGTGTATAATTGCAAATAAAAATCTATGGATATGAGAAAGTTTTTGTTATTTATATTTACGACCATTTTGTCTTTTGTAACACCATCTGCCGCTAAAAATCTTCCACGTCTGCAAGTGTCAGCTAATGGGCATTATCTGCAAACCTCGGACGGCAAACCCTTCTTTTATCTTGGCGACACTGCGTGGGAACTTTTTCATCGTCTCGACCGCGATGAGGCTCTTCACTATCTTAAGAACCGTGCCGACAAGGGGTTCAACGTCATACAGGCAGTTGCCCTTGCCGAACTTGATGGAGTGGACACCCCCAATGCCTATGGACACAAACCATTGATTGAACGCAATCCCACAGCACCAGCATGCAAGGATGGCGAGCAGAATGACTATTGGGATAACGTGGATTTTATAATAGAAAATGCCAATAAACTGGGGCTTTATGTAGGGCTTTTGCCCACGTGGGGCCGTTGGTGGAACGATGGTAATCCCATTTTCAATGCTCAGAATGCCGAGGAGTATGGCCGCTGGATAGCCCGACGCTACGCGAAATACAATATTATATGGATACTTGGCGGTGACCGTAATCCCGACAGTGGCGACAAGCAGGAGATTATCCGCGCAATGGCACGCGGCATACGCAGTGTGGACAAGGATAATCTCATCACCTTCCACCCCACAGGCTGGCAAACCTCTTCAAAATGGTTCCATGGCGACGGCTGGCTCTCGTTCAATGGACGTCAGAGCGGGCACAACCAGCGCTACAATTCCAATATGCAGATAATGGACGACTTCCGTCGCACGCCGGCAAAGCCCATCATCGAAATTGAGCCGTTGTACGAGGATCATCCGCTCGAATTCAACCCCGACAACGATGGTCACTCATGTTCGTGGGATGTGCGTCGCACCCTCTACTGGAGCGTATTCTACGGCTCGGCAGGTGTAACCTACGGTCATCACTCTGTCTGGCAGATGTACGACAAAGACAAAGGCCCTATAAACAGGCCTTTGATGACGTGGCGCGAAGCTCTTGACCGCCCTGCGGCCGGACATGGTGTCTATCTGAAACGTCTGATGGAGTCGCGTCCCTATTTCTCGCGCATACCTGCACCCGAATTTATTGTAGATGACAAAGTGTGGTCGTCCGTTCCCGGTGCAGGGCGCTACCGCTTTGTGGCAACCATGGACAGCGACGGTTCGTGGGCCATGGTCTATGCTCCGCTTGGTCGCACCTTCTCTGTGAACCTGAAAATGCTCAAAGGCGAAAAACTGGTTGCATGGTGGTACTCTCCACGCACAGGCAAGGCACAGAAAATAGGCAAACTCGCAAACGACGGCTTGCAACGCTCATTCACTCCTCCCGCCGATGGCGAAGCGCTCGACTGGGTGCTTGTGGTGGACGATGTGGCGAAGAAATATCCTGCTCCGGGAAAAAGGTATTAAACAGCCAACAATAGATTACTATTTTACACCCTTATACGCATAGTTGGGTTTTTTGAAAAACCTATAATTTTCGTGCGACTCGCGTTTGAAGACCATGCGGTCGGGAATCTCAATCTCATCGTTCAATTCCACCTTCCACACGAGAGTATTTTTATTTCTCAATTTTAGCGATACTTTCTTGTATCTTGGTTCGCTTCTGCTCCCCACCGGAGAGTGCGAATAGACAGCTTCAACCCTGTTGCCATCGGGCATAGGCATAGAAATGTCGGCCTGCATAGTTCCGTCTCTATCTTCGTAGGGGATAAACAGCCAAGCATACCTGAATTTACCATATACGGATATCAGCAACGAGTCGTTGCGCTCACCAATGTAAAGGCACGAAATGCCCTTTTCGCCTTTGGGCTGCCACATCCATTTGCCTATGAAAGGAGAGGAAGCATTGTAGGCAGTTGCATTATTCTTGAACGATGCGCAGGAGGAAAATATCAACAACAGCACAAAAATATAAAGAACTCTTTTCATGACTACTTATTATATTCTTTATAAACTTCATTTATCACATGAGAAAACTCCATATTTTCGCTATTTTCACGTTTGAACACCATTTGTCGAGGCAGCCCCCAATACCCACCACCTACTGTTAAAAACACTAAAGTGTTTTTATTCATAAGTTTAATTGTAATAGAATCGAAATTAGCAGCCTTGATTTTTGATTCTTCTTTACAATAAACAGCATTTATAGTGTTTCCTTTTTTAGGATTGGCTATACATACATCAGAAATGCCCAAACCTTTTTCATCGTCCATAAAGCAACTTACCCAATTTCCATAATTCAATACTGCGCATATTCCAAGCATTAGCGAGTCATTACGCTCGCCAATAAACATACCAATATTTCTCACACCGTCTTTGTCGTAAACCCATCTCCATGTTCCAACGAAAGGCGATTGGCCTGTTTCTTTCACTTTGTATGTACTATCCTTGTCATACAACTTGGTATACTTTTTTGTCTTAAAAGAAGCACACCCCATAAGAAATAACACCAGTAAGAGTACTGAAAAAACTTTCTTCATAATACAAATTTATTAATATTGGTACTTGCTTTTATATTTTTTCATAAAACCGACAGAATCTGACAATTCATTCAATCGATTCATCCACCCCTTAATATTCTTCAAGTTATTTTGCCAACTATCAACACATTTATCATAATTATTTCTTCTATCTGTTTGAATATCATCAGCAAACAAATCAAACTCCATATCATTTATGGCTTCTAATGTGTTTTTATCCATGCAACCATTAGCAACAATATTATAGCCTCTCATTCGCAGATTTTGTTGCATACGTTCAATAACACCTTCTGCACCGGAATTTATTGTATAATCATTAATCAACATAGCTTTGCGTTTATCTCGTATATACCCCAAATTATATCTATCCCAATGTGCTTTGTATAACTTTTTAGCATCTTCCAATGTCAGCGATTTAATATCCGGTGCTATTCCGGGAACTTTATTTTTGTAATCATTATAGAATATTTTAGTTATTCCATACTTCGTTTCACCACCTGCATCATAAGGACTGTTTGAGTAACCTCCCTCAAATTTAAGAGTTATAGGTATAACCGATTCGAATTTGGCATTGTTCAATTCTTCGAAATACTCACCATAACCTACTCGTTGCAATGGCACGGTATCAAGTCTGCCGTTAAGACCTACTTTTACACCATTCTGCATACGGTCTGCCAATTTTTCGAACTCCCATGGGTCCATATTCAACCTCTTTTTAGGTTGTTCTTCAGCGGGCTTTTGCATTTTATCGTTGTTGTTTTTGGCAAATATGCCATCTGACAACGGTTCTTTACTCCTATTCCAATTGCTATCCAGAAGATAATATTCCGAATCATCTTTCTCGTCACCATACATACTTGGGAAAATCGACCTTAGAGCATCATTTTTCTTCTTTTCCTTTTCCAAATCCTCTCTCTTGTCAGAAATAAACATGTCCATAATTGTAAATACTTTAAATGTTTTTTACAATTATACGACCAGATACCCCGAATCAGTTTGCTTTTTTAACACAAAAACAAAGAGCAATACATCCTTATGCAAATATATATTATCAAATAAGTTTTTACAATAGTAAGTTCGTTTTTTTAAATCTATCTGCTACCGTCAAAAATAGAAAAGTGAAGTAACCCCGAATGTTTAGATAAAAAAACATTCGGGGTTACTTCATTAAGTCAACCTTTTCTATCTCTTTACAGCGGATTGCCGCTTATGGTAACACTTGCCATTTCGCTTCTTTTTACCAGCCATCGGTATACGATGGGAATCACGTAGATGTTCAATAGGGTAGAGGTGAAAAGTCCTCCCAGCACCACAATTGCCATTGGGCTTTGTATCTCATTACCCGATGAAGAGCCGTTCAGTACCATTGGCACAAGTGCAAGCGCTGAAGTGAATGCTGTCATAAGTATCGGAGTCAGACGGTCGGCCGAACCTGCGCTGATAGCCGCTTCAAGTTCCATGCCGTCGGCTCTCAGATGCTGATAGCGCGACACAAGAAGTATTCCGTTGCGTGTGGCAATGCCGAAAAGGGTGATAAGTCCGATGATGGCAGGAATACTCATCACCGCCGATGAGAAATATGTGGCAACGACGCCTCCAATCAGCGCTAGGGGCAGGTTCAGCATCACAACAGCCGACAATCTCATGCTCTTGAATTCTCCGCACAGCAGTGCAAACACAATGCAGAGCGCAACGAATGATGTCAGCCACAGGGTGCGTGCAGCGCTTTGTGCGCTTTCAAACTGTCCGCCGTACTCCAGACGATAGCCCTCGTCCAACGGCAGTTCCTTCTCTAGTTTTGCGATAATGGCATCTACCACTCCGTTGACATTTCCGCCGGTGATGTTGGCCGATACCACAACCTTGCGTTGAACATTTTCGCGGCTGATGGCTGCAGGGCCTCCGCACGAAACAATTTCAGCAACAGCTTCGAGCGGTACCTTCTCTCCGTCGTATGTGTCGATAAGGGCATTCTTTACACCCTCCATGCTGTCGGTGTTGTCGGGAAGCAGACGCAGTATAAGGTCGAAACTGCGCTCCTCCTCATATATCTCACCCAGTTTCTTTCCGGGGAAGGTACTCTCTACAAAGCCATTGAATTGCTCCATGGTTATTCCGTAGTGTGCCAGACGTTCGCGGTCGGCGCGTATCTGTAACTGGGGTGTCTCTACCTGCTGTTCAACGTTCAGGTCGACAACTTCGGGCATATTTCCAAGAATCTCTTTTACTCTGTTTCCCAGTGTGAAAAGTGTACTCAGGTCGGGGCCGAACACCTTTATCGCAAGGTCGGCCTGCGTGCCCGACACCATGTGGTCTATACGGTGTTCCAGCGGCTGTCCCACAGATGTAACCACTCCGGGAATAGTTGCAAGGCGGCTGCGAACCTCTTGCAGGAATTCGCTTTTCGAGCGGTTGTCGAGTACGAAGTTTACATCAATCTCGGCACCGTTTGATGTCTGCGAATGTTCGTCAAGCTCGCCTCGTCCGGTGCGACGCGCCGTGCTTGTCACCTCGGGTATTTCCAGCAGTTCCTTCTCTATCAGCTTGCCTATGCGGTTCGACTCCTCAAGCGATACGCCGGGGCGCGATACAGCCGATATTGTCAGTGCATTTTCGTTGAATTCGGGGAGGAAACTGCGTCCCATGAATGCCAATGCCACAAGCGCCACAATGAACAGCGCAACAGTGGTTGCAATTATCTTTTTCGAATGGCTTAGGGCTCTGTCCAGCGAAGCGCTGTATTTTTTCAACAACCACTGCTCGACCCAGTTTTTACGCTCCTGACGTTGCAGATACTTATCGCCCGACAGCAGCCATTTGCACATCAGCGGAGTGACGGTGATTGCCACCAGCAGCGACATCAGCAATGATATAAGATAGGCTATGCCCAGGGGTTTCAGCATGCGTCCTTCAAGTCCGCTCAGGAAGAACAGAGGCATAAAGGTGACCATGATGATGAGTGTGGCGTGGATGATTGATGAACGTATCTCCGACGATGCCTCGAACACTATGCGGAAAGTGGAAAGTCGCTCCGCCTCAGGGCGTGCATGGTTCTCGCGCAGTCGTTTGTAGACATTCTCGACATCGATGATGGCATCGTCCACCAACGAACCTATGGCTATGCACATACCGCCAAGTGTCATTGTGTTTATATCCATTCCCAGCAGGTACAGTACAATGACTGTTCCCAACAGCGACAGGGGTATGGCAACGATTGATATTATGGTTGTACGCAGGCTCATGAGGAACAGGAACAGCACCAGCACCACGCATACGGCACCTTCGATGAGTGCGCGGCTGACATTGTTTACCGACGAACTGATATAGTCCGATTGACGGAAAATCTTTGTGTCGAGCTTGACATCGGCAGGCAGTGATTTTGCGACGCTCTTCAGGTTGCGCTCTATGTTTTCCGTAACATTCAGGGTGTTTATGCCGGGCTGTTTCGAAATTGACAGGATGACCGATGGAGTGGCATTCTGCGAAGCATATCCCATGCGCACAGCTCCGCCAATGCGTACGTCGGCAACGTCGGCAACCACTATCGGGCGTCCGTTGTGCATCTTCACAAGGGTGTTTCCCAACAGCTCTACGTCGTTGGTACGTCCCATTCCGCGCAGTGCATATTCATTGCCATATTCGCGTACTACACCTCCGGCAGTATTGTGGCTCATGGATGCAGTAGCAGCCTCAAGTTCGTGCATTGTCACACCATAGATTGCCATCTTGTCGACATCTGCAAGCACCTGATACTGCTTGAAGTCGCCACCAATGATGGTTACCTGCGAAACACCTCCTGTGGCAAGGATGGCAGGCTTAAGCACCCATTCGGCAAGCGTACGCACCTCCATCAGCGAAGTTGTGTCAGCCTGCAGTCCTATGAACAATATTTCGCCCATCACACTGGACTGTGGGGCAAGCATCGGGGTGATGCCCGACGGAAGAGCATCGGTCAGCGTCACCAGTTTTTCACTTACCACCTGTCGGGCTTTGTATATGTCGACATCCCAGTCGAATTCCACCCACACAAACGAGAATCCCTGTGACGATGTTGAACGCACGCGACGTACGTTTGTTGCGCCGTTGACGGCTGTCTCTATCGGGAATGTAACCAATCGTTCCACCTCTTCGGGTGCCATTCCTGTGGCGTCGGTCAGCACCACCACTGTGGGCGAGGTGAGGTCGGGAAATACGTCAACCTCTATCTTCTGTGCGCAGTAGATACCGCCAATGGTGACAAGCATCACTGCCATCATTATCGCCAGTTTGTTGTTCAGCGAGAATCGGATTATGGAGTTCAGCATTTTCTTTTCCTCCTTTCCATTAGTGAACGTGACCGGCGTGAGGATCCAGTGCGCCTGTTCCCTGTGCCAGTTTCAACGAGATTGCACCATTGGTGACTATACGTTCACCGCTGTTAATACCGCTGTTTATCCGGGTGTTGCGTCCATCTGTTACTCCGGGGGCAACAAGGCGTTTCTCAAAGAGTATAGGTGTGTGCTGCACAAATACAAAGTAGCGTCCCATCTCCTCGACGAGTGCTGTGTTGGGCACAACTATTCCCTCGCTCTTTTCGGGGGCTATCAGGTACATGTTGACAATGTTTCCGGGAACGACCCCTTTAAGCTCTTTGGCAACCACTGTGACGGGTATCATGTTGCACTCCTGCTGTATGCTGCGCCCTACGCCGGTGATGCGCCCCTTAATCTCGTCGAGCGAGAGGCATGTGCCGTCGTTCAGTTCAATGTTTATGTCGGTGACGTTGCGTAGTGCCTCGGCGTGACGCACCGATACTTCGCAGAACAACTGTACCTCGCCGTCGCGTTGCAGCGTGGCAAGCGGTGTTCCTTCTGCCACGTAGTCGCCACTGGCTACGGCAATGTCCGAAATGTAGCCTGTCACTGGGGCTTTAAGTTCCATCTTGCCGCTGTTGAAGTTCTTTTTCAGATTCTCGTATACGGCCTTTGCCTGCAAGTATGCAGCTTCGGCCGACTGATAGTCGCCCAGGGTGACGATTCTTGTCTTTACAAGCTCCTTTTTGCGCTCATATTCGCCTTTTGTGTAGTTGTAGCGGCTCTCAGCCTCGGCAAATTTTACGGCTGCGTTGTTGTCGGCAACATCGCCTGTCTCAAGGGTGAAAAGTGTTTCGCCGCTTCTTACAGAGGCACCTACTGCTACGCTGTTGTTGTAGCGCACTTTGCCCTCGGTGGCAGCTATCAGGGTGGTTACATTTTCTGGTGCGTTTGTAACCTTGCCAACCCCTTTTATTACTCTGTTTATGGGCTTTGGGGTAATTATTTCGGTTGCAAAGTCTATCTTCCAGCTCTGCTCTTTGGGGAAGGTAACCATGTTGCTTCCGCTTGCATGTGCGCTTTCGTGTGCGTGGTGGTGGTTGTGTTCACCTGCTTCGCACACATTTACCGAAAATGTTGCCTTGTTGCTCTTGCCGGCAACTTCGGCGTCGCAGATAAGATAACCGATTCCGCCTTTGGCAGGGGTTATATGGCAACGATATATGCCGACTGTTTCTCTCTTTGCAACAGCTTTTGATACCGAGCCGTTTACCGAGAGTGTGAATGTTACCTGCTGTTGGTCGAAAGGCTTGTAATCACTTAGTCGGGTTATGTGGGCAATGATGAATGTCTCTTCGCCGGCGTGCATGTTGCCTGCTTCAATTAAAATTTCAAGCGAATCGCTGTATGCCGCCATCATCTGCGGTTCCGATGCTCCATGCTCGTGTGCATGGTCGTGGTCGTGTGAGTGGCTGTGGCAGCTGCCTAAGGTTACCGACAGCAGCAGCGCCAATGTGTATAATATGATGTTTTTCATTTGACTTTACTGTTTGATTGTGTGGATGTAATGTTTACTTGCGATTTTCAAAGAGTTGAATATCAAACAGTCGGCGGTGCGCGCAGCGCAGCTGGGCCCCGTTGCCGGTCGGGTATTTTGGGAATCTTGCAGTGTGGGCGGATGTCGCCCGCTTCGGGTGCAAACACCATTGTCATGCACTCTGCAATGCAAAATGGCGATGGTTCGCAGTTTATATAGCTTTTACTCTGCTCAAATTCATCGTCCGGACAAACTGTGTAGAACAGGTCGCTGTCAGGGCACTCCGCATCGTGGCGGTGGTGGCTGTCGGCATCGTTGTTGTCACACTCTTCGATACCTATGTGTATTGTGGCAACACAACTGAGTGTTTCCGGCAGGTGCAGAGCATGGTGGTGATGCGGCAATATCTTAATGCTCAGCAATATGACTATTGCTGTAAGCACCAATGAACAGGATATTGTACGCATCGCTCTGAGCATCTTTCTATCTGTTTTTATAGTTTTCGGCCCACTCTTTCTCTATGTAGTTGTCGACAAGTGTGCAGGCATGTGCGCTGAAGTCAAGTCCGCATCTTATTATCCTGTCCCACTTCTCGGCTGTCAACGATTCTATTTCGTCGCGTCTTGTTGCGCTCTCCATCATGCCGTAGACCACTCCCGCATTGAAATTGTCGCCGGCTCCCACGCTGCTCACCACCTCTACGGCAGGTACATTGTAGTCTGTTGTGTGGTTGCGGGTAAAAAGTTTTACTCCGTCGCCACCATGCGTGCAGATGAAGTTGGGACAATAGAACTTTATCTTCTGCTTGTATATTTCAGCAGCGTCGTCAAGGTCATACAGCACCTTGAAATCATCTATCGAGCCGCGTACAATGTCGGCGAACTCCAGATTCTCAATGAGTGCTTCGCTCAGTTTCAGTTTTTCCGCTTCGTGGTTCTTACGGAAATTAACATCGTAATAAAGTATTGCTCCCCGGCTGCGTGCATACTCCAGAAACGCTTTTACTTTGTTGCGCAGCATGGGGTTAAGCACAAAGTATGAACCATAGAGAACAATGTCGTCGGCCTCTATTGGTGGAAAGTCTATCTCGAGATGGTCGTTGCAGCTCTCTTTGTGAAAAATATATTCCGCATCATTGTTCTCGTTGAGAAAGGCAAGGGCGATGGGCGATTTTGCATCGCGGAAACGGTAGAGATATGCTGCGTTAACGCCACTCTCTTCAAGACCGGCTGTGATAATCTTGCCTACGTGGTCGTTGCCTGTTTCGCTCACCAGGATGGCGTTGACACCTATGCGTCCGAGCGAAATTATGCTGTTGAACACCGAACCGCCCGGTACGGCTTTCACAGGCTGATTGTTCTTGAAAATTATATCGAGTATAGTCTCTCCTATTCCTATTACTTTCTTCATTTTTCGCTGATTATCTTTTTCAGTTGGTCGAAGTTGTCGGCTGTGGCAAATCTCTCATATGCATTGTTGCGCAGGAATCCGCCTCTGCCGTATTCGTCGAGCAGTGCCAGCAGACTGTTCCAGAATCCGTTGACATTGTAGAAAACCACCTTTTTGCTGTGGTAACCTATTGTGGCTGCTGCCATCACATGAAAAACCTCGTCGAGTGTGCCTACACCTCCTGGCAGTGCAACAAATTCCTCAACCCCATCACGGACGGCGCGGTTCTGCCCATCCTGCACCTGAA
>JAEIGA010001351.1_pt1 | contig 38163 bp, 81 predicted proteins | sample 9270691 | NCBI WGS metagenome assembly JAEIGA01 (sample SAMN17057246, study PRJNA624740) | gut metagenome | biome: biome; isolation source: fecal sample | host: Bos grunniens | place: China: Xizang | collected 2019
TTCAGGTCGCGAAGCAGCCACTCCCACGTCGGATTCGTCAAGTCACCGACCTTCCATTGAGTCAGCCAGCTGAATATCCCGTATGACTTATCGCACCAGGCCGGCTGGATCGGATGCCCCTTCCCTGAAATAGAAAGGTATCGTGTGCCAGTGTTCATCTTGCCCATAGTGCGGTACATCTCCCGGGCATACTTTCCGTATGTGTTCTCCTTCGACCCATGAATGAACCACAATGGCATGTGCGAGAGCTTCTCCAGCTCTTTGCTGTAGTCCTTGCAACAGCTCAGTGCAGCCCCTGCAGAGAAATATCCAGAATACTTCAGCATGACCTCGATCACGCCCATAGCCCCAAGGCTATGACCTGTAAGCGAGATCCGTTGCATGTCTGCTCCAACCGATTCCTCCACAAAGTTGCACAGATTGATCAGGTCAGAAGCGTAATAGCTCCAGGTCTTCTTCGGCAGTTGGGGCATCAGCACCCAGCAGTCTGGCCTGAACTTGCCGTTCTTCAAAGAGAGATACGGCTCCCTCTTTTTGAGTTTGCTCAGTGACGACCCGATCTCCCCCGAGCCGTGTAGCACGACCACCATCGGAAGCCCGAACTTATCCTTGCCCTCCAAATGGTCCGGATCGTACAAAAGGTACTTGAATTTGCCGTATGACATCTCCGAAAGCATGGCATCTCATCTCCTTTTCCGTCCAAATATAAAACGCGCCTCTTAGAACGTTCTCAGAGCCCCGTAAAGGCCCCTCTCAGCCGTTTTAGCCCTTCTGTCGATACCTGGGTAGGGTATTATAAGAAACGCATATAAAGGCATTAGAAAGCCTTATACAGCAAGGCTCCTGTCGTGTTCCTTGAGAATGTTAACGACCTCTTCAACATGTTTTTTGACAAATGTTGTTGATCTGTCATTCATTAGTATGATTGTGCTATCAGGGTCTCCGGCAACCGGCCCTACTGCGGTAATCGTATTGGTGTTGATGTAAGTTCTATTGTCAGAGTCATCACTCGTCAGCTTGCTCAGCTTCAGCAGCATCTGTATCACCTCTTTGTCGTTTCTCCCACGCGATGCGGTCCACACACTCACCGCAGGTCGCCTTCGCCGGATAGGTGCACTTCTCGCAGGGATTGGGATCAGTGTCAGGCTTTCCGTTCGAAGCTTTGACCTCGTATCTCGCGCCGCACTTCTTGCATATATGCCTGTTGAGTTCTTTTTCGAACGTCATTCTGCCTCCACACACAGAGCATGAATACGATATATAAACATCATTGGCGCAATTCTTCAGCTCGTTGAGTGTGCCTTTGAGCTTGACTTTCTCATCCTCCTCCGCCAGAATATCCATCTCCATGACGGTCATGATGGCGTAGTTCGCCAGGTCCAGCAGGGTGTCGCGGATGCTCTCGTCGTTCACCTTCTGCTCGCTGCCCTCACGGCTGAGCTTCTTGAACCGGTTCAGCTTGTCCGACAGCCGGATCCTCGCCATGGCCATACCCTCTTCCACAAAGGTGTCGTGGAAGGAATCGCCGTAGTCGTGGTTCTTCTGCTCATAGATCTTGTTCAGACCCTTGCAAATATCCATGTGCCTTTCTACCTTGGTCATCTTTTTTCCGCTCCTTTCTTTATCTTCCACACCCCTCCGCCGGCATTGAACCAGTCGGCGAAGCTCTCATTACATTCCTTGCACAGCTCTATGTCCCGCTCGTACTCATCCAGGTCCTTCTCGACGAACAAGTCACAGAAGATGTTCCCACGAATGACGGTGCGATGAGGGAAGCTTCTACTTATTTCCGGTTCACGCGGAATGACTTTTCCGCACCGGTCACACTTGTGGATTATCGCCATAGTTCAAAACTCCTCTCAGAACGCTTTCAGACGCCCGTAAAGGCCCCTCTCAGCCGTTTTAGCCCCATCCGCTTATACGAGGTAGGGTAAATATCCAGCGGCTTAAAGAGGCCTTTACGCTCCTTTAACAATCGACAGCTGACGATCCGTCACATCCCCAAAACGTCTCGGTAGTAGCTCATCGTATGGTCCACCATGATGTCGTAGAGCATGTCATCCGGCTCGTTGTCGATGTACAGCTCGTCCTTCTCGGTGTCCTCGATGATCTCCATGGCATCCTCGCCCAGCACACCCTCCTGATCCGGTTCGATCTCCTGGGTGATGTCATTGACCAGCACACCGTCCTCCTGATAGTAGGTGTAGGTGTCGCTGTCCCTGACCTCCAGGTCTCTCTTGAAGGTGTCCTTGTCGATCATCCGGATGTGCAGATCCTTTCGATTGACTTCGTTGGCCTTATCGAGAATGTCGTCGAACGGATTGCCAAGGTCGAAGTCCACAGGATTCTTGCTCGCCTTGGCATAGGCCTCTGCAAAGGCTTTGGTCATCATCGTCCTGCCGTTGCCCTGGATCAAATATCCATTCTTTCGAAGCTCTCTCCGTTGCTCACGGGTCAGCTCGTCCTTTAGGTCCGCTTCCGAATCATCCTCTTCGCCCACGTCGTCCGAATCGTCCGGCGCAACGCGGTCAGCAAAGTGAGTGTCAAAAGCTTCAGAACGGTACTCCTCAGACAGCTTCTCAATTTCCGCGGTGGAGGGCTTCTCCGGGCGAATATCAATTTTTTCCTGTTCAGCCACTTCTCGTATTACGGCTTTGGTCCGAAGGCTGTTCAGATTCTTCTCCGTCTTCTTCTCAGCCTTTTGCAGCTCCTTCTCACGATCTGCCATGGCCTTCTCAGTCTTTCTCTGAAGCTGGTCTCTGAGTTGCTCGTTTTCTTCCTGCAGCGTTCGAATCGTGTTCCGATACTCCTTGGCAAAGTGCCTCCCGGCAAAATATCCACCGAAAAGACCGCCAAGGAGGAAACCGATCGCACCAGCAATCAAATTCCCTCCTGCCATAATTCCACTCCTTAATCTTTACTTCCTATATTCACAAGCCACAGATAGCAGCCGATGAATATCAATAGCGCGATCATGTTACTCATGTGTTGTAAGCGATCATCTTACGAACATGCTCGTCGGTATAGATGTTGCCGAGCTCGTTGATGATCGGTCCGTCCACGTTGAAGTCCAGCAACGGTGTGTTGGAATCGCCGTCGATGAACGAAAGGTTACAGGGCAGCTGTCTCGGGTCGTCGTTGAACACGCCAAAGGAAACAGCGTGATCACCTCTGACCGAATCATACATCCACCCGACGATCTGTCCGTCAATGGTCGGCGGGAAGCCAAGGCGCTTGTACACGTCGTTCAGGAACAAATATCCATCGCGAACAAGACGCCCGTTCATCTCCTTCTCGATGAAGCGCAGATTGTCCTGGTTGACTATATTGTCGTCTCGCCAGACGGGATTCTTCCAAATCCACTGCTTCTTGGCTTCATCCCATTCGCCCTCGTCGAACACTCTGGCGTATTGACTGATGCCTGGGCGCTTCTGAACGTATTCGGTCTTCTCGCCGGTCACCTCTCCGGTCTCAGGATCCACCTGCACATGGGTCTCCTTGACCTTACCGTGCATGTATTCCAGATCCTTCTCCTTGCCCTGGTCCTCGATGACCCGCTGGCGATACTCGTCAAAGGACTTGCTGAGCCCGGCCAGTGCCACGGAGGTCTCCAGCCAGCGCTTCTTGAGAATATCAAGGCCCTTGAGGTTCAGTGCGACGCTGATCAGACCAAGAACCGCCGGCAGCGCGAAATTCTTCACGACCACTACAGCCATGTCCTTGCGAATATCTTTTACAGCCGCCTGCTCGTTGACCGTCAGTTCCTTCATGGGGCGCATCTTCTCTTCGTCGCCCTCGCCGTAAACCTTTCGAATGGCCTCTTCACGTTCTACGCAGTCCTTTACGACAGGCTCACTCTTCACCGTGGCCATGCAGGACGTGATCACGCATCCAAGGCCGAACAGTATACTTCCCGCGGCGCACAGCTCAGGCGAGATGACCTTCGCTACCGTCAGGGCCTTTGCCAGTCTTCCACCAAGTTTGAAAGGCAGATTCATATGTCAGTTTCCTCCTTCAAAAAATATCAATATGTTACCGTCCGACGACCTTACAGCAGGGCCACGCCGCGCGAACGGGTTTGTAGAACCGACGATAGAGTCTCGCCGCCACACCGAGCTGCTGGTTTTCCAGAGCCTTGCGGTAGCTCGAGTTGGGATCCAGGTACTCCTTCCAGTGCAGTGCAAAGTAGGACGTCTTGATGGGCGCGCCCCACTTGTCGGTTTTCAGCGGGTTCTCCTTGTTGCGCTTGTTCATCTGCTTGACGCCTGCGACCTCCATCATGTGCCTTGCAATGTTCCTCTTGATTTCCCTCATGGTATTCTGCTCCTTTCATTGATCAGAAAAAAATAGAGAAGAGTTACTCAATTCGAGCAGCTCTTCTCTTCCCTTCATATCAGTCTGTGTTTTCCTCGCGATTTTCATCATTCGCTTCCGGGGTTCCGGGAATGTTGAAGTCTGTCAGGGGCTTGACGCTAATCGCGTAGCTAAGCCTTCTATCGACCATTCTCGACGCGTCCTTGCTCTCACGCCTGGCAAGGGCCTTGCAGATCAGTCCCGCGATGGTCAGTGCAATGCCGCCCACAAGGGCACCATCGGCATAGCCATCTGCATAACAGACCTGTCCCTTTGCATTCGTGATGTCAGTCATGCAGTCGACAGGGGTCAACCCGGCATTTTCGTACCTCTGCAGCATCCGCTCCTGCTTCGCACGGTATTCTCCCTTCGAAATGTACTTGATCGCCATAGTTAAACAGCTCCTTTCAAATATAAAGTTCATTATGTGGCGTGTTTCCTGCGCGATGTCAATTCATTAAAATGCGCCCTGATACTTCGCCTTGAGCTGCGGGATGCCAAAGTCCTGTTCACTCTTATTCCGGCCATCGATAACTGCCATTGAATAGTTGATCGCTCGTTGGATTTCTGAATCCATAGCACCTCTCAGCGTCATGTCGACGATCAGGTTGGACATTGTCTCCATCTGCTGGCTCTTTTTCTGGTTATTAGCCATTGTTAAAACCTCACTTTCTGAATATAATGTTCATTTCACTTCGCGGGCGCGGAGCTTGCGGTGAGCTCCTCCGCCCAGTTCCTGCAGAACGCGGCTTCCTGCTCGGTGATCAGGTCCGCCTCCACCAGGTCCTCCAGGCTTCGGTACACGTGGGTGTTCGAGCCGTTGATCAGCTCGCGTTCCATGACTTCCACGATCTTCTTGCGATCCAACGCCTTGGCCTTCCAGTAGGCGACGATCAGCTGATGCTTGTTTTGCACCTTCTGGTTCTCCTCAGCCATGTCGCATACTTTGCCCATCAGTGTGGCAAAGTTGCGAACCTGTTCGATTGTTCTTGCTTCCACGGTAATCACTGTCCTTTCCACCTCCTTTAAATATCAATTCCCTCAATCGATGATCTCGATCAACCGGTTGCCGTAGATCTGCCGGTAGATATCAATCTCGTCCTTGTACACGTCAACAAACTGGGGCGGTTTCCAGTCGCCGGTCTGCAGATCAACGTGGGCTGGGATGATCACCGAAATGAACTCCCCCGCCTTTTCCATCATGTTATAGGCCTTCGTCAGCTGACGATTCCGAACACGGGACTTCATACCGTCTCCTCCCGCAGGTCGATGATAAACGCAGCCTTGTCCTCGAAGCCCCTTCGGATCACGTGAAGTCTGCACCCTTGAGCCATAGTGTAAATATCAAACCCGTATCGGTTCTTTGTGGCAAGAGCTGCGTTCCTTGTATTGCTATGTTGCTTGAAGGAACTGACCATAAAAGTTACGCGCCCATACTTGTCACTGTCCATCATCATTCGTATGGGCCCAGAAATTTGTCCAGCTTTGGACTTCACAACTTCAGACTTCATTTGATTTCTCATGTCGTCTCACCTCGTAGGTCGATGATGAACGCAGCCTTGTCCTCGAAGCCACGTTTGATCACATGCAACTCATTGCCGTGGCTCTGGGTGTAAATATCATACCCGTGGCGGTTCCTGTTTCCAAGAGCCGCTGTCCGGGTGTTGAACTGCTGCTTGAAGTCGCCAACCTTGAATATCACGCGCCCATACTTGCTGCTGTCCATCAGGTCCTTTATGGGCTTCGAGACCTTACCGGATTCAGTCTTCATCTCAGCACCTACTTTCCCTCTCAAAAGTTTCAGTGGTTGAAGTCTCGAAACCTGTGCACTCAGCATAGATCTCCCTGAACGATTCTCGTAGCGGACAATCTTTCCGCCTGCCGCACTTGTACTTGTCCGTATGCGTCTTGCCATCAACGCCCTTATACATAGCGGTTTCGACAAGCTCTGGCTGTGCGATGATCGGAGATTGTTGCTTGTGTGCAGGCAACACATCGCACCATCCTCCGATCTCTTTCAAATTGCAATCACTGCAACACTTTGGAAGGTGCTCCATAATTTCAAGCTTTGCAAATATCAAAACTCAAACACCTCCGTATCAGGGTCGTTGAGCACGGCCTCTACCTCGGCAATCAGCTCCTCAAAACCCGGATCGCCCTCTTCAAGGACGGTGTAGTTCTCATCGATCTGTTTCATCGCGCTTCTCCTCCAGCGGGCACAGGCACCGTCTTCCGGTTTTGAATACGTCGATCACGGTGGTTCCGTCGGGCTGCTTTTCAGTGGCCCCGTCAAAGAGTTCCGGATAGAAGGTGACCGGACAGCTCTGGTGCTCATCGGACAAAAGCAGGCACTTCATGTTTTCATTTTGCAGCTTGCACTCCGAACAGGTCTTCGGAATGCACTTCATGGATTCGATCTTTGCAGTAATCATTGCATCCACCTCCAAATATCATTGGTTGAGTCGATTGAGTTAACCACATACATGGCTTCCGCCACAAGGGCCGTAGTGAGGTCCTCCGCATCCTGAATTGGCTTCCGGATAAAGGCGATCAAAACTGTGGTTCAAATTGCTATTGAACAGATCACGCAGAGGATTAACTGGCTTTGCGATCGAGAGAAAGTACATCTCGCATTCGTACATGGTCTTCAGCGAGGTTTCCTTCCAATCATATGCGACCTTGCCGTCCGGGAATATCACAAGATCGTTGATCTCGAGTGTATTGCCATCCGAAGACAGCACTGAGCTCTTCTCAAGCCCACGGTGATAACTGATGACCATGCCTTTGGGAGACAGGAACCGCGTCGTGTCACAGACGTTGCACTGGGTATGCCCTGCAAAGCGGTACTTGCTGCTGAGTGAATTCAAAAAAGGCGTGTACGGATTGTGTAGATTTTCCTTCTGTATTCTCCTCTGCTCCCAAGAATGCAGTGCAAAGTTGGCTCTGAAACAAACATTGACGTTCCCAGATTCGGTCCACATCGGCTCCCACCGTTTTACGATGTCTGAAATTGCATCCTCCGTTTCACGCATGACCACGACGTTGATTCGAACGGGCTTCTTGATTAGCTTCAACGCCTCATCGCCGACAATATCACAGTCATAGAACTTTCGATCGTCGTCGATATTCGTCTGGTGCCTTGACACGTTGATACCCTTGATCTTCGGCTCGTCGTTCACCAGGTCGTGAAACTCATCAAAGTTCCTTGCCGGAAGTGTGGTATTGATGTAGACGTTCTTATCTGCGGGAACCAAATCAATCAGCTCCCGCAGAACGTCCAAATCGGTCGTGGGCTCTCCGCCGGTGAACACTACGTCTTTGACAGGATAGATGTCACTGCCGAGTGTTCTGCCCATCTGAAATTTCACGTCTTCAACATTTGTGCCCAGACGATGATACATCTCCTTAGTCGTGCAGAACGCGCAGTTGTTCTCACAGTCATAGGGCACCATCACCGTCAGGGCAAAGTTGTCGCGACCGATCTTGAATATCATGCCTTCCCCTCCTTGAATCCGACAGGTCTCTCAACATATGCAATCAAGCATTTCCGGTTATCACGAGTGACGTCGGTCACAAAGTCGATATTAACCAGGTGGTCGAGGTTCCAGCCCATGCTCTCTCCGAGATTGCCTGAGCTGTCAAGGCCGAGTTCTTCATACCACTCGTTGACGGACACCCAGCCGTGCTCGAATATCCGTTTATTGAGTGCCTCCACGGCAAGAAGAATCCTTTCCCTGCTCGACGTGAAGGTCTTTCCACTCAGCGGATCGAAGAATAGCTTGCTGCTATAGTCATTATTCTCGTCCGGCTCGGTAGGCGGCTCAGGCTCTCCGGGGGCAATATACGGATTCGGCTCGTCCGGCTTGACCATGGGACCCCAGCCCTCCTCCATCATGATCTCACGGTTCTTCCTCAGAGCCTCGACAAATATGCCGATCTTCTCTTCGCGTTTCCTGGCCTTCCTCCGCTCCGCCTGCAGCTTCTTCTTCTCTTCATGCCGCTTCTTCTCGGCTTCGATCTCGGCCTCGCGCTCCTTTTGCTTCTCCTGCTCGTCCAGCTTCTTCATGGCGTAGCGCATGAGATCGTTAAACAGTTTGTGACCATACTCCTTGTCCAGGAACCGTTTGAACAGGCAGAACGCAATGCCCTCGTACAGATCGAAGGTCTCATCCTTGCCACAGACGCACCTGGTCTGGGTTCCGTCAACAAAGGTGATCTGGACAGCCCGGTCATTGTAGGTCTGAATATTGCAGATGGCAGGAATTTTGGGTGCAATGATCTTCTTAAGCAGACCGATCGATCCATCCCCGTCGATGTGTAGGTGGCTCAGCATGTCACAGGGAATATCAATGTGCGCCATCGGGCGTTCGCCTATTGTGTTCTCGATGCGGAAGTTTCCTCCAGCAGCGTTGATCATACTTACGAAACGGTTAAAACGATTGCTATCCATTTTAAATACCTCTCCTATTATCTCATTATCGTCGTCTTTCCACGGATACCTTCCGGAACACCTTGGGGTTTCTCCTAACGGCGCAGGGTTGCACCGGCAGTAGACGCCTTCTCTCGAGGCAATCAAGTTGTCAATGACTTTCGCTTTTCGAAACACTGTTCCAGGCTTGATCCCCTGTTTATACAGATTTGCATACTCTTCAAGAGTCATAGCACTCCCTCCTCAAAAAATATAAAAACCGGCAGGATGTAGAGTCCCACCGGTTAGGCCTTTGATCATTCTTCTTCATCGCCAAAACGCTTGTGCACCGGAATGTAGCGCCTGCGGGTTCCGTTGTGGGCGCAGTTCTCGACAGCCTGGATGATGTCATCAGCCAACACGGTGATCTTCTTGTCGGACAGGACGATCTCAACAGCGTTATAGGCGTCTTTCACCGAGTTCACTTCCATCTGCGGATAGCCCTTCTTGTCTGCACTGTCTATGACACAGTTAACCTTAATCATTGTGATTCCCTCCTGAAGATATCATTGATCGATGTGGTTCATTAAATACGCGCAGGCGGGTCCGTTGCATTATGGATAAACTGTCTATTCGACAACCGTCAGACCCGCCGGCAGCTCAGCCGTTTAGGCCATTAGTACAGAATCCGCTTCATGCCGCTCCCTCCTTCTCGTCGTTGTTATCTGCAATGGGCCAGATCTTGACCCATGGAGATCCGTAGCCGTCTTTGACTTCTACCGCATCCGGATTAATTTGCATGGATACCTTCCAGGGAAAATTCTCCCTGGGAATATCCGAGTCCGAAGCGGCAGCGGCCAGCACCATGCACGGTGCGTAGTCACAGTCGAGCCAGATGCTGGTTCTTCCCTGACCGGACAGCACCGAAAGCCGCATCAGAAGGTTGTTCTTGAACTTCCGAAGCTTTCCATAAGGAATGGGCTTTGCGATTTCATCTGCCAGCATCCCTGCGAATATACTGCCAAAGCTATTATCTCCATTGTCGTGCTTTACCTCACCGGAGATTCGCTTGGCCCACCACTCGGCAGCCGTGTTGATGGCCCCATTCGGAATCTTTCTGTTTTCCATCGACGTCTCCTCCTCATTTACATCTCACGGTCTTCAATCAACCTGATGAGCTTTCTCAGGATGTTTGCCGCGTTCTCAAGTTCCTGCTTGGACGCTTCGTACTTGCCACCGCCAATGCGATCTGTAATGTCTTCGAACTTTTCAGCCTGAGTCTCCGCCAGGTTGATAATTGCTACAGCATCGCCGATCTTCATTTTCACAACTCTCCTTACTGTTCAATATTGCATTTTTTTACGAGAACAACAAGTTTGCCAAGAAGCGTTGATATTTCGTCGACTCTATCGTTCCGTAAATGTACCATTCCAGTAATGTCATCGGTCATCGTTGACACATCGTCGAGATAATTCTTAGTCTCTATTGCTTCATTGAGCAAATCAAACACCTCTCCGATCTTCATCTGTCTTCTCCTCTCCTGAGCTCAGCATTGTACTCTGCAAGAAGCTCCTCATCCCTCAACTTGGAGCTCATGCGCTTCGCCATGCTCTTCTCTCCGGCTTTAAAGCCCTTATTCCACTCTTTGTGAAGCTTGTCGTCCCAATTCTTCGGCTTTGGTTCATTAGGATTGTCACGCTGGGCTATGAAACCTCCAAACCACATACCCATGATGAAGAACTCCATGAGAATGATTATCAACATGAATGTCTGCACGTCAGTCATTCTTTCCACTTCCTCCTGTACTTTCTCATATCCGCGTCAGACAACGCATAGACATAGCCGAAGCCCAGCGCCAGAAAGGCAACCAGGCTTACGACAAATTCAAATGTGCTCAGTCCAAATATCATTCAGACTTCCTCCAGTCTTGGCATCTTGAGAACGTAACCACCGGATTGACTTTGAACGATCGTCACCCCATCCAAACTCCTCCAGCACCATTTTTCCTGGGGCCATTCCGTTGGCTGCCTGGTGATGGTGTAGTAGTATTTCAGAGTGGCGAATCCACAAGCACTAATCCGTGCGCTGACCATATCCAGAGCTTCTTCCGCCTTTTGACGCGTCGGAAATACCAGGTCAGTATTCCCGGCAAGGGTATTGCGATTCAGCACTGCCTCGTCACCGTCTCTGGCCGGTCGAATGCTGCTGTATTCCAGCCTGCGAATCGACGATGTGCCACGGCTCCTGGTCACGCGATCGCTCTTCTTGTCGTTGTACAGTGCCATGTGCAGAAGATCCTCGGCCCCTCGCTTGAGACCGGGGATCAGCACATCAAATATCAAGTAGGTCTTGATGTCGTTGGCATCAACTGCAATGAATGCATCAGCAATGCGCTTCATCAAAGACTTCTTCTCAGGCTTTATGTCTCCTTCCAGAACTTTTTCAGGTTCTGAATCAGCAGCTCCAAGCGAACTTGCCTTTCGAATTCCTCCGGGAGCACGTATCGATGAGTAGCTGCTGTTTCCTGGATAGTCCGCCTCGGAAATATCAAGCTTCTTGCGCTCTGCCATCAGGAATCACCTCGGTTCTTGATGGGCCATTCAAAGCCAAAATCTGACCGCTTGATCTTGCACTGGGGCTCGCCGTCCTTCCAGAACACGATGCCTTCGACCAGATGATTATGTAGATACTCACGAATGCCTTCGAAGCTTCTGTCAAGGATGCCGATGACTTCCTGACCATGGCGAACCAAAATATCTTCCTTGATTCCATACGGATTGGAATTAAAATGCTTTCCAATCGCTTCGTAGGTTCCGTCAGGCAGATAGTGAACCATGTTGTTTCGGGCCTCGACAAACCACTTGTCAGCCGGGTCATTCTCGTCTACCAGAACCCAGTGAGGCCAATGCCCGGTCACTGGATCGGGATGATTGCAGCAGGGTATTGCCCCGGAAGGCGGTAGCTTGGTATTGCCACGCTTGTCCTTCTTGGCGTCGTACCGCTTGTAGAATTTACCGTCGATAATCGCACAGCACGCGCCGTCGATTTTTACGGTAGGCACGCCCTCGCCCTTGAGAACCCATTCGAAGCCGGGAGTCACCTCGGGCAGCACTTTGACTACCCGATGGTTCTCAAACTCCCGAACAAACAATGTCGGTATCTTTTTCATTACTTAGCCTCCTCGTTTGCCTGCTGCAGCCTCTGCATTCGATCTGCGATGCTGTCGATGGAGAGGTTGACGCAGTTGGAATACTGTCCGCCGACATACAGCCCGGTCAATGCTCCGCCAGCAATGATACTGTATCGCTCGATTTTGGGCGCATTGGAATCGCGGGTGATGTACGCAGCCGTCGCACCGAAGAACGCTCCAACACAGAACTTGATCAGACCTCCGACGATCTCCTTCACGGCGTTGGTCTTCTTCTCCTGAATATCATTGCTGTTCATTACTTTTCCTCCTCATTCTGCTTCATGAAATCTTCTCCGAAGTAGTAGTTGTTGGTCGTGATGGTGATCGTGCTGCAGCTGGGCAGGCCAGGAATCTTGGGCATATTCGCCATGCTGTCGGTGTGCTTCTTGAACAGCATCGCGCCAAATATCATTCCGCCAAGGCCCAGCAGGGTTGGAAGTATGTCAAATGCCGCGCCCTGCACCTCTTCCTTCACGGCACTGGAAGCGGATTTCGCCATCCGGTTGGTTAATTTCTCGAGCATTTTCATGGTTCATGCTCCTCCAGTCATCAGCTGATGCAAGAAAAAAATGATAGGACTGTGCTATCACAGCCCTATCGGTTTCCGAGGAATTACTGCTCCTCGGTTACAGGTTCGTTGGGAATGTCCACGTACTCGACGGAGTTCGTCTGTTCGTCGTCCTTCGGCGGCTCCGGAATCTGGGGAACCGGATCGGGGACAGCCGGAATCGTCGGCCGTATGCTTTCGGCCAGCTTGTAGCCAAGATAGCCTCCTCCGACAGTGCCTCCGAACGCAAAGAGTGCATGTGTCCACGGACTGGCCTTCACAGCCTTCCATCCGTTTGACACAGCGGCTCCTGCGCGCTTGAGGCCTGCCATGAAGAAGTTATCCTTCTTCTGAGCCGGTGCCTGCGTGGCGTTTCCGTTGCCCTGGTCGTTGGTTCCATTCGTATTCTGAGTCGTGTTCTGCATGTCCATCGTTTCAGACATATCGATCTCTCCTTTTTCTCGAATTATTAGAACTTCCCAAGTTCTTCATCATACGTCTTGTTTTCTTCGCGAGCTTTCGATGCATTCGAACGATGCTCACACCGACGGCGTCAAGCCCGCAGACCATCATCGCGTACCCCACCTGCAAGTATTCCAGGGGCTTGGGCGTTGGTTTCGGCTTCCGACGATACTTGCGCTTGCTATCCGCCATGGCCATTTTGATCTTCTCGTTGTGACTGACGCGCATGATGTTGTAATCGCGCTCCATGTTTTTGATGTCCTCAACGGTCGTTTTCTTGACATGCTTGCCTTTGGATGTGCACGCGTCTTCGAGAACGTCTGCCAGAGCGGCATCTCCACGCTTGATCACTACAAGAGCTCCATTCGTCCACATATAAATACTCCTCTCGCTTATCTTAATTCACTTGATACGGGTTGGGTGCAGAATACGACGAGTATAGCATGTTGCCCATCAATTGTCGTATGGATGCAACGTATGTCGATCACGTCGTCTTTTCCGCCAAGTCCTTCGTTGGGCCATCCATATCCTTCGCCAAAGTCTGTTTTGGATATGCCCAGATAATGGTACAGGTCGTTCAGAGTCAGGAATTCGCCTTCAATGTAGCGTTCGTTCAGTGCGTCGACCGCTTTGTTGATGGCATCCTCGCAGGAATAGAACATTCGCCCAGAAAACTCGTCGAAGCACAGCGTCGTTCCTTTTCCTGTCCATTCAATGCATGGCCCTTCCCAGGGAGCAATATCATTCGGCCTGCCAGCCTTCCCATCCTTATCGGCCTCTTTCGTCCCCGGAAGCGCCAGCTTTCCATTCTTATGAGCCATGTAGGCGCATCCTGCTGCAAGCGCGGCAATCTCTTTGTCAGCCATATACGCGGGCTTCAGTATGCAAAAGGACGTTGCAACCCCTGACGCGATGGCCGGTGCATAGGCAAGAAGTTTCTTTTTCGGATCTGTCTCCTGCTCAGCTTTCTTGCTGCACTTCACTGAGAGCCACGACGTGATCCCCACGCCCGCAACACCCAACCAGCTTAGTGCCAGTCGGATCAGTCTCACATTCATTTTCATTCCTCCTGAAACGATCGATCATAGCTAAAATAACCAGGACTGGAATCAGCAAAAGCGCGAAACCAATCCTGGATATGATAGTGTATACGATCATGTCTGCAATGACGACTCCCACCTGAATCGCCCTCTCAGTAGACATGTCTCTTCATATGTTCCTCCTTACTTGTACCGGATTGGGCGGTTGTAGTAGCAGATGGACAAACAGGCCCGTCCATCTTTTGTCTTGATGGCCTGAGAGCCAATATCAAGCATGTGGTCGACATTCCAGCCTCTATCGACCGCGAGACCGATGTCCTCCATGCCGAGCTCAGCATACCATTCATTGACAGATACCCAAATGCTTCCGAATATCTGTTTATTGATTCGTATGGCTGCATTCTCGACCTCATTCCAGCTGGATGTGAAGAGACGTCCGCTCAAAGGATCATAGATCAGTTCGTCCCCTTTTCCCGTCGCAATGACAGGTAGAGTCTCATCCGGTCTCTGATGGGCAACCTTTTCCTCAGCCAGCTCCTTCTCGACCTTTTCGACTTCTCCCTTGCCGCCCTTTTTCATCAGGGCCTCTTGGTACTTCGCCGCGGCCGTTTGATACGCGGATCCGGCAACCGCCAGCGCCAGCTTTTGCTGTTCTCCGACGATCACTCCCAATGCGATGCTTACCATGGATACAGCCGCTGCAGCTCCGGCAGGTGCGTACCCCTTGGCGGCAACTTTGAACTTGTCCATCTTCGTGGCGTCCGGCGGAAGTGCTTCGAGTTTTTCCTTGACCTCAGGCGCTTCCTTTGCGGTCAAATATAAAGCAGCTGCCTCGCTTCCTATGGCGAGACCAGCCAACAGCTTTGTCGCGTGCTTCTTGCAAAAGCTCCACAGCGGTTTAAGTATTGCTGGATTGATCATTTGTCGTTCCCTCCGTCTTGCTTAGTTGCTGGCCTGCAAATATCAACAGATCCGACAGGTACTTCATGCGATGCTTGTACCAGCACCGTATCCCGCAATCGACGATCGCGCAGATGATCGGCGCTGATACAAGCTCCAACAGAAGTACGGCGATGAAAATGTTAAATATCATTGCCGCACCTCTCGCTCAGCTGAGTTTGACGATCAGTTCCGGATTGGAGATGACCTTGTTGCAGGTCGCCACTGCCTCCGTGCTCTTGGCCATGGCCTTGGTCATCTTCTTCAGCTTCTTGTTGAACTCGTCCAGGGCGGCATCTGTGACATGGTCCAGCTTCTCCACGACGATTTCCTCCGCCCGGCGTTCGATCTGGCGTGTCACCTCGCTCTTGTCGAATCCAGCCACCTCGTCACTGATCTTCTTGACGATCTTGGACGCGATCTCGTTCTTCTGCTTGTAGACCTCCTCACGCACCCTGGTGTTAACCTCGTAGTTGATGTGGTTGGTCACACTGCGTCCTGCCTGGTTCACGATCCGGCCGATCTCGCGCTCCATGGCCATACCGGCAGCCTTGTCGACGATGGACTGCTCCACCTCGACCACGGTCTTGTCCGACAGGTCCTTCACGCTCATGTCCACCTTCTTTGCGATGCCGCTCAGCTGCACCAGCTTGATGCCACCGTACACCAGCATTCCCAGAAGGCCCAGTCCACCCAGTTCAGAGAGGCTAAAGATGTTGTTGCTGCTCATGATTCTTATCTCCTTTCATTGTTCGCGAGTGAAAAAATAGAGAGGACTGCGTTTCCACAATCCTCTCGGTTGGTCGTATTATTCGGCGGTCTGTTCAGTGGGGATCTCTTCCACCACATCTCCGTTCATTCGGAAGCCCAGGATCGCCAGCGCTTTGTCCTTCGCCTGGTCCATTGTCTCTTCGCAGAACTCACCGTCTTTGTCTATGATGGGCGTGTCGAACAGCTCGTCACCGAGCATCGTCCGAAGGCTCGCAATCGTGCTGAGCACGAGTGTATTGCCTGCGGTCGGCTCGAGATTGACGCTATCCGCCCATTCGGCTGCTTTCTCACAGTTCTTTGCGAAGAGATCCTTGTCAAAGTTTTCAGACTTCGCGTATGCGAATCCAGCTTTGGCTCCCTTCTTGAATTCAGTGATGTCCAAGATGTTGTTTTCCATGTTTACACCTCCAAAATAATATTTCACTATACGCCCTGTTCAGTTCGCGAACTCCGTCAGCTGATGATCCTTAATTGCATTTGCTCCAGCCGCAGTTTTTGCAAATATCACATCCGCCTTCGTGGGTCAGTGGTTCACCGCACTCAGGGCAATGGTTGAGTCCTTTCAGAAGAATTTTCGCTGCAGTCATGGCAATCGCCGGGTCGCCATTCTTCATCTCTTCCTTTATTTCAGAAATGGTCTCTTTCAAAAGCTCGTTCATCATCTCGTCGTGCATCTCCGCCAACGCCTTGCCCACCGCGATCGGACAGCAGGCTCCCGGAGAGGTGTCTTTCTTGGTGGCTCTCCGCGCCGCATACGACGGGCATATGCCACAGGAGTTCAGCTGATCCACAATGGCCTCAAGGCTCACTCCGCCCCTTGCCGCCAGAGAGATCATCCGTGAAAGCCCGGTATAGCTGTTGGCACATCCCCCGGTGGATCCCCTCGAGAGGTAGGTTTCCATCAGGTTTCCGGTCTCAGGATCGAAGAATGCCTGACAATGCAGCGAGCCGCAACCCGTAGTCAGCTTCCGCTTCTTGCCGATCAGGTTGTCACCGGCGGGGATGATGTAGCCTCGCGGAACGTCATTACGAGGAATATCATCAACAGTCGCCTTTTCTTCTTCCTTCTTCTCAGTCGTAAGTATGCCTCCTCGACGGCAATTCTCCCGGAAGACCGTCACGCCTTTCAGACCGTAATGCCACGCCAGCATGTACAGCTCCTCCACGTCCTCCACCGTTGCATCCTCGGGCAGGTTCACCGTCGATGAGATGGAAGCGTCCACATACTGCTGCCACACGCTCTGCATGCCCAGTCGATTCTGATACGGAATATCACGGGCCGTCACAAAGAACTCCGGCAGCTGCTCGTCGCTGTCCATCCCGTGAGCATCCATATACCGCTTGACGATTGGCGTGTAGACCTTGTAATAGTGGTCTTCCCCATGCAGGCTCTCTGTCTTGCGGGTGTAATAGTTGGCGAAGATCGGCTCAATGCCTCCGGATATGCCCAGCATCGTCGAGAGCGTCCCGGTCGGTGCAATAGTCAGAAGCTGACTGTTATACATGCCGTGCTCCTTGACGAATTCTTTGTTGGCGTCTGACACACACTGCTGGAACATTCCTGATTTGCAAAGGCTGTCGTAGTCGTATTTAGGGAAGGGATGGCCGTTCATCGCCGCAAGATTCGCAGAGGCGTACACAGCCGAGTTGAATATGGTATAGGCGATGTGCGAGCAGATTTCAAAGGAATCATCGCTTCCGTACTTGACGCCCATCTTGATCAGCATATCGGCTATGCCCATGACACCAAGGCCAATCTGCCTCCAGTCACGCACGCTATTCCGCTGCTCCTCCAATGGATGCTTGGGCAGTCCCTCATCCAGCACCCGATTCAGCGCCACGACAGCGGTAAATACCGTCTCTCCAAGGACCTCAAAGTCAAAATTGCCGGCCTCGTCCACGAATTCAGCCAGGTTGATACTCCCCAGTAGGCACGACCCACCGGCGGGCAATGGCTCCTCCGCGCAGGGGTTGACGCCCGCATATTCGAAGTTGTCGTATCCGCTGAGCAGATTCCAGTTTTTGATCATGTCCCAGAACAGTATCCCGGGCTCACCCATGTCCCAGTTGTTCTCGGCGATCTTACGGAATATGCTTCTGGCCACGTATGACTCTTCTTGGTGCTCTCCGGTCTCAGGCCTTGAGAACTTGACATTGAACAGACGATCCTGCTCCACTTCAGTCAAGAACTCATTTGACACTCTCACCGAAGTATTGGCCTTGGTCACACGGTTCAGGTCCTTCTTGATGTCAATGAAGTCCAGAATATCCGGGTGGCTCACGTCCATCGAGATCATCAGCGCTCCTCGACGGCCGTTCTGCGAGATCAACCCGGTCACCATCGAATACAAGTCCATGAAGCTCACGGCTCCGCTGGACTGCTTGGCGGCATTGCGAACTTTCGCGCCCTTGGGGGCCAGCTTGGAAATATCAATTCCACATCCGCCCCCATAGCTGAAGGTCCTGGCCAGCTTCTTGGCGCAGTCGAAGATGGACTCGATGTTGTCCTCCGGCGGCGTGATGACGTAGCAGTTGCTGTAAGTCACCTTGTTGTCCACGTCGGGAATCCCACGACTCGCCAGTATCCTCCCGCCAAAGAGGAACTTCTTTTCGATAATCAGTTGCCGAAGTTGCGGGTCTCCTCCACTCACCCGGTCCAGCCACTGCTCGAAGCTCTCGCCGTTGTAGCGGTACTTCTTCTCCCAAATATCAATGCCGATCTGGTTCTCAGCGCCCAGCCAGTCCTGTACGGTCATTTCAGGCATTTGATTCCCTCCTTTTTATTTCGTCCTTGATCTCATCTTCCAAATCGAAGGTAAGATCGTCCTGGACGGTATAGTATTCGAGCGCCCACAGTAAGCGCTCCAGTTCATCGCCGCTAAGTTTTCTCAATCTGCCGGCATTGTTCACACGTCTCCCTCCTTGCGATGGTTGCTCTTCTCGGTGTCGAAGCCCTCCGGATAGCGGGCCTTTAGCTTGTCGATGTTCATCTGCATGATCTCGCTCAGGTTCCAGCCCATGCTGTGACAGATCATCGCGATGTACCAGCACACATCGCCGACTTCTTTCTTGGCGTGCTCCTCATCCAGAGGCGCATTGTGAAATATCCATTTCTTGAACAGATCGGTCAGCTCTCCGGCCTCTCCGGAAAGTCCCATCAGACCGTTGACCAGCCCGGCGACGTCCTTCTTCTGTATGATGCCTGCAAGCATCCGATCTGCCAGCCTGTCCTGCGCGTGTCCGTCGTTGGTGCGCATGGCCAGCTTCTGGTATTCATTGCCTGTCATCTATAGGCCACCTCCTTCTTTTTGGTGTCTGCAGTAAATGGGCCGTTTAATGTAACGGACGCCGTGACGACTGTCTCACCAAAAGGGCCATCATTCGTTGACGCACGTAGACAGACGTTCTCCGGCTTGCAGTTCCCGATGTGCTCGGCGATGATACGTTTTATGTCATTCTCGGCAAGGTTTATGCTGTAAGTCATACCGACTTCGCCCGCTTTCCTGTGATCAGCTCCGAATGCGGCAGCTTTTCGATCCACGCGCATATCTCGCGCCATTCGGGAATTCGGTGATCATGTCTCTGAATATAAATCGTCTTCAGCTGCCGGTAATCCGTGGTGAAGCGGATTGTGTAGGTAAAGCCGCAGGGATTGGTATACAGAAGGCTCAGCATTTTCTCGGTCTTTGCCGGGTCGTTGTCATCCATGTCGTTGTATTCGTCCAGCAGCTCGTGCATCACGCCTACTGCCCGCTTATCGACGTATTTGCAGTAGCATTCGTCAAAGTTGAAATCGATCAGTTTATGCATGGTGCTCGTGCTCGAAATGATGTCGAGAAAATGGTAACGCTCGGCCTCCACCAGGGCCTTGACAGTAATGTCCATCGTGAACGCCACCCGGATGCCCTGCAGGTAGTTGTCGTGGCCTGTCCCCGGCTTGCACTGCGCAAGCTTGACAGCCATATCGGTGATTGCTGAACTGACGGAGTCCGGCTTTACAGTCTTCGGGAACTTGCTGGCCTCGATGCTCTCGTCGAAGTCATACACTCTCACGTTTCGGATCTTAACCATGCTCTCTTCATCAAAAGAGTAGCCTTTTACAATCTGACTCATGATTTTTGACTCCTTCCAAATTTCTTGTCTTTATAGCTGAAATACTCCATCTCGCGTTGTGTGTACCGCTTTCTTGTTAAGTCATCGATTCTTAAACTATCTTGATGCTTAATCGCATTGTCGACATGATGCGGTGATACAAGCTGTTGGGTCTCATAATCCGTCAAGCCGAACATCTTCTGGATGCGCTCGGCGATCTTTGGATGGGTAAAACCGCCGGCCTCGATCTCCTCCAGCAGTCTCGGGCTGATCTGAAGTGCTTTCGCGGCGTCATGCACATTCATGCCACGTTTGGCGCGCATCGATTGCATGGTCGCCCTTGCATCGCAAATATCATTGCTCAATGCTGCGGCCTCCCTTCAAAAGTGTCCAAAATGCCCCGCTTTAGGTTGTAATCCATTGTGGTGATCACAATTCTCGGACATTTTATCTTGATCATCTCCTGAAGATCTTCGTCAAAATGCTCTTTGGCTCTCAGCCAGGCATTATGCGTTGACCGGTTCTTCCGCTCCTTGTAGCGCTTGTAAAGCCGTTCGATCCAGGGCTTTTCCAACTGCTTGTCCGGAAATATCACACCCACGTCCTTCGTTCTGGCCATGATGCGCTTGACAACTTCAGGATGGGTGGAGACCATCACATAATAGCCCTGCTTTGACAGCAGCAGTGCCATATTGCAATAATCTGTCTCCCAGTCCTTTCGTTGCCAACGCCATCTTACCAACGGGTCTGAGCTGTCCAGATCGATAAATCGATAGTCATCCTTGGACAGGGTTGTCTTGCCCACTCCTGGGTATCCGAAAATTATCATTCTTGTTTGTCCTCCTTCTCGTAATAGCGCACCGTGACCTCGTACTGGAACTTGTCAAAACGGTCAGGGTACGCCCTTGGGTTGCTTACTGTGCCGTACTTTGCATATTTGGGGTTAGTCGTGTGCATACAGGAGCCATGATTCTTGTAATAGCAACTGTCTTTTTTACACGACCGATCTTTCCCGTTGCAAATGTAGGCTACCTCGACTTTCAACTTGTCTATCTTCATGCTGCACCTCCTTTCTATTGCGAAAAAAAAAAGAGAAGGGCCTTTTCAGGTCTCCTTCTCTTCGGTCGTTTTGGAATCTGCATCATATTCGCCGCAGTAATACAATACGTCCTCACTTATCTGCGACACGCAATACACTGATAGGCATGTCTCCGTGATGGCAAGTCCTGCTATGAACAGCGGAGAGCTGGCCAATTCCAAAAGGCCAGCCGCTGTGAACATCCAGAAAATTGCCACTGTAACAATTCCGCAGATCGTCAGTGCGCATATTGCAGCCAGTGTGTAGAATATTATTGCTTTAGTTTGAAATTTCATATTCCAAACACCTCCTCACTATGAGGCTTGTTTATCCGGCGAATCAGCAATCATTTCCTCCTAAGATAGTTGAATATACCTATTCTATTGATGGAGGAGCCGATCACATAAGCATCGTCTTCATCCCTAACGCCAAGAAGTTCAGCGCATTTATATACAATTTCCCTCCTTTGTATTTCTATGCCATCCCATGCTCCTTTTCGTTCCTCGTCCGTCGAGTTATCTACGGTCATCTTGTGGAACTTGCTCTCGAGTTCACTAAACTCCTTGATCATCTTCTTAAGCTGCCTGTTCATCTCTAAAACCTCCTAAAATTAATTCAAATCGAAAGAAAAAAATAGAAAGGACTTATTGCGCTTCGAACGCAAGTCTCCAGCAGTAGTTTGCTGGCGTTCTACCATTGAACTATTGCTGACGGATAGTTAAACCGCAGGGATTATCCATACGGCCCTCCGCCGGTTTATACTCCTCTCGTCCTTTTTACCTTTCACTAAGAGGGCTGTTGGTGTCGCGAGCAACGTTAGTGCTCATTATAACTGTAGTGGTACCGTTTAGTTGTGCGTTTGTGTTCCACGTCATACATGCTGTTAACGGTTCGATCATTGTGAATCTGATGCACAGCAATCTCGTCATCCGTGTTGTAAATATCTTTTGGATGATCTTTGATGTAGTCTTCAACGATTCTATGCATATCTTTACTCTGGTACATACCAAGAAACTCGTCTTTGCTGTACTCGTCACAACGCTTGTAAGTGTAGCCTTCCGGTATCGCAGGCATGCTGATTACCTCCTGAAAAAAAAAGCACCGCCGAGTTAAATCAGCGATGCCTTTTGGTCGAAAAAGTCAGTCGTCTAAGCACTTAAAGAAGCCAATCAACCCCAGTATCGCGATCCCCAGGAACAGTATTGCCATCCTTAACACTCCTTTCTGAACTTTTAACGTTCATTATGAAGTGTGTTCCGTTCGCGGGGAGCCCTCCGTCTCCAGCTTCCAGTGCTTAACGTCATCATAGGTGAAAAACAGCGTTACATTGGCCGTGGTGTCCAGCTCGATCGTGTTGTATTTGCCCGGACGCCAGTGCTTCACACCATTCGCCAGGGACGGAAACATGCTCTGAAAGTGGGTCCAGAGCCGGTGATACTTGTCATTCATACGCTCTTCTCCTTATTCTCCGCTTCTTCGAATTTGATCGGCTTGTGGCTGTCATAGTTCCAGCCCTGATTCAGGCAGTCCCAGCAAGGATCCTCGCTCGGCAGTTTCTCATAGTGCTTGCACTTGGGGCAATATTCGTTAAACAGCACTTCCTTGGTCGCCATGCTTGGTCACCTCCCTTTCCATCTTCTGGACATCGAGCAAAAGCGCAGAGGTTTTTATGCCACAATTGTGCATAGCCATTATTTCTTCGAGGTTCATGCCGTCCAGAACCTTCAAGAATATCCTGTAGTCCTTTTCCAGGTTGGCATTGATCAAACCAGGATGCTCCCATATAAACGTCCTGCAGACACAGTGAACTGCCCGGACAATCAGATTGTGGTCTTCATATGGGAACAGATGTTTGATGTAATCTACTGCGGACATGATCTTCGTGCAGTCAACCGGTTCAGGTATCGGAGTTCCATACTTAACGGCCTCGATATAGTCCTTGCCGCGTGTTTCTTCGATTTTTCCAATCTTCTTGCATATCTGAAAGACGCGTCCACGGCTCAGTCCGAACACGTAGGCCAACCTGTCATAGGTCCATCCCTCTTTACGCTTGTCATAAATTGCCAAATTTCTTTTGTTCAAAAAAGCCACTTTAAACCCTCCCTAAATCTTTTTTCTTCGCCAGAAAATAGTGGACTCCGTAGGACTCGCGGAGATGCTGAAGATCGTACTTCTTCATCCAACGGTTGACCTCGAAGCCATACTCGGCCCTTGTCATGTTGAACCTCACCCAGGGGTTTGACCCATCCGCAAAGGTGATGTGCATGGAATAGAGTTTGTCACTCATAGTACATGACCCTCGTTTCGACATCGATTTTGAGCTCAACGACCGCCCCGTCTCCACGCCGATAGAAGAACCGCCCGTCCTCATCCTGATAGACGTGATAGATCCTGATAAAGCTCTTTTCCTGCATGGCCGCCTTCTTGAGCATCCGCATTCTTATCGGCCCCTTTGCCGTCCAGTTGCCATACCGTGACAGGCAAACCCACCACTTTCTGCAGCGTGCCGGCATGTAAGAAACCCTCGCAGTGCACTCAAAAGTCGTGGGCTTGCTGAAATCTGCCAAAACGCGGTCCTTATCGGTTTCTTCGGTCTCAGGTGGAATAAATTCAGGAATGCCACTTAGTGCCAGCTGTGTCATACTGCCGTTGGTCCCCTGCATATACAACTGTCCGATCATCACGCAACCTCCTCAACGCTCTTAATCTTCTTGAAATATCCAGAATAGTCGCCTTGCCGGTTGATCTCAGCCATAGCCCTCGTGCAGGCAAGCTTCTTGTTCCCAGCTTCGACGGATACAGTCTTGTTCTCGGTGTAGGTGTTGCTCCGGTATACTTCAAAAACGACGTTGAACTTCTTCATTTTTTCTTCTCCTCTGCGTAAACTTCAAAGTTGGAACCGTTCCAGTATGGCCTTTCCAGTATTAAACTGTAGCCAGAACTCACAAACAACCGCAAATATCCACAGGGCAGGCAGTCGATACTCCAGCCGTGTGGAACGACAACAGATTGTCCGTTGTTCAGTCGAAACGCTTTCGAGATGCCGTTCGTACCATACCCGCCAATTCCATCGATATTAATGACATCAGAATATCCACCAACCTTACAGATTGCCATACCACTGTCATTAATGAGCGCAAATTCCATACATTGAAAGCCGCTGTCGTGCATCTCTCCGGTAGGAATGATCACCACACTTCTGAAACTGTCTTTATTGGGGTTAAAGCCCTTAAACCCTTCATCGCCGAGTCTCGGCAGGTTCGCGAAGTCCTCTTTGGTCATGCTGCAAATGCTCGCCTGTATTTCGTTCATTGTCTATTCCCTCCCTGTTGTAACGTCCTCGAACAGATTCACTGTGATGTATCCCAGATCGTCGTAGTAATTGGGCACAAATATCCCGACCCAGTAGTCATGAGCCAGCTTTTGCTTTTCAGCAAGTGTGCAGTTCCATTCGTCGATCTGCTGCAGCAAATGGTATTGCGACAGAGCCGACCCGTCATACACGCCGGTCTTGTATTGCGCAACAAGAAATTCTCGATGCTGCTGTTTCTTTGCGTACTCTGCGTCGATACCGATGTATTCAATCGCCATCGCAATGAGCATCAGCAACAATGTGCCGGTGAAGACCACTGTCATTGCGCCTCCAATGTTTGCCATGAAGTTTTGAACACGCCATTTGCGCATCCTTCCGCTGATCAAAAAGATCAGAAATCCAACTACAGCCAGTCCAAGGGTGATCCAGAGTAACACACTACCAACTCCTTTCAGAATAGAAAAAAAATAAGAAGGACACCCCTCTGCGGAATGCCCCTCCTTCATTGCGGAGGCTGTTTCATTCGCGAGTCGTACTGAATTAGCATATTCATTCTAAGTGTCGTATCGATCAGTTGCTTTACAAGTTCAAGACTCTGCGTCGGTGTGAAACCCTGCCCCTTATAAGCCAGAAACAGTTCACGGGCTACTTTGGCATGCCTTGTAAGCTCTTCTTCATTGGCATTATTCATAAGTTCTTCAAGCATCAACCTATCTTTTTCGGTCATTGTGATACCCCTCCTCAATTCCTTATTGTCTTGAATATAAATACTCGCATCCAGTCTCCATGCACATACATCGGCATAAGCCTTATGCGGTATTTGGCCGCCTCGTCCATCAGGGCCTTGCGCTTCCCGATAACCTCCGACTCGTCCAGGTCAAATTCATAGGTTAACATCTTTAAGTTACCTAACATGCCGGTATTAACCTGGTTAACCACACTTAACCCGACTAAGTCAAAAATCGCTGTCACCTCGTCGACAATATCCAGGCCGACCACACTCACCCGCAGCTTCTCCATATCAAACAGCTCCTTTGCAAAAAGCATAGAGCGTCGTGTATAACGCTCTTCTGCTTTTGTCGGTTTATCTCCGATCTCTCGGTTTCCTTGGTGGCTTAAGACAGTCCAGGCCTTCCTTGACCCAGTCCATCGCAATGCCGGCCAGTTTCAGCGCGGCATAGATACCGACTATGCCAAGGAAGATGTTCAGACTTACAGTCAACATGTTTCATACCTCCAATCGTTAATAATCCTATTAAAGCAGCTGTTTGAAACGCGAAAAAAAAATTAAGGGGACGTGCCCCTTAATTGTTCCAGAACGTAATCCAGTCCGCAGCCCTTGCAATGAAGTTCTGGTTTTCGGTTTTGGCCTTCTTCGCTTCCTCGGCCGCCCGCTGGTGCTCCTCCTCCAATGCTTTATACATCAGAGAATTTACCTCATCGTCGGTCAAGGGAACGAGAATCCTCCTCCCGTCACCCAGATCCAATATGCAAGGGTACATGTTGTCTTCGTTACGTTCGATACCTATCGTCCACGTCCCCTTCAATTCGCCTTCCGTCTGGAAGACCTTCTTGGTGCGTAATGCCTCTACGTCGGCGGGCGTTACTTCGCCGTGAGCCACCAGGCTCATCATCAGGATCGCAACAATCATCATAGTCACAGCAATAATCTTCTTCATGGTTTTGCCCTCCATATAATGTATTATTGAGCTTCCTGCTCTATTATATGGTTTGTTGATCCCGCGAGGTGACTACGAATTGGTGTTGCTGAAGTTGCCACCGAAGAACATCCCCTGCCTTCTCTTTTGGATTTCCCTGCTAAGTTCATCTATCAGACTGTCTTTTATGTTAGACCACAGCATGCTATTCGTCAAAATAGTATAAAGTGTGTCCAGCTCTGCGGTTGAAAAACGCTCCCAACGGCTTGTGTTCATTTCATTCACCTCACTTTTTGAACATTTTGACACGGTAATTATAACTGCCACTTTTGAACTCATCGCCATATGCCATATGTTTTACAATAGAAGACATACGGTTTGCCTCTGTTGCATCTTTTGTAATGTCAAACATTATAGGCCAAATACGATCGTATTCCGAAGTGATAATCACTCGATCGATTTCCAGATCACCATCGTTTCTTGTTTTAGTTATTCTAAACATTCTCGAACCCTCCTCGAAAAAATAGAGGTGACCTGTTTCCAAGCCACCTCTGGTCGATCATTATTAATGCTTCAGGATCCGTATCGGGTTAATCTGATCGAAGAAGTGCTTGACATTCTTCCTCGTCATCAACCCCTCGTTGTCCGTCACCACCGCCTGGCTGAGCGACAGTGCGCCAAGCGTCAGCGATCCGATCGCTGTCCCGACGCCGACGGCAGTTCCGATTTTGCCATTCGCCTTATCCGAATCGCGCTTGGAAATCTCAGAATTCTGATTGATTCTGTTATAGACTTCGGTGTATTGCGCCGTAGCCTGTATAATCATTTTCTGAGTGCTTTCCGCACACTTCAGCATCGTCGTGGCATCATTGGCCTTTGCCTCGCCGGCCTCGAGCAGCTTCTCGTACAGCTGCATTTGCTCGACGTAATTGTCATTGAGCACAGCCATTTGCTGGCGATAGTAGTCGAGTGAGTCTTCCAACTGGAGTCTGTCCTTCTCAAGCATCTTCCCAGGTTTCCGTCCAAAAAGTCCCATAAAAACACCTCCTATATTTGATCATTAACTGGTCTGTTTCAGACGCGAAAAAAAAAACAGCAGCGACCTGTTTCCAAGCCGCTGCCAGGAGTTACCTTATTCATCTTCCTTCAAGAGTCCGATTTCATGCAACCACTCCTCGAACTCGAAGATCTTTTCGAACCGCTTCTCCGGATTTTCTTCGTCAACAGCAACATTGAGCTTTTCGCGATACTTTCTCAGATTCCGGTAATCAGTCACGATGTAGTCCACATTCATTGTGAATATGGTGTCCACATTGGTGCCGAGTTCGTGAATCAGAGACATAGCCCTCGTGGCAAGCTCACTCCGTTTGAACCAATCCTCGGTCCTACTGATCCAATCGAGTGTCGAGTCCAATCTGTAGATTGCATATTTTCTCTGTTCGGGTCTCAAGTTCATGATAAACCCTCCTTTCATTATGAGAGCTGTTATTATAGCGAGAAAAAATAAAGAGCTGTTCGGATTCGAACCGATCTCCACTGTGCTTTTCATCAGTTCCCCATCAACAGATATTGCTATCACCCTTTCAGGTAGTGTAATTCTTCTCTCGAAGCGTAGCACTTGCCATTGGGAGCGGCTTAGCGTAATGCCTTAGCTCCAGCTCTTCTATAATAGTCCTTGTGTATCCCGCGAGGTAAAAAAGGAGAGGCATGTTTCAGCCACTCCATGAAGCACTTATTAGTCTTCCTTGAACTCTGCAACTGTCTCCCCCTTTGCAACGCTCTCCTTCAACGGCTGCATCACCCAATGATTGAACACGTACGTTCCGATCGGCGTCAGCACCATTGCTTCCACGATGGCGACGGCTGCTGTTAGCAGAATCCCTGGCAGCGTATAATAATACTCCAACGGGTGAAAATGCAGTAATGCAGCGTTGTTCCCCCATGCGATAGCAACCAATGTTGCCATGTACATCGTAAACCTGAACAATATTTTCTTCATTGTAGTTCCCCTCCATTAATATAGATTTGAGCGTTTGCTCTATTCTATGGCTTGTTAGAATAGCGAAAAAAAAAGAGGGGCTGCCGAAGCAACCCTGTAAGGCTCAGAACCATATTGTCATACGGCAACTGTATAACAGTTCCTCGTATTGTTCTGAACTGATTTTTGCATCTTTTACAGCATTCAACAGCTCCTCCTTTGCATATAGCTTTTCAACAATGTCGTACATAGTGCTCTCGTAGTCCTGTTCTTCTACGTGGTATCTGCCAATTAGTTTCCTTTCCTCATCATGCTCGCACTCATAGATGCTTATCTTAGCCACTCCCGGGTACGCATCACTACCCGTAATCTCAATAGTGTGCTGCAGTGTATCATTGCATTCAATGAATACATTGCGCACTCCATCTTGATTCTCCAGATAGTTAACGGTAAACCCGTTCTGAAACTCGTCTAAACCTTGAGCACGAGCGGAAAAAACGCTCATTGCTACGACAAATACCATCGTATAAACCATTATAAACTTCTTCATGATAATGTCCTCCATATGTTGTAGTAGGATTTCTCCTCTATTAACTACCTTGTGTATCTCGCGAGGTGGATTTTTAAAAAAAAAGGATGGGTTGTTACGCCCATCCATGCCGGTCCATCACATCTAAACAGAAGTCTAAATTCTCCTCAATAGTATGCCGAAGTCCTCTCATATAATTGCTATCTTCCATCTCCCAATGCCCAGTGCTGAAATAGTTCAACCATTCGCTGTCTACGCCTTCTACGTGTCGCCAGATGACAAGGCTCGCGGTACCATCTTCGTAATGTTCTATCTCAAATGTAAATGCTTCGCCGAGATAAGCGTACTCGACGGGATTTCCATCTAAAGGCAGAACAGTACAAAACGATACACGCTCGTCAGTCTCGTAGCGGTAACCTTCAGCGTTGCAGCTGGCAAAACCAGTCACAGCAATCACCAGAATAATCATCGCAATAACAAACTTCTTCATTGTAGTTCCCTCCAAAATTCTGTAATAGTAGGATTTCTCCTCTATTAAATACCTTGTGTATCCCGCGAGGTGGATTTTTGAAAAAAAAAGAACTCCTTGGTATCAAGGAGCTGTGTAAATATTGAACGTTGCATAGTTTTTGTCCTTCACATAGTCATTCACTTCCTCATAAAATGTCTGCCACTTTTCCGGTGCGATGATGCAATCGCAGGATAACTGGCGGAATTTTCCGGTGCCAAGCTTTACGACGTTGTCAACTTGCTTGGTTCCATAGTCAGGGACTTTCAGAATTTTATTTCTGAAGTTTGTGCAGGCTATGGAAAAATACTTGCAGACATCGCGCAGTTGCCTTTCTCGTTCCGCTATCTCATCCTTGTCCGCATCATAGCTGATGTAGTCCATCTCAGTAACGACTTTGAACTTTACAAAAAACTTGAACATAACGTCCACCTCCTATTACGAGGCCTGTTTTTATTGCGAAAAAAAAGGAGAGCCCTGTTAGGACTCAGAGTTCTCCTTCTGGAAATACTTTTCATATACCAGTCGTTCCACACTGCATCCATTAGCGTGCTCCCAGTCTCCGGCGAAGATCACGTCATCACAAGAAGCCATCTGGCGAATCGCCTCAGCCAGATAAACTACCTTCGGATGCTTCGAATTGGCCGCTGCAGCAGCTACTCGACCCGATACAAAATAATTATGTATCCAATCGGTTCTGCAGATGACTTTTGTCGGATCCTCAGGATTAACCTGGCGTGCGTATTCTTGCATTGCATTGCTGGCGTCCTCACAAATCTCTTCAAAGGGTCTTCCTCCGAACGGGACGCTAATGAATACCCGCTTTCTGTTTCTTGGCATAAAAATGCACCTCCTCATTATGAAACTTGTTGGAACAGCGAAAAAAATTAGCCGCTTGTTTTAAGCAGCTAATCTTGGTCATTCTTTTACAGTTCTTCTTCCAACGGATGTTTACTTCCGATCCTCTCTGCCGTCCTGTCCAGAATGCTCAACTTTTCAGGGTGCTTCGTCTCGATAAAGTCCTCAACATCGTCCCATAGGAATTTCGCACGTCCGAGCTGGCTTTGGCCATGAAGGTCATATTTCAGTCCTTCATTCCTCATCCAGTTCAGAATGGTGCTCTTTCCTACTCGGAGCATTGCCGAAAGATCTTTTACCGATATATTCAATTCCCAAAAGTTGGTTCCGCATCCCCAGGATTTTATCAGATCAAATCGCTCCTCGAAGTCCATCTCCGAAATAGGTTTCAAACTAATAAACATGGAAACCACTCCTTTCTTCTATAATATGCCTTGTGTATCCCGCGACATGCATGATTAAAAAAAAGAACCCATTGTTCCTCCGGCGGGAGGTCAGTCACTCAGTTAATACTCGTCAGGGAACAGAACCGTTGTAACACTCCTGTCCCATTCCGTAATAATCCAAATCTTATCAGCGTAATCGATCGGAATGTCAGCCGGCATGTCGTAGGACGCGAGAATCCTCCCTTCGTCCAAAGCAACCGACTCATTATTCGTCTCAATGTCACCCTCGCACATCTCGCCCCAATCGCCCTTGCAGTAACGCTTCAGGCAATCGAATACGAAACGCGCAAACGTCTCACAGGAGGACATCGCCTCCACCACGCCAGCCGTAGCAACCAACTGACCCAATTCAAACAATACAGACATCTCAAATATCTCCTTTCATAATCAGTGCCTCCCGCCGGATTCCCAACGGGTTCATTAAGATGTCTGTGTATGGCGCGAAAAAGGTAGGGCCATGTTCGTTTTAGGCCCTTACTTTCGAATCATTTGTCAGTCCGGAACATGCTGCGGAAACAAATGCACCATGACCTTGGCCAGGCTTCCATCTTCGATAGCTTTCATTGTGTCCTTGTCCAGCAACGATTCATCTTGCTTGCACATGCTATCTATCTCGCCATCGATCAGAAATATGCTCAGGCATAGCGCAGCCTCCTGCAATGTTGCTTTACGGTTGTCCGCATGAATAGCCTCTTCGAAGAAACCCAGATCTTTCAGGTCATTTATCAGCACCTGCATTCTTTCCTGTTCGTTCATAGTTCCAAAACCTCCTTTGTTTATTCTTATTAAGAAGGTTGTTTTGTTAGCGAAAAAAAAAAAAATAAGACCCGCGCAGGGTCTTAAGAGAATCTCACGTCGGCTATTGTGTCAACGGAGCCCTCATAGTCCTTGTGCGGGAATTCGTGGTCCTTCTTCCATTCGTCTTCTTCAATCCATTTTCCACAGTAGTTCTTTCCAAAGAACCATTTGCCCTCCGGGGGTTTCACATAACCCCAAAGTATGTCAGTGGCTTCCAGTACACAGTCCGATACGAAATGCGTATCAAGACGGTCCCACCAATGAGTATGCTTGATCACATACCTGGCGATATCTTCGTCCGTAACTCTTCCGGTTCTCGGCTGAGTAGTCCAGCTGTCACTGTAACGTTTTCCTTCGGGTTTGCGTGAAATCGTTCCATTAGGCCAAGGTTTTCTCTTGAACAGTCCAAACATTGTTCCAACTCCTTTCAGAATTCTCATTATAATGGCTGTTCCTTTAGCGAAAAAAAATAGAGCCTGGTCTTGCCAAGCTCCGTAGATCCTTATAATGCTGCACTCTCCATCGATTCCTCAACTCCGCGCTTCTTCAAATCCGAACGTATAAGCGCTGCCATGCCGAACTTTAGAAGACCATAACAAGCTAAAGTAAATTGAGCTCGCTCTTGGTACTCTTTTGGCATGCCTTTCGTTCTTTCCTTCAGATCTTCAAAAGCTTTCTCATCGGTTTCTACCTTGAAAATCATTTCCATCAAATTTGACATTATAAGTCACTCCTTTCATTAAGAGAACTGTTTATCCAGCGAAAAAAGGAGGGCAGTGCCTCCTTCGCGGTATCACAGAGTTCTTACGCCCTGAACGGACTTCCGAACAAATTGGTGAACATCTTGTCGAAGTCCTTCTGGCTCTTCTCAAACGCTTCCAGTCTCGCCTTTTCAGCCTCCTTATGGCTTGCAAGGCATGAAGCGATGGTAGAGTCGGTAAGGACTTCAACGGTTTCCTCCGTCAGGTGCATGATCTCCGCGATCTGCTCTGCAGTTCTGCCCTCGTCGACCAGCAACTTGATATTCTTGGTCAGTGCCTTCCGGTATCCTACCCTCGCCTTGGACAGTATGCGGTTTAACGCCTCGACGCTTTCGCAGCCAAAGACGTTGGCGATCTCTGTATCATCGTACAGCCGATTGCCGAACGCGTCCTTTGCGCGCTGCATCGCGTTAATTTTCCTTCTTGCTTCCACATAGGTAACAGTAGTCATAAATAACACCTCCATTGAATTTTCGAGCTTGCTGCTCTATTATGTCACTTGTTCTGATAGCGAAAAAATAGGGCTCAGTTAAGAGCCCTTGCTGGATTCGACCAGCGCATGTTCGGTAGTTGTCACGCGTACTTTTGTCGCAATGAAATTGCCGATTTTCGTCGGCCCCCACGTGGATTCCATCGTTCCGCACCGAAGGATCTCGTTCTTGGCATCTTCCATTGTCAATTCGCTGTCGTCATTCATCATCATGGCATTAACAGCGTCGTCGATGTCTTCATAGATCCCGATGGTGTTCCCGACCTTCACCCTATCGTTGCCAATTTCCAGTGTGCAATCCAGTTCGACTAAGTAGACACGCTTATTATCGTTCATGTCTTTTCACCTCCATTAACAGGCTTGTTCAGATAGCGAAAAAAGTAGACCCTTGTTATTAAGGGCCTGGATCGAATATGTTATCGTATTTTTGTTTGTAATATTCAAGTTCTCCTTCCAACATATCGTTCGTACATTCAAGTGATCTATTACTGTTGTTCAGCTGATCGTAGCACCACTGCAATTCATCATAATCTTGGTCGCGTTTGATAAGTTGATCCTCAAGATCTTGGATTCTTTCCAAAAGCTTTTGGTTCTCCTCATCAACACTCTGACTGTATTCTATTTCCTTCATTAAAGCGTTCGCTATCTCTTCAGTTTGACGGTATAGTTTCTTTGAAGTCAACAAAACGATTATCTTCTTGAACATACTCAAACACCTCCTATTTAGAAGACTGTTCAGCAAGCGAATCAAAATAGTGTCCACCACAGGTCAAACTGTTTCTTGTGCAGCCCTCCGTTAAGTATCTCGTTCTTCTTCCGCCTGAACTTGCGGTTGCTGATCCTGCGAAAGTCTTTCTTGGTGTTATTATTGGCGGAATATGGCCACCACCTGCGAATGACGCCGTTGCGATCCCTGTATGCCCCGTTCAGATACCCACCGGTCTGCTTTAAAAGCTTTTCCAGTCGCCGCTTCTCCTCCATTTTCGCAATATAGCCCATAATCGCATCTCCTTTCATAAAAAATAAGAGCCTGATCATATCAGATCAAGCTCTTTCAGTGCTGTCAGCAATGCTATTGCAAAGTCCTCAGCTTCCTCGCGGTATTTCTTGAACTCCGCCACGTTCTCATCTACATAGATGCCAAGCGTGTTGAGCGCTGTATAGTAACCCATCAGCCAGGATGCCCAGCATTCAAGGTCTTTAATTATTTCGCAATACGCTCCCAATTTTTCGTCATCCAGCAGTTCCGCAACGTCGTCTACTTTATCCGTCGCGAGGTTTGCGACTTCAATATACTCCTCAATAGTCATAAAAACACCTCCAATAAATAGCTTGTTTGAAAGGCGAAAAAAAAAAATAATGACTTGTGAGTCTTACGTCGTCATCTCACTCGGCAGGTTGATTAGGCCTCCTTCGACACATTCGTTATCTGGCATATGGAATCACTCATACGATAACACGCCCGTAACTTAGTCATAAAAAGACGTATCACTTACTATGCTTAGCCTTCGACTCTTTAACCCAGCCAGGCACTTCCTAACAGCTCTGGAACCATCCGTCGATGGCGTAGTCTTCTTAGCATATTAATTAACTTTCCCTATCTACCCCTTAAATATAAGTAATCAATAGTCTCTTCATTATAGAATGTGTTGATCTCGCGAAAAAAAAAAATGAGTGGCCTGTTATAACCACTCACGTCCGATGTGCAAGTAGAACGGCAAAATCATTTCGATTTTGACGTAGTTGAAAAGTTGATTAGCATCGTTATCTTTAGTTTCATAGTCAAAAGTATACCTGGCATTCCACGGCATGCACTTATAATTGCTCTTGAAAGCCTCAAGAACATATTGGTATGCCCGGTCGTAGGTCAGGAATATCTTTGGCTTGATGTCGAAGACAGCGTTGCCTTGAAATTCTTCAACCTTGATTACTTTAAATAAACCTATCTTATGAATTCCGTACATAACTGTACACCTCCTCATCAAGAAGGCTGTTTGTATAGCGAAAAAAAATAAGGTCTTGTTAAAAAAAACGGAGAGCAGGTTCTTCCAAGGATCCGCTGCGCATACGGATTTCCCTTGCGAAGTTTACCCGCTCTCCTTTTTACTACCAGGATGCGCTTTTAAATAATTTTCCATGCGCTAACCTCCTTTCTTCATTATACAGTCTGTTTCTTTCGCGAAAAAAAATAAGGCCTTTGGTTATATGGCCTTATTCCGCATCTCAAGCATTTTCTGCTTGTTTGCAAGTTTCCGTTTCAAGAATCCTTCGCGTCCTCCTCTCACGTTCTTCCAATAGTTCTCGTCGCCGTCGTATACAAATGTATACCGGTCTGGATGGTCCAATGCCATTGCGTTCCAGATATTGTTGATCCGCCAGCAGTCGACAGGTTTAACAGACTTTCTTGACCTGTATTCGCCAGTATCAGGATTTCGCTCAAAATCGTTCGGGTCGAGCAGGTAAATGTAACCGGGGCAATCAAACTGATGTTCGAAAGCATCCGAATAGCATTCCGCTATCTCAAACGGTTTGTCGTGTCCTTGATACTCCTCGCGAATTCGATCGAGCTGTTTGCCTGCTCTTACCAGTGCATAAGCAATATCGTCGGTCGCGTAGACAAAAGACTCAAATTCCAGACTGATCGACGGCTTTAATTCGTCGATTCCTCCTGTTTGAGTTCCGTGAAATAAGTATTTCATAAAAACATCTCCTTTCATTAAGTGAGGTGTGTATGCCGCGAAAAAAAAAAGAGGAGGAGACAAACGTCCCCTTCTCAATAGTAAAAGTCGTCTAACTCGTCCTCATATATGAATGCCCACCCATATCCGAGATGACAAGCCAAGCGTTCGGCGATTCTATGCAGTTCGACGTTCCGGTCGAACGTCGATCCATACATCCTGTCCATGGAATTGTGTGTGCATTCCGCAAACACATAATCTCCCATGCGCAGAACGATATCGACTCTCGACCCGAATTCACCGCACGACGAATCGTCAATGCAAAGCTGAATCCCGGATTGAAGTGTAGCCACAATGTACGGCTGGTGATAGCCACCTCCGTTATGGCAACGTTCACTATCGTAGTTTTCGTTCATTTCCTCTTCTTCGATTCTGACATTCGTGATTTTCAACATATAAATCACTCCTTTCTATAATAAGGTATGTTGATCTCGCGAAAAAAAAATAATGGCAGGTTCTCATCGCTGAGAGGTCCTGCCATTTTGAGCTCAAAACAGACCCTTCTTCTTTCTCTTTCTCTTCTTTTTGCCAAGCCCACCAAGAGCAGCCAGTCCAAGTCCGAGAGCTGGATTGACGGCAAAAGTGGCAACTGTTGCAACTGCTTTTGCTGTGTCTTCAGAAGCTTTTTTGCTCTGTCTGTGAGATTTTGCCTTCATTTTACGATAATCGTCAGACCCCACATTTCTTTTGATCAATCCCATAAGCATCACCCCTTCTGCAATATCGTACAGAAAGTTTAACACTTATATGCTTATTTGTCAAGCTCGTAAGCCCACTCAATGCACTTTTCGATGCTCTCACTCTTACACTTAACCCTCGCATGTAAAAGCGCGTCGCAAACGGTGTGCACCGACATCCAGCACTTCCTCCGAAACAGCAATCTCTGCCGCCATTTCGGAAATGCATTGCGAATGATCTCAGCGGCCCTTGCATCAGTGAGCCTTACACCATAGCTGTATGTTGGCATGTCACTTCACCAACTTTGCATACTTGCCGCTGACCCAGGCAGTTCCGTTATTGTATTTGATTTTGATCCATCCGTCTTCGGTGGTCTCGCCGGCATACTCATGGATGCTGTCCCTTCGAGCCACGCCGAGCTTCTTACAGTTCAGGTTCGGCTCACTACGAATATAGCACTGGCCGCCCTTGATGACCACTTGCTTGGGATCCTCCACATGAGCTTCTTCTCCATTTATCAGCTTCATCATGGCCTCCAAGTCGGCAGAATCAAATATGCCGGTATCCTCATGTCCCACGTCCTTCTGGAATTTGCGCACGGCAGCCTCGGTAGCATCACCGAAGTCCCCATCAGCACCCCAGCGACCGCAGTCATAGTCAAGGCGAATCAGATAGCTCTGCAGCTCCTTTACATCGTTGCCCTCACAGCCGTTCATCAGCTGACGATCGCCCAGATGAATTTCCACCGGCTGTGTAATCGGGGCATCACTCTCAGAATCACTGTAGTCATAATACTTGGTCATCAGACCCCAGTAGTCTGGCTTGCGGTCGCTCAGCTTGCTCTGGACGACGCCGTACTTAACGCCCTTGGCCTCAATGACGATCCAATCGCCTTCAGGATGCCCAGGTTTGACAGGCTCAACCAGATACGCCACATGATGAATGCTACTGGCCGGCGTTCCGAAGAAAATGGCGGCACCGGGAACTCGCATATTCGAAGGAATCTGTCCTTTGCCCTTGGGATCGCACCACTCGGCATAATTATGGCGGGCACGAGTATTGATATTGATACCGGTATGGATCTCGTAAATGCCCTCAGCCATACCGTTACAGTCCCATACGCGAGTGCAGTTCTTCCGCCACTTCAATGCGGCTTTCTTCTGTTCTCCGGAATACTGAGTATAGTAGTAGCCGTCTTCTTTCCAGCTGCTGCGAACCTTGGTCACGGTCAGGTCCAGATATCCGGTACGAGGGTTCTCTCCGCGGGATCCCATGATATACCCGTCTTTCCTGTCCCGTGCGGCCTTCAACTCAGCCACAAAAGTCTTAATGGGTACTTTTTTGGTAGCCATAGCAGTTCCTCCTTCTTCCATTTTGATTGTCTTGTCATTATCTGTAAAAAACGACAGCGGTTTGGTTCCAGTCAGAATATTCAGGTCGACGTCTCCGTTGATACCAGGCACCTTGCCCTTCGATGTATACTGCCACATGTCGTGCGGGAAAGGAGGCTTGAACTTTTCACCGTATCCGGGGATCCAGATATAGGCATACCTGCCATAATCCAGGTTATATTCCTTATAGACGTTCTGACCAATATACAAGGCAACTTTAATGCTATTGCCGCGAATTCTACGCAGCTCAGCCTCAAATTCTTCTGCAAGAGCTCTCGCTTTGGCCTTATCTACGCCCCAACCCTCCTCGCAGTCAAGTACATAAAACAACGGCTCTGTTTCTCCGATAGCCTTGCTGAACATACTGGCTTCCGTCCTGGCCTGTGCAGCATTCTGGCAATACAAAAAATGGTATGCATGGAACGGTATGCCAAGCTTCTTGCATTCCGCTGCATTTCTCGCATAGTACGGATCGATCGTCTTTCCGCTGGCTTTTATAATGCAGAAGTCCAATTTTGATGCCAGTTTGCTCCAATTGATAAGACCCTGGTGCTTCGAAACGTCACAGATCATTCGTATCAGACTCCTTTTTACGATACTGCATTGAACTTATTGATGACAGTTGTGCCCTGAGACGATGAAGTCATGCCCACAAGGTTTATACTGTATATGTTTGAACCCGATAGTGTGCGTGCAAAAATACGAACAGTGTTACTGTCACTGGTTCCAGTGCGTACTATTGTTCCGAATAATGACGTAGAAATTGGCGTATTAGCATTTGCAGTTACAATAGGAACTACTCCGCTGTCCATGTATATATTATTCACCGTAAAATTAGGCATTGCACTAAACCTATCGTATATGCTCTCCCACGTTTTATACGTTGCGGTGTACATTGTTATTGTTTCTGGTGCCCCAATATTTTCTGGTGTTAAATTTACATTACCGGTACGATAAGTGCTTTCCTTATTTCCTTTAATACCGGTAACATTATATGTCCATTTGGTCCACGTGCCATCGTCCTTATAATGGCGTATGGCGAATCTATCGTCGTTATACCAAGGAAATGCCATTTGCGTTTTCCAAATACCGGTAACGCTCGACTCGATTGTACAGATATAGCACCACGACGGAAAA
>JAEIGA010001352.1_pt1 | contig 38154 bp, 38 predicted proteins | sample 9270691 | NCBI WGS metagenome assembly JAEIGA01 (sample SAMN17057246, study PRJNA624740) | gut metagenome | biome: biome; isolation source: fecal sample | host: Bos grunniens | place: China: Xizang | collected 2019
TACGGTATGTTTCTGTCGATGCTTGAATATAAGTTATCAGAGAGAAACAAATATCTTGTAAAAGTAGATAAGTGGTTTCCGTCATCACAGATATGTCATTGTTGTGGAGAGGTGCATCCTGAGATGAAAAATCTCACAATTCGTACAATGAAATGTGATTGCGGTCTTGTAATAAGCCGTGACCAGAACGCAGCTATCAATATCTTACGTGAGGGATTACGTATATTAAACGAATCTTTTGCAGTGACTTAAAAATTAAATATACAGTAGGGATGGAATAGCCCTAACTTATACGCCTGTGGACATTGGGTAAGACATTGAGTTGCGTATCATCGTAGCCAATGCAGTAGTGGTTGAAGCAGGAAGCTCCAACTTCAAATACGAAGTATTAAGTCGGAGTAGTTCACGCAGCAGATCAGCGAAGAAGAATGCATACGGTTGTTGAAAGAACAGCCGAGAGGTGTGCTTTCCGTGCTTGGAGATGACGGATACTCTTACGGTATTCCGCTCGACCACTGGTATTCAGAGAAGGATAATAAACTGTATTTCCATTGTGCCAAAGTTGGTCATAAGCTGGATGCTATTGCCGCCTGCGATAAGGTCGGTTATTGCGTGATGGATGAGGGCTATCGCAAAGACGGCAAATGGGCGCTGAACATCAACAGCGTGGTAGTTTTCGGCAGGATGCGTATTGTCGAGGATGAAGATAAGAAATGGGAAATCTGTACGAATCTTGTCAGGAAATTTACTGATGATGAGGAGTATCTTCATAAAGAACTTACGAACGCTTTCCCGAGGGTATGCTGCCTGGAACTTACGATAGAGCATATGACCGGGAAATTAGTCAATGAATCATAGGAGACAATAAAAATGAAACATAAAGTGAGACTGACCATAATAGATAAAAAGTTATATCCGGAACTGCACCTGGGAGGCTATGCTATATGAGCATGGAACGCATTTTGTATTCCCTGAGTCTATGCTGAAAAGCATGCTGCCGGTCGGCTCCGGTCTCTTGGTAAAATCCATGTTCAAAGCTGCGAAAGAATATCCGAAAGAATGCAAAGAAACACGCCAGGACATTGATCGGAAACTAACGGAAATTATTCAGAAGTGGTAAAAATATACAGGAATATTATGAACGCAGGTTAGCTCGTTTAACGATATGAATCCAATCGAGGGATACAGCTTATGAAGGAAAAACCATTTGTTTCAAAGTATGCGAGAAAAACAGTTCATGCTTTCATTGAAAAAGAATACGGTGCGGAGTCGGATGCCGTCTGGAAAAATACGATAAAACAGTACAAGAGCTTTGTGAAAAACTCTCCTGACTATGGCGGGAAGAAGAGTCCGCATTTTACGCAGATATATGATGCCATGTTCCTTCTTGCCTTTTGCAGCGTTGCTCCGAAAGAACATACCATTAAGGAACTGGAGCATGTATCGTTTGAAATATTCATGTCAGCATTCAACACCCTTGGAAAGGTATTCTCTGCGAAAAGAAAATGGACGATGGATCTGCTGTCTGTGGTCTTTAAGAAATCGCTGGATAAGGACAACAGACACGATCAGAACTACCCAGCGGATTTTGTGAAAGCAAACGGCTTCGGAAAGTGAATGCCGCTTATGTGCAACTGCGACCACACCGGACTTGGGAAGATCCACGCCGGGCTGATACGAGAGGGTACTTGCTATACCTCAGACCATTGCGATTACTGCATCGTCAGTGAAGGCAATCCGCTCATGCGGCAGTATGCAATGGTAGAACAGGTAGATTATGGCAGTCTTTAATCTTACAAAAATGGAAAGATATATTTACATGGTTACCGGTTGAGACACTTGTTTATGAGAATCAGCAGGCATATTACGATGTACTTGGACATGCAGATAATTAAGGTGAATCTACTGAGTTTGTTGAATTTATGTTTGGTATGATTCGCGATGCCTTGCAGGAAATCAGTAAGGCACAAAATGAACATGATGTCGTAATAAATGAAGATAAAGTGATTTCTTTGTTGAGACAAGATAATAGCCTTTCAGCTAATATGTTGGCGAATTCGTTAGGAATTACACAACGTCAGGCACAAAGAATTCTTTCTAAATTGAAAGATGAAGGAAAATTATTACGACATGGGGCAAATAAAAACGGTTACTGGGAAGTGATCGATTAGTAAAGGAATGTGTTTGATGACAGCAGCAATACCGGAAGATGCTTTTGAAGGGCTGGAATGGCTTGATTATTGTAACCAATGAAGAAGAGCGTGCAATGACTGAGATGTATATCGAGGAAGGCAAAAAGTATTATCACGGGAACCTGTGGATTCAGGATTGAAACATGGGCTTAGTCACATTAAAGGAGATGGGAGACAGATGATGAGAAAAAGAAAATCAAAAAAGAAAACAATTCTCGCAATACTTTTGAGTGTATTTTTTTTAATGGTTATTGGTTGGTGGGCTTTTTGCGTCAAAATGTATGATGACAATTTTAACGTTCGAGGAGACAGCTATCAGCCGTTATTGCTTAGATTGGAAGATTTTGAAGGATTAAACTGTAAGGAGTACACGTTTTCTTCGGACAATGGACAAAAGTTAGCGGGTTATATGTATAGTTTCGGTGATAATCAGCATGGGATAGTGGTGATAGCACACGGATTTGGCGGTGGAGGCCATAATTCATATATGGATGTTGCAAACTATTTTGCAGAGAACGGATATTATGTTTTTGCTTATGATGCCACAGGATGCGATAAAAGTGAAGGAGAAGGTGTTGGAGGTGTTCCACAGGGTGTTATAGACCTTGATTATGCCATATCTTTTGTTGAGGATAATAATGAAATTCCTGATCTTCCTATTGTCCTATTTGGCCACAGTTGGGGTGGATATTGTGTCAGCAGTGTGCTTACTTACCATCCGGAGGTTAAAGCTGTTATTGAATGTTCAGGTTTTAATAAGTCATCGGATATGTTTGAATCAGGTGGGAAATCTCAGGCCGGCGATATTATTTATGCAATGACACCATTTATCAGAATACATGAGTTGATTAAATATGGAAAATATGCGTCTAATACTTCAATGGATGGGTTTTCTGCTACTGATGCTGCCATAATGATAGTGCATAGCGCAGATGATGATGTTATAGGCATTGAATACGGATATGACAAATATTATGAAAAATATAAGGACGATTCACGCTTTACTTTTATCAGATTTGAAGACAGAGGGCATAACGAAATATTTAATAATCCGGCCAATACCTACAAAGATGAATTTACTGCCGAATTTGACAAGTGGCTTGAAACACTTGATTATGATTATGAAGCAAAAGAGAATAAGGAGCGCTTTAAGGAAGATAAGGCGAGATATATAACAAAACACCTTGATCATGCAAAATGGAGCAGTAGGTTAGATGAGGATTTGTTTGCTAAGTTTTTGGATTTCTATGAGAATGCAATTAAGTAAAAAGTTTATCCTTTCCCCATCCTGCTACTTCGAATCAAGCTTCTGAGTTCAACTTGTTAGGTGTAGCAAAAAAAACAGCAATCCAATTTTGACATTGGTAAATGTGAAGAAAGGCGAGAAAATGAATATTGAAAAATATAGAATTGGAAAGAAAGATGTGACATTATATCATTCAAAGGATCCTGAAAGTCCTCTTATTATATTAAATAATTATTCAGGGGATGGAAAATCTGTAATGGAGGCGGCCATTGAACATGGAAATAAAGATTTTAATCTTTTATGTATTAGTAATCTGAATTGGGATCATGATATGACGCCCTGGTATTGTCCACCCACATCACCTCATGATACCCCATGTACCGGTGGAGCAGAGGCTTATCTGAAAATCCTCTTAGATGAGATTCTGCCGGAAGCACTAAGAAGAGTTTCAGGCACGCCACCTCACATCAGCATAGCAGGTTGTTCTCTTGCAGGGCTGTTCGCTTTATATGCCATGTATAAAACGGATATATTTGACCGGGTGGCAAGTATGTCGGGGTCACTCTGGTTTCCAGATTTCAAAGAGTATGTGCTTTCCAATGCCATGAAAAAGAAGCCTGAAAAGATATATATATCCCTTGGAAATAAAGAATCAAAGACGAGGAATGTATATCTTAAGAAAGTACAGGAAAATACGGAAAAAATAGTGGATTATTATAAGTCGGAAGGACTTGACGTGACATTTGAAATGAATCAAGGTAACCATTTCAAAGATGCTGCACTCAGAAGTGCTAAAGGTATTCTGGCAATTATTTAGAAAAATTACTTAATATGGTTTTGACCGATTTGTAATTGACTGAATGTAAGAAGCGCAACAATTTTTGGAGGAAGAGGAAAATGAAAAACACGGTATATGGTCTTTTTCAAAAGACTGTAAAAAGCAATACAGATAACATCGCTATTATCGAAAACAACAGAAAGATAACCTTTGGGGAATTGTCAGAAATGGTGGACATGATTGCAGACAGTTTTCCGAAAGGTATAAAATCAGTGGGAATTGTAATGAGACACAGGGCTGAGATGATTGCATCCATATTTGCTGTATTAAAAACAGGGGCCATGTATATACCCGCGGAACCTTCTTTCCCTGAGGGTAGAATTAGGTATATGATGGATGAGGCAAAAGTGGATTTTATTCTAACGGAGAAACAGCTGGCTGTAAAGCTGAAAGGTTATAAACAGATTTATTCCGACAATTATATTTGTACGAAGACACTGAAAAATAGCACAAAGGTATATAAGCAGAAACCGGAAAATCCGGCATATGTTCTTTATACATCCGGTACTACAGGAAGACCAAAAGGTATATCCGTGACAAATCAGAATATATGCCACTATGTTAGGGCTTTTGAAAATGAGTTTCATCCCGGGAGCGAAGATATCATGTTACAATATTCTGTATGTTCATTTGATATCTTTGTGGAAGAAGTATTTGCAAGTCTGTTAAACGGAGCGGCTCTTGCAATTCCCTCCGATGATGATAAAAAGGATATACAAAGTCTTATGGATTTCGTAGAGCGTCATGGTGTGACCATACTTTCCGGATTTCCTTATCTACTTGCAGAGATGAATCGCCTGTCGGATATACCGGAATCTCTCAGACTTCTGATTAGTGGAGGAGATGTGCTACGGGGGTATCATGTGAATCATCTGTTGGAGAAGGCAGAGATTTATAATACCTATGGTCCGTCAGAGACGACAGTCTGTGTTTCATATTATAGGTGTAGGGATGGACAGGTTCTTTCTGATGGAACTTATCCTATTGGACATCCTGTTCCGGGAGCTGAAATCAGAATTATGGATGCAGATGGAAATGAGGTAAAAAGGGGTGAGATTGGTGAATTATGTATTTCCGGCAGTGGCGTTTCTAATGGATATGTTGGAAATCACGAAGAGGAAAACAAAGCGTTTAAAGAGCTGTCTGATGGAAACAGGATGTATCGAAGTGGTGACTTAGGATATATTCTGCCGGATGGAAATATCGCATTCCTTCGCCGAAAGGATACTCAAATCATGATTTACGGTAAGCGTGTTGAGGTCACGGAAGTAGAATCTAAGCTACACCAGTGTGATGGGATAGAGCAGGCTGTTGTAAGACCTTTTACGGATGAAGAAGGACTTTCCTACATGATTGCTTATATTGTGCCCGGACGACCGGATTTGAAATTGTCACAGTTAAGGAAAGAATTGTCTAAGAATCTGACAGAGTTTATGATACCGGAATTTATTGTGAAAATGCCAAGGATTCCATTGAACAGCAATGGAAAACCTGATATGACCCAAATGCCTGTAGTCATGAAGGAGGGCAAAGTTTATGAATGTATTGATTAAAAAGGCCGGAATGGATGATCTTGACTTGCTTATAGAGTGGCGTATGCGGGTGATTTCTGAAGTATTTGCAACTGATGTTAGTAAGGACTCCGAGCTCATAAGAAAAAACAATGAAGAGTATTACAAAGAAAATCTTAAAAATAATAGCCATACTGCCTGCTTTGCTATCTGTGCGGATACAGGTGAGATCGTGGGATGTGGTGGCATCTGCTATCAGAAAGAAATGCCTTCACCGGATAATCAGACAGGAACCAACGGGTATATGATGAACATATATACCATGCCGGAGGTTCGTGGTGAAGGCATTGGAAGAATGATTATTCAGTTCCTGATAAAGGATGCAAAGCAGCGTGGAACTGAAAAAATCTATCTGGAAAGTTCAAAAATTGCAAAGAAACTTTACCGTGAGATTGGTTTTACCGATATAGAAGATTACATGAAGCTGCCACATAGAGAAAACGGGCACGGGTGATAGACCATCTGCCTTGAAGCTGATGTCTTTCGATTCTGTCGAAAAAGACAAAAAATGGCGGAAACAGGACTCTGCAACGGTTTTTAACAGGATTGTTAACTGGCATTGACAGATTGCCAAGGCTGATTGGTAGAGCTTTTTGTACACAAATCTTATGATTGACTCAACAAAAAAACACTTAGGAGGAACTTGTGGTCATGAGTAAGATTAAGCAGTTTTTTAAGAATATCAGCCCCTTAAACAATCGAACCGATATGCCGGGGATACTTTATATCATTAAAGTGTTCATAATATTCTGGTTTGTAAAAACAGGTGCTGAATTGATTGGCGAAGGTGTTGTTATAGCAGTCTGTTTTGCATGTGGTAAGAACCCGCTTCAGGGTGAAATGTTTTCTCCAAATATAATGATGCTGATAATGTATTACGGTTACGTGATCCTAATTGGAATAATGTTTCTGTATTGGAAACTGTTCCAGAAGAAAACTCTGTCCGAATTAGGATTTACGCAGAAGGTCGGAAGCTACATTACAGGAGTGATTACAGGGACAGTTCTTGTTGTGATATCAGTTCTCTTGGTAGTGCTTGCCGGTGCAATATCGTATAACGGAGTATTTGAAAATATTAATAACGGTTTCATACTTCTTATGCTGGGCGTGTTTATCTGCCAGGGAGCTATGGAGGAGGTGCTTTGCAGAGGAATTGTCATGGGGCTTCTCATGAAGAGAACATCTGCTCCGGTTGCGATAGGTCTAAGTTCAGTGTTGTTTACCATTCCTCATCTTTTTAATATGACATTATCAGGTGGTGTGTTCATCTTTTTTGCGATAGTTAATTTGTTCCTGATATCGATTGTTTTTTCATTACTTACTCTGTATTATAAGAGTATATGGGCGGCTTGCGGATTTCATTCAATCTGGAATTTCATCCTTTATAATATTTTTGGGATGAATCTAAGTGGAAATGGTGAGATTAAGGCAGCTGTTTTCGATATGAGATCAGTTGGAAATAACATTTTGAATGGTGGAATATATGGTATAGAAGCCAGTGTTGTAACGGCTATAGTGCTGGCAGTAACAGTAATAATACTATTTGTTATAATTAACAGGAAAGGCAGGATGACGGATGGAATTCAATAATAAACTTTATGAACTTCGAAAACAAAAAGGATTCTCTCAAGAGGAACTTGCCAATCGCTTGAATGTATCAAGGCAAACAATTTCAAAATGGGAGGTTGGCGAATTTACACCAGACATGGAAAAACTTGTTGCTATAAGTGATTTGTTTGAGGTGTCTTTAGATGAATTGGTGAAGGGTGAAGAACCGAAATTGGCAGAACCATCAGAGCAGATAGTTAAATCAGAACTATATAGTGACATAAAAGAACAAGTTTTGACGGTAGATAATAAGGAAAAAGCAAAAAAAGGAATTAAGATTGCAGGTATTATATTAGGAATATTTGTTTTGATTGATGTGATTTCTTTTGTGATATATGTTATTATGCATCTCGTTCCATAGGAGCATTATCATAAGGACATCCTGCCTTGCTCATACTTTGAATAACATATATGATTAGATAATCGTGTCCTGATCATCTATAGACATAGATGGTTGAAGATGCTTTAACATAAAAAACTCCCTAAATTAAAATGACCCGACGTGGTCCGCATTGTTAAGAGGCGTGTCGGGTACTGTTGCTATTATAATATAATAGATTTGGCGGATATTCAATATTTTTTCGATTTTTACATAGCTTTTACATAGACCAGTACCTCTGGGGACGCACAGACAGTACTGGTCTATTATTATGCCCATTTTTAGAGCAAGGAATGGACATGAGCCGAAACTATTAATCTATTTTCAAGAAAGGAAAATTCGGGAGAAGCTACTTCCGAATGAAGGTACGATGATGAAGGTATTTAGGGTGATCAGATTCTGATGTAAAAAGGTGTTTAGGAAGATTAAGAGATGGATGATGAAGCCGTTTAGGAAGAAAGTGAAACCCGGATCAGAAGAGAAAGACATGGCATTTTTCAATTCAGCAATCACAGTATTACAGACACTTCTATCTTATCTCATCTTATCCCATCTTATCCCTTCCTTTCCTTTTCATTCCATTCCGTGCCAGAATCACTATCGTAGACCAAGAGGGCAGACAGTGAGGGAATGCAGAGAATAAGTGGATTTCATAAGGGTTTTGATATTACTCATGGAGTGGTGATAGTTATGAGCAAATTATCCAAGTATGAACAGGAAACAATAATCAATTTTAACGTCGCTGAATCTGATGCAGTGGTATTCACCAGAGATTAAGCCGTTATAAGAAAACTTGACTCGTTAGTTAATGAGTTCCCAGAGGTTTACAAGTGCATAGGTGAAAGAGCAGAGAAGAATGCAAATGAAAAATATAAATAAATCCCAATTATAATTGAATATTGGGAGAAAAAAGAATATAATTGGGAGTAGAGATTTTCTTCCAATGGCAGAGAATATCTCCCCAAATAATAAACAAAATGGGCGATAAATATTCGCCTTGGGAGAAAGGAGAAGTTATCATTGCGAAAATTTGATTATTCTTATCTTGCAGATAGAACTTGGGATAACGAGATAATGTCGTATATATCAAAGATTCACGAGTATAAGGGAAAACAGGAACTTTTTCTACGGCAGAAACCTGTGGAGCTTAATAGACTTATTGAAATTGCAAAAATACAGAGTACAGAAGCATCCAACAGGATTGAAGGTATCATAACTACGAATGCCAGATTGAAGCAGCTTGTTGCAGATAAAACTACTCCTAAGAACAGGGATGAGGAAGAAATCATTGGCTATCGAAATGTGCTTAATCTTGTGCATGAGAATTATGACGTTTTGCCAGTGCGAAGTAATTATATTCTTCAAATGCATCGAGAATTGCTTAAGTTCACAAATCTTTCTTATGGGGGACAATACAAGACAACCCCAAACGAGATAGATATGGTATTGGAAACAGGTGAAAAGGTGGTGTTGTTCAAACCATTAGAGCCATATGAAACTCCACCTGCTATCGAGGCTATTTGTGACAAGTATCAAGAGGCATTGGATAAAGAGCTTGTTGATGAACTTATCTTAATACCATGTTTCTTGCTTGATTTTTTGTGTATTCATCCGTTTAATGATGGCAATGGACGAATGAGCAGGCTATTAACATTGCTGTTGCTGTATCGTAGCGGATATATGGTTGGACAGTACATCAGTATTGAGAAAGCTATAGCTGATACAAAGGAAGCGTACTATGATGCACTTCAAAAGGCAGACCAAGGATGGCATGAGGGAACAAATGACCCTAAGCCATTTATCAAGTATATGCTGAGTATCGTACTTTCATGCTATAAGGAATTTGAGGCAAGAGTATCTATTGCTCATGCGGCTGGAGCAAAGAGTACGTCATATGACATTGTGAAGGCTTATGTAAGTGAGCGTATAGGTAAGTTTTCAAAACAGGAAGTGCTTATAAGCTGTCCAAGTCTGGGAAGCTCTTCTGTAGAATCAGCTTTAAAGAAGCTTGTTGATGATGGTACATTAGTTAGACTTGGTGCAGGTAGAAAAACGCTATATGCAAGAGCTGATTCAGTAATTGATTAAGCAAGAATATGTCTATTATAAAGCGTGATATTAAGGAAAAGAAGATAGGCTAAAGGAAGAACTAGACTAATTGTTAATCATTGGTGGGAGAATATGAAGTGGAGATGAGAAGACATGACACTTTTAGAGCGTATTAAGGATATCTTTTCTGCTACAAGGCGAAATGATGGTGTACAAGTGAATACTGCCATATCAAAGGATGCAAATGCAGAACTATTCATTGAGTTTAAATCTTGCCTATATAGTCTTTTAAAGAAAGATGATTACATTTCAAAAAAAGAGTATATGCCACTCATAGAAAAGAATAAAGAATTAATCAGCTCATTTAATGTTCTTAGAAGTACTGGAATGATACATTCATACGCCATAAAGAATGGACTTGATATAAATGATATAGATTATGTTTTAGATATGGTATCCAATTTAGAACTGTATATCAATGATCACAATGAGAATTTTATCAGCAGTAAAATGGAATCTGAAAGATTATATTTGGATACTATTTTATCCGCAGTTGATGATAGAATCATGTTGGATGATGATCAACGGAGAGTTGTACTCACAGATGAGGATTATATGCTCGTCATCGCCGGAGCTGGTGCGGGTAAGACAACAACGGTTGCGGCAAAGGTTAAATATTTGGTTGAGAAGAAACACATCAAGCCTTCTCAGATTCTTGTGGTTTCCTTCACCAATAAGGCTGTAAATGAGCTTGCCGAGAAAATTAATAAACAGCTTGATATACCTTGTCCGATTGCAACCTTTCATTCTACCGGTAATGCAATAATTCATAAGAATTCACCGGACGAAAAATTAAACATTGTTGATTCATCTAAGCTATATTTTGTGCTGAGAGATTATTTCAGAAACTCTATTCTTCAAAATGAATCAGTAGTTAATAAGCTTATAATGTTTTTTGCAACGTATTTTGATGCTCCTTATGAGGGCGATGATCTAAATATGTTTTTTAACAAAATTGCGAAGTCAAATTTTTCTACGATGAGAAGCGATCTTGAAGATTTTAAGAGAGAGGTCATTGATAGAAGGACTAAAAAGTCAGTAACGATTCAAAATGAGGTTCTTCGTTCATTTCAGGAGGTTGAGATTGCTAATTTTTTGTTTCTCAACAACATTGATTATGAATATGAGCCTATATATCCGTACGATATTCCGCATTCACGGAAACCGTATACTCCGGATTTTATTTTAAAGCAGGGAGATAAAAGTGTTTACCTTGAACATTTTGGTATATCTGAGGATGGGAAAAATGACAGATTTAGTGATGAAGAGATAGAGAGATATAAGAATGCAGTAAATGATAAAGTATTACTTCATCGTGAGCATGGGACAAAACTAATATATACATTCTCGAGCTATAAGGATGGAAAGCCGCTAAGCTATCATTTAAGGGAAAGACTTGAAAATGCTGGTTTTGAAATAAGACCTCGTTCGAACAAAGAAGTCATGGAAATGCTTGTAGCAGGTGAAGAGAATCGTTACATAAGAGGAATGATAAATCTGCTTTGTAGGTTTATATCCAATTTTAAGGTCAATGGATATACTGAAGATGATTTTAATAGGTTTTATCATTCGACGCAGAATGTAAGAAGCAGACTATTTATTGATATATGTAATGATTGTTATTTGGAATATCAAAGATATCTTAGAGAGAATAAAGCTGTAGATTTTCAGGACATGATCAATGAATCAGCAAGGATTCTTCGAGAGACCAAAGAAATGAATAAAAAGCTCGATTTTAAGTATGTGATAGTAGATGAGTATCAGGATATATCACGGCAAAGGTTTGATCTTACAAAAGCACTATCTGATGTTACCGATGCAAAGATAATTGCAGTTGGTGATGATTGGCAATCAATCTATGCTTTTAGTGGTTCGGATATTACGCTTTTTACTAAGTTCGAGCAGATAATGGGATATGCTAAGCTCCTTAAAATAGTAAAGACTTATCGTAATTCGCAGGAAGTAATAGATATAGCAGGTAACTTTATACAGGAAAATCCTGAGCAGATTAGAAAGAGCCTTATATCTAATAAGCATATCAAGGATCCGGTAATTATATATACATATGATAACTATTATAAAAGGTATAACGCTGATAGAAGAACAGGTGCCAACTATGCAACAGCTCTTGCTGTGCAGACAGCTCTTGATCATATTATTGAAGCATGTAAGACAGAGGGACGGGATACAAGTAACGTCCTTTTGTTAGGACGATTTGGCTTTGATGGTTATGCACTTGAACGTTCAGGACTTTTTGAATTCATAGATAGAGGAAGCTATGTAAAGAGCATCAAGTACCCGAAGATAAAGATTACTTTTATGACAGCACATGCGTCTAAAGGATTAGGGTATGATGATGTAATTATAATAAATGGCAAAAATGAGACTTATGGTTTTCCCTCAAAGATTCAGGATGATCCAGTACTTAAGTTTGTTATCAAAGGTGATGATTCCATAGATTATGCCGAAGAAAGAAGGCTTTTTTATGTATCACTAACAAGAACGAAAAATAGAGTCTATGTGGTTGCTCCGGAAAGTAATCCTTCAGAGTTTCTTCTTGAGATAAAAAGAAAGTACAAGAATGTAGTGCTTAAGGGAAACTGGAATGAGGATGAAATCAAGAGAATTGATATAAAAAAATGTCCTATGTGTGGTTATCCTATGCAATTTAAATATAAAAATGCATATGGTCTAAGATTATACATATGTTGTAATGAACCGGAAATATGCGGTTTTATGACGAATGAGATAAAGGCAGGAAAGCTTAATATATGTAAATGTAACCAGTGCAGAGATGGTTATATGATAGTAAAACCGGGAAAAAAAGATAAATACAAGTATTTTCTTGGATGTACAAACTATAAGAAAGATGGAACCGGATGTAAGAATACTATAGCTATGCTTGATTATTATAAGGATAATCATCTGGATATATCTGAGTATGAAAATACATTATCAAATGTAAATGATGAAAATACAAAGAAGGAGATTACCACAAACAGAAGAAGGAGTACTAGAAATAATCATTCTGATAATTCCATTCACGGAACTAATGCTCCGGATGAAGCTGTAATTAAAAAACCAGATATAGAAGGAGTTATATACAAAGATAATAATCTAAACGATATAGTATTTTATATCCTTACATGTACAGTGCATATGAATGTCAGTAAATTCTACGGAATTGATGTTCTGATAGAGATTTTGCATGGAGAAAAAACTGATAGGATAAAAAAGCTACAGTTTAGCCTGCTTCCTGAGTATGGAAAGCTTGCAAGATTAAGTAAGTTTGAAATAAAGGATATTATTTCCTGGCTTACGGAGGAAGGCTTTTTGTTGGAAACAAGGGATGCATATCCAGTACTTCATTCAACTTATAATGGACTGCATTATGGAGAGATTATAACGAAGAATAAGTTGCAGAAACTTAAAAAATATCTTGAAAACTAAGGGATTATACATGAACAGTAGAGAAGTGTTAAAAAAGTATTTTGGTTATGACACCTTTAGAAAGGGTCAGGAGGAAATAATAGAGAGCATTCTATCTGGTCAGGATGCTCTTGCGGTTATGCCAACCGGAGCAGGAAAATCTATATGTTATCAGATACCTGCACTCATGATGCCTGGTATAACTCTTGTAATATCGCCACTTATATCACTTATGCAGGATCAGGTTAAAGCACTAAATGATGTAGGTATTAATGCCGCATACATCAATTCCTCGCTGTCAGATCGGCAGGTTTCTTTGGCGATTAAATATGCATCAGAAGGAAGTTATAAGATTATATATGTAGCTCCAGAAAGACTTGAAAGCCGAGAATTTCTTGGGTTTGCTTATAATGCTGATATCTCAATGATAACAGTTGATGAGGCGCATTGTATCTCTCAATGGGGACAAGATTTCAGACCAAGCTATCTTAAAATTATAGATTTTATTAAGAAGCTTCCTAAAAGACCGGTAATCAGTGCTTTCACAGCGACTGCGACAAAGGAGGTTAAGGAAGATATAGCCTGTGTGTTAAATCTATATAAGCCCTTTGTGGTCGTTACTGGATTTGATAGAGAAAACTTGTATTATACTGTTGAGCATATCAGAGAAAAGGATAGATATGTTCTTGATTTCATTAGGAATAATATAAATGATAGTGGTATTATTTATGCGGCTACAAGAAAAAATGTAGATAAATTGTATGAGCTTCTATTTAAAAGTGGAGTAGCTGTATCAAGGTATCATGCTGGCATGGATACAGATAGCCGAAAGAAGAGTCAGGATGATTTTATATACGACAGAACGCCTGTAATAGTTGCTACCAATGCATTCGGAATGGGAATAGATAAGTCTAATGTTAGATTTGTAATCCATTACAACATGCCTCAGAGTATGGAAAATTATTATCAAGAAGCAGGAAGAGCAGGTCGAGACGGTGAGATTTCAAAATGCATTTTACTTTTCTCTCCGCAGGATATAATGATAAATAAGTTCCTGATAGAGAAAAGGGAAGCTTCGGATTTGGATACTCCTGACCTTGTGCTTGTTAAGAAAAGAGATTTAAAGCGCCTATCTATGATGGAGGGATATGCAAGAACTACGGGATGCCTTAGAAATTATATTCTTGAATATTTTGGTGAGAAGGTAAGTTCACCTTGTGAGAATTGTGGGAATTGTCATAGAGATTTTAAAAAGCTTGATATGACTAACGAGGCGAAATCTGTAATTAATTGTGTTGCTGAAACAAAAGGAAGGTATGGTATAAACGTTGTAATAGGAACATTACTTGGAGCTAATAGGGCGAGACTTCGAGAACTTGGTACAGTTAATTATAAAACGTATGGTACGCTTAATGAAATGAATGAGAAAAGTCTCAGGACTCTGATCAGTCAGCTTATCGAGGAGGGATATCTTGTTCAGACAGATGAAGAATATAGTGTGCTTAAGATGGGAGATATCAGTCCTTTATTTAGCGACGAAACGCGAGTTATTGTGAAAACCTATGATGAGAAGGAAAACGCTAAGGTTAGAAAAGGAGTGTCTAAAAAATTAACAAATAGACTTACCTCTAAGGGTTACGAACTATTCGAGATACTTAAAAGACTCCGTACTGATATTGCATGGGAAAAGGGGCTGCCACCATATATCGTATTTAATGACAAGACATTAATAGATATGTGCGTAAAGCTTCCAACTACCGAACAAGAATTTTTAGGTGTTTCCGGAGTTGGACAGAGAAAATATGAAAGCTACTGTGATGCGTTTAAGGCAAAAATTGAAGAGTTTGTTAAAGCAAATCCCGGGATAAAGCAGAATTCTGATACACACTACTATCAGCAGGATGATAGTGAATTGGAAATAACCAAAGTAAAGCGGAAGAAAAACAAAAAAAGGAAAGTTGAGTTCTATCTGAATGAAGAAGATGGAAATGAATTTATTTATAGCGAACTTTATTTTATTTCTGATATAAAAAATGAACTGAATCGTATCTGTTCGGTGGAAAATGCTAAAAAGGTAACTACAAAACTTATTTCGGAGTTTCTGATAAGCGAAGACATTATTTATGAAGAAAGCGTTAATGGATTTTTTGCTAAGTGTCCAACGGCAAAAGGAAGGGAGATTGGCGTTATAACAGAGGACAGAGTAAGTGCTGCAGGAAATGCTTATAAGGTTATAAAGTATCCTGAAACTGTCCAGAGGCGCATAGTGAAGCATTTTATTGATGCTATTCCTAATATTACACGAGATGAAGAAGATGGCGGTTTAGAAAAGGATAAAACATTTAATAGAGGTGAATATAACAGACTACATAATAGACCTGAATATGCGGGAGCTTCATGGAGTGAAGAAGAGGATGCACGTTTGGAAGAAGAGTATAAATCAGATTTATCAATTTCTGAAATAGCAAAATTGCATGGACGCACTACAGGTGGCATAAGAGCCAGATTAAAAAAGCATGGGTATGAGATATAGGGATGGAGATGTTGGTCTTGGGAAAAACAAAAAATCCAGTGAAAGCTGTAGCTAATGCGGTAGTAGATAAAACAAAAAAATTGATGCTGCTGAAATAGTTAAACAAGCATTAGAGTGCTTCCAGTGGGATGATGAAAAATACGATGAGCAGCATGTTAAAGAAGTACTGGCTGATGTAATGTTTTACTGTCAGAATTTCATGGACAAGCTTGATTTTGATGTGGATGAGATTATCAATATGAAGATTACTCAGAACGAAGCAAAGTATCCGGTGGAGAAAGCAAGAGGAAGTAGTGCGAAATATACGGATTTATAAGGGGGTATAGGTATATATGGGAAAGCTTGTTAGAGATCAAATTCCTGAGATAATAAAAGCTGATGGCAAGAATCCGATAACTAGGATTTTGCTTGAGGAAGAATACCTTCAGGAATTAGATAAAAAACTTAATGAGGAAGTTGCTGAATATCAAGCTGATAAATCTGTTGAAGAAATGGCTGATGTTTTAGAAGTGTTATTTGCTATCTGTGAGGCTAGAGGATATTCCATTGAGCAACTTATGAAAGTTAAGCAAGATAAGCAGGATGAAAGAGGCGGTTTTAAAGACCGAATATACTGGGAGGGTAATGAATGAAGAATAGTGAGCTCGACCTTAATATTGATTGGAAATATTATAATAATTTGGATGTGGTCGGTTTTTCACAGATGTTAAAAGATCCATCTTATTGCTATAAGTATTATTGGCTCGAAGCAATCGTTAAAATGATTTCCCGAGATGTTGTAAATACATCTTTTAATGACATTATTGATGAAATGATTTGTAATGCATGGTATACCGTGTTGGAGTTCCATGTTCATTTGAGTGGATTCTTACTTGGCGAGCCTCGCGATGCACTTGAACTTGCAGTTATTACTCTTCAAGAATTGAGCGGATTGAGAGCAGATGCTGATGCAGAAAGCATAAGAAATGAAATAGCTAAATATGATAATGAGCTTCGTGAATATAAGAATAGATTGACGAGAAATGTACCATATAGAGCACTTTCAGGCTTCTTTGATAATGCTAATCAAATTGTGGATTGGGGAAGAACAGGAGCATTGATTAAATACGCTCAGTTATTAAATAAATCTACACCGCTACCATATGTCATAGGTGAGAGCACGGGATTGAAGCGTGAAGTGACTTTTAGTGATGAATGGATAAGCCTAATCAAGGATAATACTGTTTCCATATTAGGTTGGATTCAGTTTGAAAAAGTGAAATGGCTTCAAAGTAATAATCCAGAGGTACCAAGCCTGGTGTATAAACTCGCGCCTATGGATGAAAAAATGCGTAAGCTAAGTCATGTTAGAGAATTATGGGAGTTGATTCTAGAACAGCGTTCAATCATAGATGTGTTTAAGGATACCCCTATTGAAAGAGGAAATTATGATATCGATCATTTTATTCCTTGGTCGTTTGTAATGAATGATGAGCTGTGGAATTTGATGCCGATGGATTCTTCTTTGAATTCATCTAAGAGTAATAAGCTGCCAGATTGGAATCGATTCTTCGGAAAGTTTGCAAATAACCAGTTTATTCTTTATAGCATGATAAATGATGATAGTCATCTACAGATACGAAATAGCTTTGAAAAGTGCTATAAGGATAATCTTCATTCGATATGGGCCAACCAGGAATTATATCGAAGAGGAAATACACAAACTGAGTTTTACAATATCCTGGAGAAGAATATGCAACCTGTTTATGACAGTGCAAGAAGACAGGGGTATTTGGTTTGGTAGTAAATTTTTATTTGGTTCACTACAATGCCGCGTAAAAATTTGCTTATATAAGAATCTTCAATTTTTTGTTAATGAGGGATTCTCTTAATAAGGAAAAGGCAACTTGATCACTACAACATGTTATGAGGAGGATTATATTGTGGAAATTGACTTGACAGCGGTGCCATTATTTGAAAGTGACACAATAGACTTAGATAAGAAAGTTACGGTTATCCTTGGTAAAAATGGTACCGGAAAAACGACAATGACAGATGTATTGTCAGAACAGACGACTAATTATGATGTTAGTGTTTTTAAAGGGTTTGAAAATATAATTGATGATAATAAGCGTTTAAATGCGGTTGTTTTAGGTGAAGAAAATGCAGCAATTAATAAGCAGAGAAAGTAAAACTTAGTATGGGGCGATTATTACTCTGTGAGAATAAACATTTGACTGTAGAGCAGGTTATGGCTGAGTTTAATATTTCAAGGGCAACAGTATTTAGAGACTATGCTAAGATAAAGAAAATCACAGGTGCTATTTATGATAAAAATGAATCTGTGTGGAAATTATAATAAGGATAAATTTAGCTTTCATTATGAGCGTGTTGATTTGGATGAGAGAATGCGTGACTTACGTAATTTTGCAAAGCTTTTTCCGCCAATTACGAGTGCGCCTAATATTACTTGAGCCTAAAAAGAAATCAAAAAATGGAGAAATAACATGAAAGAAGCGGTAAGACATCACTATATACCTCAGTTTATTTTACGTTCCTTTTGTGGAGATAATGGATGCTTATCCTATTTTGATATATCACAACAGCGTATTGTTGAAAAGAAAACTGAGGAAGTATTTATGACCCGAAATCTTTATAGAGATACAGTTAATAATCCGGATGATCCAATAAAGATAGAGAAAGATTTGAGCAGATTTGAGAATGAAGCATCTCATATTATCAAAAGATTTCTGGAGGAGTCAGAAGAAGTTCAACTTACACTTGAGGAAAATGAAAAACTAAAACTATTTCTTGCAATTATGGCTTTTCGTGGTGATAGGGTTAAAGAAATGTTTAGTGAGTCTTCTTCTGAAGATTTTAAAGAATATTATTCATTGTTTCAGGAAGATGGTAATCTAAATGATTTTTGGAAAAGAAATCTTGGAGAACTAGTCAATTGTCGTTCATATAAAGATGTCGTTAATAATCCGAAAATTGATCCTCCTATAAAACTATTTATGATGCGTGATACTGCTGGAATTACAGGACTATACTTTATTCCAGGAAGAGAAGAATGCTTAGTGATTGTTATCCTGCTGTATTTGAGGGCTCTTCAGATGATGGAGTGATTAGATTGAATATGTATTCAGTATATCCAATCTCTGACTCAAAGGCTTTAATGTTGGTCGCAAATGGAGTAGAAGCTGCACCTCAATCGGTATCTGGTTTTAAGAAGAGCTTTTTTAGAAGGCCATACTATTCTAGGGAGGGTAGGATTCTTACATTTAGGTATCAAAAACTCTATGAACCGGATGTTCGGAGGATAAATGATACGATATTTTTGAATGCTTCTGAAGGTGTTGTGGCGAAGGACTTTTGTAGAATCCATAATGTATAAGTTTACGTGGTGGATATTCATTTTGGGGTCGCTTTCATCACAGTAATTAAACAAATAGATTTTTTTCTAATGCTTATATAGACGTTGTTTAATTATCGAGATTTACATATAATAGAATTGTTTTGAGCTTATTTGATTTTGATATTGTAGGTGTTCTGAGAGATGGTGCAATCTACATAGTTAAAACAGTACCTGTATATGATGGAAAGCTTCCTAAGGAGCAACGCCAGACATGGCAGTATCTGAAAGGTGCAAAGAAGCTTCCTAGAATTGAAAAAGCAAAAAAATGGTACAATGAGCTGGTTTAAATAATGTTAAGGGTATTTTGATATGATAAGGGGACCAAAGTTAAATAATATTTCAAAAAATTTTACAACGAGAGACAGCCTTGGAATAGAAGGCGTAGCAGCAACGATACAGGGAGAAATATGCCCTGTTGTTAATACTGTTACGCCGAGAGCATTTTATTGGCCGTTTATGGTATGGATTTATTATGATTTCTATAAGTATTCAGGGATAGAAGAGTATAACTATACAGCATTTGATAAGTACTTAAAGAGACAAGACTATTTCTTTGTCCTAGCAACATTATTAACAGAAGGTTCTGATCAAGCTGGACTGGTAGGAAAACAACAAACAGAAAAGGATATTCTCGATAATCCATCAGGACCATATGTATTTAATCCAAATTATTTTAAAACAAGATTTGGTGGCATGCAGTACTATAATGCTGGGTGCTTATCAATGTATTTTGTAACTGATCATGATGATTCGAATGGCAAAGAATATGCATTGCCTAGACTTTCTCAGCATGGAGAAAAACTAGCAAAGGCATTTGAAAACGTAATTTCGAATACAAGATATTATAGGGAATATCGTCGTGATGATAAGTTGGTTCCCAAAGATGTACTTGAGGAGTATGGTCAAGTTATTAATTTGGGACTAAAAGGATTTGATGAATGTAAAACCATACTACGAGAGTATATATTTGAAAAATTACCGGGAAGAAGTGAACTTCTCTCTGACAATGGGAAATACATAAAGTTTATTATTGATAAATATGGCGTAAACGATTGGAATAGGGCTATTTGCCGTCAGATGTTTTTTGATTTTGAATTGTCTAATGGGGATAAAATACAACTTATAGATGATTTGAAAGAGGTTGCACGTAGATGGGAAATAGTGGTAGGACGTCAATATTTTACGGCAGGACTGGAGATGATTTGGAAGATTATTCTTGAAATTCTTAATGAGCCATATTCAATAGACGAATGGATTGAGAATACGATAGCTGAATCTGTTTTTTCATGGAATATTGAGGCTAATGTTGAGTCGGTTCTGCCAGAATGTAATTACAGTTATTCAGACCGGGAAGAAATGATTAGTTCCGCCAGTCATATTCAAAACAAAAGACGTATATTGGAAAATGGAATAAAGATTATTTTATCCATTTATAATCGGTTTTATAATCGAAGTGAATTGGGTGATGAGCGCAATTTCTTTGATTATGGAAGTGATAGTAATTCTATTTCTTTTAATGAATTATTTGAGACTATTGAAGAGTATAAAACTAAATCAATAAAGTTGTTTATGGTTTATGTGATAAAGAACTGGATAATAGAGCAGCACTATATTACTGCTTTTGAAAAAATGTTACAGAACAGAGATGGCTTCTATTATGAAGTTATAGATGATAAATATATTAAGAAACATGATTTTGACATGCGATTTCAGGATATTAGAATGACATCATTAAAACAGGTTATGACTGATATCGATATGCTATAAGGGGGCAAAAATGGAGCAGGAGGAAAAGCGATATAGCATATTAGATGAATTGAATAAAAGTAAGGGCTATGATATTGCCCTTATGACTACATTTAATTTTGATATTGATTATTTTGAACGCGCAATTTTGAATACGCTATTTGCTAACGATATACGTAAGGTTTCTGTTTTTGTAGATTCAAAGGAGCTAGCTAAGTCGTTGAAGAATATTGAAATTAGCTCTATAGGCAGAAAGTATATGGTTAACCCAATTAGTATTAATAGTTCTTTTCATCCTAAAGTTATTTTGCTTTTGGGTGCAAGAAAAGCAAAACTATTTGTTGGAAGTGCGAATTTAAAAACTTCTGGATTCGCAATTAATAATGAAATATTTAGTTTTGTTGAGTACTCTCCAGAACAGCCAGAGTATTTAGATGTCATAGTGGATGCAATTGATTTTTTTATTGATATTAACGAAGTCTCTTATAAGCTGGATAATGATATTCTTAAGGAATCTAAAGAATTCATTTATTATCATAAATCTGAGAAGAATCCGTATGTATCATTGCTTCATAATATGAAACAACCAATTCTTGACCAGGTGCAAGATATAATAGGAGATGAGATTCAAGAGATAAGTATCGCGGTTCCATATTATGATAACGAGCTTAATGCTTATAAAAAAATCGAAGAAGCTTTTGAGAATGCTGAGATTAAACTATATATACAAAATGAAAAGAGTACATTCCCTGTTGAATATAATAAGGAAAACAAAATCGCAAATACCATAAGTGTTTTTGATGGTTTTAGAGATGGTTCTACAGGTAGTCGTGCTAATTTTTATCATGGTAAGGTGTTTCTTTTTAAGAGTGAAACAAAATCCTATATCTTATACGGAAGTAGTAACTGTACACAGGCGGCATTAGTAAAATCATTTGCTGCTGGAGGCAATATTGAATGTGATATATTTGAAATTGGAGACCGTGATGAGTTCGACTATTTCTTTGAGAATATAGATGTTGAACCGGTCGAAAGATTAAAGGCAAGCATAATGAAGCATGAGCCTGAAAAAAAGACAATGTTTACGTATAAGTATGGAGTTATGCTTAGCAATATAGCTGAACTTCTTTTTACATTTTCGGAGAGAAATGATTCAGTAAAGGTTTATGCAGGAAATTCTATGCTTAAATATGAATACATTGGAGAAGAGCTTATAGTTTATGTTGAAAAAGAATTGTTTGAACAATTAAATAATGTTTTTGAGCTGCGATTCGAATATAAAAACGCTAGTGAGAATCATAGTTGTTGGATATATAGTAAGGCGGCACTTGAGGCTAATCGAGTAAAGCAATCAGATAAAAAGCTTTTAGATGATTTTGATATAAATTCTGATGGTGACAAGTATATTGAAGATAGATGTAATGTTTTAAGAGCTGAGCTTACGTGTTTGCCTGAAATACAAGAACACAAAAAGAAGATGGCTTATTACAACCAGATTAAGCGGGAACAAGAAGGTGATGATGCTGAATCGGGTGATTATATTGTAGAGGTTGAAATACCGGATGAATATAGGATTGCATATAAGGAATATCATGCGGTATCGAGAATTAGATGCAAGTTTTTGAGTAAGTTTTTGGCAATGAATAGCACTTTAAAAAGTCTATTTACAAAAGAAAATGACGAATCGAAGAGAATTGAGAATTCAGAATCGAATGTGAGGACAGTATTACAGACACGTAAAGCCACATCGGAAGAGAAGAAGTTTGAACGTTTTATAAAAAGCAAAGTTCGTGGAATGTTGGATAAAGGCTATGTTGAGATAATTGAACCGAAACACTATCTGGGACTTGCTGCAGTGATTTTTGAAATCTTTGATAAGTATAACAAAGAGGAGAGTGTAGAAGATTTATTTGAATTAGATTATGTGATAAAAACAAAGACAGATTTTCTAATTAATTTACTGGAAATGGATATTTTAGGAGATGAAGTTGAACATGTCAATGCTGCAATTTTGGAGCAGAGTTACATTGTACTTGCAGAGAATTATGCTGTTATTTCTAAGGAAAATGATACTGATAAGAAAGCTGATTATGTGGCAGTTAGTAAAGCTTTGCTGAATGCAATTGAGGAAAAGTACCAATTACGTTCTGTATATAGAAGTCACGTTGAAAAACTATATGAAGAGGAAAGAATAACAGGAATAAATTTAGATAGTCTAATAAGTCATATTGAGAGACTATATGGATATAAAAATTTGGATTTATTAAGCAAGTATATTGCAGACATTTATCATAACGCTAGTATTGAAATAAAAGGGAAAACTATGCTAATCTCTGGGGAGTCAGATGGAATACTTCAGCATGTGAAACCGAATGTTTCTGTATTGCGTGAGATTCGAAATTTTTCTAGAAGCATTAAGCCTATAGAGAGAGTTAAGATTACGATTGTGAATCTAGAATCGCAAGACACAGATAAAAATATTATTGTTAGAATAACTCATTCAATTAGTTTGCAGTATCATAATTGGACTGTACTGGAGATAAGGCGTGATGGTAGCAAAAGTGAATCTAAACCTCAGTATTTGAGTTTTTAACTAATATTAGATTATTTGTATAACAGATAGGTTTGTATTGGGGGGTGAATATAATGAAAAATGTTTTTAGGATGCCTACACCAATTAAAATAGTAGGTAGAACTTCTAGCATTACAAATGCTTTTATAAATGGAATCATTCCGATTATAGAGCCATCAGATGAAGAAATTAATGATGCTTTAAAAACTCTTGGAATGACAAGGGAGACCATTTGTTGTGCCTATTGTGGTGATAGTTATACAGAGTGGGATCACTTTCATCCGCTTATCAAGAATAAAAGACATACTGGTTATATTTCTGAAATTCATAATTTGGTTCCGGCTTGTGGCAAGTGCAATCAAAGCAAGGGAAATCAAGATTGGGAGGAATGGATAAACAGTGATGCTCGATTATCACCGAAAACTCGCGGGATTAATGATTTAGAACAAAGAATAGAACGTTTACATCTGTATGAAAAGAAGTATAAACCGCAGGTAATTAATGTTGAAGAAATCGTTGGTTTTGAGCTTTGGGAACAGCATAAGAGTAATTACGAAAAATTAATTGCTTTGATGAAGGAATGCCAGGAAACCTCGGATATAATTAAGCAGATGATTTATAAGGCTACAAAGGGAGAGTGACTATGCTATTTCAAATAATCAGAAATGATATTACAAAAGTAAAAGCAGATGCCATTGTTAATACCGTAAATTCAAATGTTGTGGTTGATAGTGGTGTGGATTCTGCTATATATAAGGCTGCTGGTAAGGAAAGGCTGTTAGCGCAACGTAAGAAGATTGGGCTATTATTACCCAGTGAAGTTGGTATTACTCCGTCATTTGATTTAGATGCAAAGTATATTATCCATGTCAGTGGTCCTTGGTGGACCGATTGTACCAATCTTGAAGAACATGATATGGAAATTACACTTGTTGTCTTTGGAGAAGTGATGTCGAACTTGTCGAAGGTATTGATTATGTGGTGTATGATGTATGAAGGTAGTTTTGTAAGGCTTCATACAATGGTGAGTAATAATTATTCATTGACTCATTTCATTTGACTATACACGGCTAAACAAACTATCATCACATTAATTAAACAAACAGACGCCCATTGCTACCGAGTAGTGGGATTCACGTCATTCCTTTACCGTTAGGTCTTAGCAGGTGGAGGAATGGCGTATTTTTTGAAAAAATGTAGGTTCCACAGGTCATATGTGTTATGCTTATTGTAGTTGGAATTGCAGGACTTAAGATTCTTGCAAAAGAATGAGAATAAAAGGGAGCAATATGGCAGAAGAAATATTTGATATCGTAAAAGAAACCGGGCAGTCTACAGGCGAAACAGTGACCAGATCACAGGCGCACGCTGAGGGCATTAGACATAGAACAGCTCACATATGGGTGGTTCGTGAAAAGGGAGATAAGACAGAGGTTCTTTTACAGAAGAGGGCAATGAATAAGGATTTATTTCCGGGCAGATATGATACTTCATCAGCGGGGCATATTCAGGCTGGGGATGAGCCATTGGAATCTGCTGTTAGAGAAATGTCAGAGGAGCTTGGCATAAAGGCTTTTATTGTTAGCGCTTAAAAGACAAAGAAAGGATTTGATACGGCGATTGATTAACAAAGAAATTAGACTATCTGACTGCAATCAACTATCAGGATGGAAAGAAGTATCACTTTTTGATGTCTTAGAAGAAAAAGTTAGAAAAGCCTAAAAAGATGGACAATATGAGCATTTGCCATTGACAAAGGAGGGAGTAGTACCAAAATCGGAACGTTATGAAAGGAATTTTTTTGATTACTACTGATGCGAAAGAATATGAGATTACAAATGTTGATGATATATGTTATAACCCGGCAAATCTTAAATTTGGTGTAATCTGTAGGAATAAATATAAAACGGGTATTTTTTCTCCGATTTATATTACGTTTGTATTTAAAAACGGCTTTCTGCCAGATTTTATTGAGATAGTAGTAACTAGTGATGGGTTTATAAATCGTTCTTTAAGGTATCAAGAAGGTACTGTATACGAGAGAATGGCAGTAAAAGTTGCGGATTTATTAAAAATGAAAATAAATGTCCCTTCTATGGATGAGCAAAGGAAAACAGTGTCATGTGTTAAATCATTCGATGATGCTATTAGTACACATGAAGAATTGCTTATTAGATGGGAGAGAATAAAAAAAGGATTATTACAAAAAATGTTTGTTTAGGAGGAATTATGGGGTTAAAAGACTGTTTGACTGATATGGGCGTGGAAGTGGTTAAAGAGAAAATCCATAACGAGATAGAAGAAAGACAAGTGAGAGATAGAATATCCGTTTTTATTGATTCTGAATATGCAAAAAATTTTAGCGTAACAAGAGAAGAAGAGATAGATGCACAGGGATTATTTAATTATTTACAGGATAATTTCGCTGAAGAAGTAAAAATAAGATTGACAGAAACCAACAGAAAACTTAGAGGCGAGATGTATGACTTGATAATCAATAAAGCTGTGGATTACGCAAAAGCTAATACTAAGTTGGGCGAACAAAGAGTCAGATGTATTGTTGGTAATGCAATGGATATTCTACGTGAATACTACAAGAAGAAAGTTAATTTTGAACTTAAATTTATAGTTTCTGAAGCGGCTGAAGAAGTCACTAATACGATTAAAGATGAGTCTGCGGCTATCCAAAAGCAAATACAGAAAAGTAATCTTTTTTCTCCTGTTATAGCAGCTAATAATATTAGAGAAGGGAATCTTGCTGAAGCGGCTAGAGTTCTATCCCAAAGCCAAAGTGTTATAAATGATGCACATATTTTAAAACCATATTATGGATTTTCTCTTTATCAAAGAAATGGGAATTCTCAACTAATTAGTGTTCCATTAATACCTGAGGCTGAAACAAAGTATCCACCAACAATTTCAATAGTTCCATCGGACGTAGTGGTTGATAATAGGCATGTAGAACAAATTGATATAAGCGTTTTGAAATATTCTTATAATCACCAAATGCCTATTAAGATAAATGTTCAGGAAGCTGTCAAATATCTTGGCGATATTAAAGACCCTAGTCAATATGAAGCTGAAGAATTAGTTGGGAAGCTTATCGAGATAAAGCCTCAGGCTTTTCCTCCTGCATTTCCATGTTCGTTATCATTTAATGATAAGATATATTTTGATTATTTATCAATGAGAACTAAGGAAATACTAGAAGATGGAACAATAATTCTTGATAATAGAGAACAGAAGAATAGAAAGTTTGCAGTTGAATTCAGAATGAATTTTAAGACGAACTCGATAAATATAAATATAACAGTATTATCTGATGAAAATAAAGATAATTTACTGTATAACGAGTTTGCTTATAATGCTTCGAATGGTGGAGAGCTTCTGATAAAAGCCCTCAATACAGAGAATATTCTTGCATATGGTCATCTTAAAAATACAGGTGATAGTGATAAGTATCTAAATAATATAGATATACTTAAAAAAGTAATTGTTGTAGAGGATTACTTTGGTGCTAAGATTTTAATTCCGGATGTATTTCCGATGAAAGACTATAATGATCTTACATGGTTATTTGAATTGATTACTAAGGGAACATCAAAGCAAAAATGGACAGGGTATACATTTACATTTGACTTAGCAAAGCTTAAAAAGGAAACAATACTTAGCACAGAAGATAATCCATATGCTATGCAATTTACATTGCCTTTAAGGGTGGAAATATTTAACTTTAAGGAAGAAATCATTATTAAAAGAACAATAAACGATTTGCGCTTCAAGGATTTAGATAAACTCAAAAAGAAAGTTGAAGTCTTAGATGAGGATGATTCTGTTAAAGTTAAAATAATTCCTAATCCTGATAGAGAAGGTTTTAATGATTGCATAGATGAATTAATAAGATGTTAGTTAATGAATATGAGCTTTGGCGGTAAAAAGCATTGTTTATTTTGCACAAAGAAAATTCATATTTTAGCAAAATGAAAGGCTTATGCCCTTATGATATTTGACTCAGAATTATAGAAAGAAATTGCCAAATAGCTGCAATCTCAGTGTTTATCAGGCTCTGCAATTTATACACACTGGGAGTAAAATGTGTGTAAGAATATACGCTCTGTTGAAAATGATGGTTCAAACCATTGATTTTGCGTATATGTATTTACACATGAAATGATGTGGCGTGACACATTGTTGAAATTTTGTTGGGCTGGGGCCCTCTGCTTAGGGGATAGCCCAATGATAAAATATTTAATTATATTTGCAACTATTTCTGGTGTAAAATTTGGTGAAGATAGATATCATAAATAGTAGTTGGAAGGACGAAAAATGGCAGTAAGAAATATTAGTGGTTTATCTACTTCGGCACGAAAGTGGATAATAGCATCTTATGCTTTTAATGCAAAACTTAAGGTAGATAGTTTAAGCTATATTGCTAAGTATCATAGAAAAATACCAACAGGTGCAGCGAGAAATATGATTGAGCCTTTGTATCTAGATTTTTTTATTGAGTGCTCAGCAGTGTTAGATAATCATATTGATATTATTAGTACATCCCGAAGCAATGAAAAGACTAATCGGAGCAGGTTAAATGACTATCCTGAGGTTGAGGAAATATATCATTGGAGAGATAAATTTGCTGCACATCACGATTTAGATGCATTAGGATATGGCCTGAAAGGCTCTTTTGATGATTGGAAAAAACATATTGAACATATGAAGCATTTGCTAAATACTGTTGTATCAATTTGCAGAAAGAATCTTCCTGTAAAGTTTGAAATAGATTATTTAGTGCATGATGCTATTTCATATCGCTTGGTCAATCGTATCGATAGAGAAAGAGAGGAGCAAATATATGATATACAGCACCCGCTCAGGCATCTGGGAGAAAATAATCAAAATGGCGTTGCTTACAAAGCAATAACCTCAGTAGATGATGCCTGCAGATATTTAAGAACGAGAAATGTTTTGGCGCAACCCAGCCATGTTTGCGGTTTATTTGAGACTGGTATAAACAAAGAGGAAACACTTCAGAATTTTCAGAGGTCATGCATTATTAATAATGTTTTATATAATTTAGATATGTGGGTTTCAAAGGGGGAAACATATGATGATGAATTATTAGATTCACTGAATAAGGAAATAATAAAGATGGTTACTGAAAATTGAAAATAAATATACTAATACAAGATTGATATAGATGTGGGCAAAGAGATATGATGAATTTGCATTCGTTAATACATACGTTTTTTATGTTATGTCATAAGTTTTATCTTATAATGAGGTAAACCAATGACAACAAAAGAAAACAAGATGTAGAAGCTGAGCATAGACAAGAAATATTCTATCTCTGTTGAAGAAGCCAGCGAGTATACGGGTATCAGTGAAAATGCAATGTATTCTCTTATCAAGAGAGAGGGTACAAAGTTTTGTTGCCGTATTGGTGATCGCAAATGCGTTAGAGAATTCCAACGGAAGAGAATAGAAATTCGTAAGAATTGCGTAGCTAGCCGAAAAGGCTGTTCAAGGGGATTGGGGATGTGCCTTCAACGAGCGAATGGTAGCGTTTTGTATAAAAAAACTGCTTGAGATTTTTGCGTGGTCGCGCCTTAACACCATCGAAGATAGTGCCGCGCGAAGTAGGAATCCTGTGAAAATTCTCATATAAAAATATTTTTATAAAAACAAAATTCCATTCCAATCAATTCGAAGCAGAGTTTCGGCAAGTCGAAAATTCTATTTGATATTATGCGAATGCGAGCGTATAATTTAAACTTGGACTATTTATGAGGACTTTCGGGTCTTTCATCAAGATGGGTAATCCCCATAAGAGAGGAATTATATGGCTGTATCTTATAACGGATTATGGAAATTATTGATCGACAAGAATATGAAAAAATAGTATGACCTTGCTGAAAATATGAAGAGAATGATGGTGAAATTGGGATGAAAAATAATAAGAATGCTATTGTAAAAAAAGGAACGGGCCAGCTGATAAGAGGGTTTAATAAAGAAAAAAAGACGGTGATGCTGGATTTATCAGGAAATGATATTGAAGCAACTACTGGTGAAAAAATGAATTGCTATAGAAATGATGCATCAGTACTATTTTATATAGCTAACAGTTATTGGAAGGCTACAAAGACAATAGAAGAGAAAATTAGTAATTGTTTTGAGGCTGAAAAGGACTATTCAGATTTGATAACACAGTTGGTGGTGCCATATTTGTTTGAGTTTAGACACTTTGTTGAGTTATCGCTAAAAGCGTTGTTTATGAATGCCACCGGAGAACAAGCAGAAATAGTTCATGATTTGGATAAGCTATTTATAAGCGCAAAGGATGCAATTATGGCTTTGCAACGGGATGAACGTCCAGGAATTTTAGCTATTACAGATGAAAAATACAACTCTTCAATGGCAAATATTAAGAAGTATTTGGACAAGATGAAAGAAATAATTGTTCCGTATGCCTCAAGTGAGCCCTCTGTTGAATATTATAGATTTTTATTTGACAGAAATAATAATCTGGATAATCCGATAATCACGTTGGATTTTGAGAAAGAAAGACAGCTTCAAAATGAATATTATAGTGCATACAAATGGCTTATAAGATCAATTCATGAGATACACTATATTTATGATATGCATTAACTGCTATTGGATTTGTCATCGCCTGTCCCTGTATTGGGACAGGTCTTTTGCTCCCATTAGAATCATAAAATGTGGAGTGCACGATTTTCGTGGCTGTCAGATATTTTTGTTATTTTGTAGATTAATGTTGCGAACAAGTGTTCGGGGTGTTATACTTTCGATTAGGAAGTAACAAGAAGGTTCAGACAGAGTTTACAAGTGTGGAACTACTTGGTGCTGTTTCCTGCGGCATTCCTACGTTGGAGGAAGAGTACGCGGAAAGCTATGTGTCATTGCCTGTTTCTATGTTTGGCAACGAATTTTTTTCCTACTTAGAGCTAACGGCGAGCCTATGATTGAAGCTGGAGTATCCTCAACGTTGATTACAGAGGAAAACTATTCAGAACTGGAACAAGCACGATCTATGATGGAAGTGTGTGGGTTACCATATCCGCAAATAAAAGTGTTAGATATGGGCTTTTGGCAGATAGATTTTGATAAGGATTTATATAAAGGTTTAAGCAAGGCTCATTAATAATTAGGGGGTATATATATGCCATTTCAAATAGTTAGAAACGACATTACAAAAATGCATGTTGATGCCATAGTAAACACAGCAAACCCTATGCCAGGATATGGTGCAGGGATAGATAGTGCTGTCTATGAAGCGGCTGGTAAAGATAAACTTTTAGCAAAACGTCATGAGATAGGTGCTATTGATAGAGGCACATCGGTTATTACAGATGGCTACAATTTACCAGCAAAATTCATCATACATACAGTTGGAACGGCTTGGCAAGGTGGTAAAGCTGGTGAGGAAGATATTATTAGAAAATGTTATCGAAGCGTGTTTGATGTTGCGGTTAATAACAATATTGCAAGTCTTGCTATTCCGCTTTTAGCTTCAGGTAGCTACGGATTTCCTAAAGGTATTGCGCTTAGGATTGCACTGTCTGAGATTGAAGCATTCATGTCGGAGAGTGACATGGAGGTTTACTTAGTTGTTTTTGATGAAAAATCAGTATCGCTGTCATCGGAGTTATATGGAGATATTGATGAGTATATCAATGACAATTATGTAGAAGAAAAGAATCAAGAAGAGTACCCAGATTCATATGGAAGAAATGAAAGGGTACGACGTAGTACAGAATATGTTGCTGGGGGATTTGCTTCAGCCACAAGTTATGTTCCGAGAGTATTTAAAGCAAATAAGGCTGATAAGAGAAAAAGGAAAGAGCCAGAATTATTTGAAGAGAGGGCAGAAGATTTAGAAAAATTATCTTCGCCAGACATGTGTCTCTCTGCGCCTCAATTTGACGAAGAGAGAAGTCTAGAAGACGTCGTAAAGAATCTAGGTAAAACCTTTATGGAACTCGTTTTTTCATTTGCTGATGCAAAAGGACTTACTGATGTTGAGGTCCAAAAGAAAGCGAATCTTGATAGGAAGACGTTTTCTAAGCTTAAATGTGGAACTACAAAGAATCCTAGTAAATCCACAGCTCTTGCTTTAGCAGTGGCTTTAGAATTGGATTTGGATGATACGAAGGATCTTCTTTCAAGAGCAGGACTGGCATTATCACCTTGCAGTAAGCAGGATGTTATAGTTCAGTACTTTATCGAGAAAGAAGCATATGACATATATGAAATTAATGTAGCTCTATTTGAACATGGAGAACAACTGCTTGGTACACAGGCTTCGTAAATGTCGCCTGACAGGTGACCAGAATAAATGCATATAGAGATATAATTACCTCAGAAACAAGCAAATAAGCTAATTACGGAGGTAATCACTATGAGAGAAAACTTAACAGAAATCGTATTTATTCTTGACAGAAGTGGCTCTATGAGCGGACTTGAATCTGATACTATTGGTGGATTTAATTCCATGATAGCTAAGCAGCAGAAAGAAGAAGGAGAGGCTATTGTTTCCACCGTTCTTTTTGATGATGAAACAGATGTGATTCATGACAGAGTAGCTATTGGTGAAGTAAAGAAACTTACAGAAGAAGATTATTATGTTCGCGGCTGCACAGCACTTTTGGATGCGGTAGGTGGAGCGATTCATCATATCGGTAATGTTCATAAGTATGCAAGAGAAGAGGATAGACCGGCAAAGACGTTGTTTGTTATTACAACAGATGGCTTGGAAAATGCAAGTAGACATTATTCATTCAAGGATGTTAAGCGACTAATCAAACGTCAGAAAGAAAAGTATAACTGGGAGTTCCTTTTCCTTGGAGCTAATATTGATGCTATAGAAGTTGCCGGAAATATGGGCATTAGTAGAGATAGAGCAGCAAATTATAATTGTGATGAAGTAGGAACAGCCCTTAATTATCAGGTTCTTGAAGCTGCCGTAACACGAGTAAGAAAATGCAAAGCCGCAGATATGGCTATGACATTTGCAGGTGGCGCATGGAAAGCAGACATTGATCGTGATTACGAGAAGCGCGGTAAGAAGAACGGAAGGATGGCAAAATAATGATTGGTGCAATTATTGGAGATATTGTCGGTAGTCCTTATGAGTTTGATCGTGGTAGCTTGAGTGTAAAGAATCATGCGTTGTATGCCACTGTCAAGGGCTACAGTCGCTACGCGATGTTTTGCAACCTTGACAGGATATATATGCATGATAAAGGGTAATTAAGCAGCTGATGAATAAAACTGCCCGGAGAGGCAGATAAACACAAGATTTTTTTATGTGATAGGAATTGTGCCAATGATTACTTGACAGAAACAATGTTAACTAAAATATTTGATATGTAATTTGAAATATGGTATTATGTCATTCGTGAGCGTAAATTACATAATTGTAAACATAAACAAAACTGGAATCAGATTGCTGGAATTAGATTACATATAATTGTATTTCATACGGAATACGGCATCTATAGCAACACAGTATATGAAATACAATTGTATGATATAATATTGCAAGAATTCAAATTTCTAATTATGAAAAATTAATACCGATAGAAAATACAATTAAGATATTTTTTTTACTGTTTTGTTATCCCAGGTTTTTTTAAAAAAACAGATTAGGAGGATATGTAATGAAAAAAACAGACGGTAAAAATAATATCTTATTTTTATGCGGAAAAAAAAGAATTATGAGTATGATAATGGCAATTGCAATACTCATAATATCGATTGGATATGTATATCCAGGTGCAAAAGCAAAAGCTTCAGATACAAATAAAAGATATGTAACATTGTATTTGAAGGATAATACAAAGGAAAAGTGGGTAGGAAATGATGATGCCAAGCTTGTATTGGTGGATAATACAAACGATCACGAAAAATATGAAATGACTAAATTGGACGATATTACATGGTCGGTAAAAGTGGATGCATCAGCATATAATCTTACATTTAACAGATTAAATCCAAATAATGATGATCAATGGAATTCATGGAATGCCGGTGGAAGAGATGAAAACAACACATACTACATCGATGGCCCTGAATATGGACATTATGAATATTTGGATGATCAGACAGATAAGTTCAAAGCCGGAGATGTGGTATATCTTGATATTCGTAAATTTACAAACTGGCAGGATAAAGAAGCATTGATGTATGTGAATTTTACAAAGGCTGATAAAACACAAAATAACGGAAATGATATAGATATCAATAGTGCTTCAGAAGAATATTTATCCCTTGATTATATGGACGAAGAAGTAGAGGAAAATGTATACAAATTCACTGTAACAGAGGAACTTGAAGGAAGTTCATATTTAAGATTCTGGAGAGGTGATGAAAATACTCTTTGGAACAATTCAATTATGCTTACATACAGTGATTATTCACAAGGCTTTAACTGTGTAGAGGTTATGGGATGGAATAATAGCGGAAATATATTACGCTATTCACTTCGAGATAGAACAACGGAAGAATTGGTTAAGAGTATTTTGGAATATGATTATTTAATTGATTTTTTAACGTATGATAATTATTTAGATGGAATAGAGTCATTGTTGAATCGAAATGATACTTTTCGTGAATTGTCTATAAGAAATGATAGATTTGAAGTATTAATAAATACATATCAAATGATTCAAATAGATTATGAGTGCTTGAAAACAGGAGATTTAATTGATTCGGGGTATATAAAGCAGATGTTTATCGAAGCGTATATAGCAAATGGTATTGAAGAATTAAGTTTAGATGAGAAAAATAAATTTAATAATATTCGGGTAAGTAAACATACTGAAATAGATGATGATTTAGAAATTCCAGAGTTTACCAGCATATACGATAATGTTCTTGAAGAAAAAAATGATGATGCTTGTAGAGAGTTGTATATTGATGCCGAAGAAATAACATTTGATAGTAGAATCATAAGTTCATTAATATCTGTATGTAAAATTTGTGGAGCAGTGCAAAATGTTGAAACAATAAGATATAGGCATAAAGATGTAAGCGTTCTAAGATGGGTAAGAGGAGGATATAATAAAAAAGAGATAGATTGTATAAATAAAGGAATAATAAAGAGTCATCCAACATATAAAAAAATATCTGATGCGTCAGGAAAATTTAATTGTCATTCATATGCATGGTATAGTACAACAAGTGATACCAATCAATATTGGATCAATGATCCTAAACCGTTATATTTAAATACAGAATATTGGAAAAAAAGTAATGCTAGTAGTAATTTGAAAAAAGATTATAGGGTTATATTATTTGACTCAAAGGGATTAGTGCATTCTGTTATTATGGTATCATCGACAAAATGTGTATCAAAATTAGGTCATGGTGGTGTATATATCACAACTTTAAAAGAAATAAAAAAACAGTATAATGCTAAAAATATACAGGTATATATTCCAGTTAAATAAAATAATGTTGAGGTAAAAAAATGAGAGTAAAAAAAATAACAATTATAAGTATTTTATTATTATCCGTAGTTTTTGTTGTATTATCGGGATGTGAGATAAAAAAAAGTAATGTAAATTCTAAAAATGATTCAGAAACAAATAATGTAGAAAAGGTAAAAAAAGATAACATTGAAACGCAGAATACAGAAAAAATAACAGAAAAAAAGGCTGAGATGGAAGAAATTGAATATAAAGAACTTGATGATGGAACGTATGAGTGGAATAAAAGTATATATAAATATAAATTAAATATAAAAGACGATAATGATGAAACGAAGTTTGTAGTTCTTGCAAATAGAAATAATATTACATATCAGGAAGTTATTGATGTTATTGAAAGTAGTGACAGTGAGGCCGGTGATTTTGTTATAGTTGAAACAAAGTAAAATATTGTACTTTAAAAAGCACAAGTAAATGTTAACCATAGAGTATAATTTTAATTGGCAAGAAAAATAAAAAATAAAAGGAAGAGGCACGAAACCTCTTCCATATCACATAAAAAAATCTTATTATTAAATTTGAAAACCATAATGATAAGGAGATTTATGTGATACTATTATGCTAAACGAAAATGGATTAACATTCAAGGACTTTGAAAAGAAAACTTTTGATTAGTTATGAGCCTTGTACCGACAATTTATACCACTCTTAGAGTTTTTTGGCTTGGAAATATGCCGGGAGACTGGTCCTATTCAATAGCAGGACAATTGTCCTGGGTTAACCTTATATATGAGGTGGTAAGTGAAGCAATTATATTACCGCTTTTTATTTTATTGGACAGACGCTGATGGACAAGAAAGAGTTTGCCAATCGAATAAAGACAGGATTGGCTGTGGTATTGAGCGTCTACCTTGTCATATCGTTGGCAGTAATAATGTTTACAAAACCATTGTTGAATCTGATGGCAACAGATGCATCCATAATAGATGCAAGCGCAACATACATAAGGATAGAAGCAATTGCCAATATATTCAGTATTATGGCACAGTTTGTTTTTGTGGGATTAGTTACTCTTGGAAAAGACAAACTTGTGTATGCATTGACAGGAGAAAAACTGATACTAAGTGTTGGACTTGATATGTTACTTGTATCAGATTTATCCTGCTCCGCCAAACTTGGAGTAAATGGAATCGGATATTCCAATATCATTGTAAATGCGTCATTATTTGTAATTACATTATGGTTACTCGCACAAAATGGAGTTTCCGTTATGGACAGAGCCAAAATGAATTTTGGATGGATGAAAGAATTTGTGAGGGTAGGAGGTATTTCAGGTCTTGAATCATTTGTCAGAAACATTGCATATATGATTATGATTTCCAGAATGGTAAATATGGTAGGAGAGCAGGGAACTTATTGGGGTGCGAATAACTTTATTTGGGGATGGCTTTTACTTCCGATATTGAGCCTGGGGGATTTGATTAAGAAGGAAACGGCAACGGATAAAAATGCTGTAAAAAATAATACAATTGGATATTTCACTATGACAGCCATTGTGATTGTGGTTTGGTGTGCTTTAATTCCGGTATACAAACCGTTTATGTCAAAAGTATTAAATTACAGTGATGTGGATCATTTGTTTAAATTAGTTATGGTATTGTTTGGATTCTATATTTTATTTGCAATTCAAAATGTTTTTGATGCAATATTTTACGGATTAGGAAAAATACACTATATGTTATTTGAATCAATAGTGACCAATTCAATTTATTATGGTGCTGCATTTATTTTATATGTGACAGGTGTGTGGACACCAACATTGAATGGCATAGCGTTATTATTTGGAATTGGCAATGCTTTTGATACAGTGGTCTCTTTCGGGGCATATGTGTTCTTGTTGAAAAGAAATAAGATTAATATATTTTGTTAGTTGTGTTGTTTGATAAGTGGGTGAAAGATTGGTATTTGGAGAAGTATTCTGCATAGTATGGCTTTATAGACAGAACTTTTAGTTCTTGGTAAAATGAAAAAGAATTATTTTAAGATAGAGAAAAATCGAAATTTGTGCGAGCAAGTAAGAAAGCGTAGATGATATATGGATATTAAACATTTTTTCATAGAAAAAGGCCAAGGGGAGCCTATCATTCTGCTTCACGGAAATGGAGAAAACTGCGGTTATTTTCAAGGACAGATCGATGAGTTCTCAAAATGCTATCATGTGTATGCGATAGACACCAGGGGACACGGTAAAACATCAAGAGGTAATATGCCTTTTACTATACAGCAATTTGCAGATGATTTGCTGGGATTTATGGATGAACATCGAATTGAAAAAGTTCATCTCCTTGGGTTTTCAGATGGTGGAAATATTGCCATGGTTTTTGCTATCAAATATCCGAACCGTGTTAACCGATTGATACTAAATGGTGCAAACATGTGTGCAGAAGGAGTAAAGCGTACCGTTCAAATTCCTATTGAAATAGGATACAAGATTGCCAAAAAGTTTGCTGGTAAAAGTGATTCTGCAAGATTGAATGCGGAGATGCTCGGACTTATGGTCAACGAACCCAATGTGTTGACAAGTGAACTTGAGAGAATACAAGCAGAGACATTGGTCATTGTCGGAACCAATGACATGATTAAGAAAGAACATACGAAACAGATTGCTGACGGTATTCCATCTGCTAAACTTGTATTCATCAAGGGAAATCATTTTATTGCAAGTAAGCATCCGAATGAATTCAATAGAATTGTTCTAGAATTTTTAAATAGCTAAATTCAAGTTTGTTGAACAATTATATTTCAGTAAGTATGACTAAGGAGGCTGCTATTTAATGGAAACTAAGAATAATCCCGCAAAACGATCTCACGATACGGGTTATCGCATGAATAGCAATCAAAGAAAATATATTGAATACGTCAGAGATTATTCCCAAACAACCAGGACTCATATTTGGTTGGGTGGTTCTTTTCTGCACGGAAATCCTACACCATTTTCGGATGTTGATATCAGTGCTTATACGGGATTAGACGCCTTAAAAACATTTATATATGGCTATGGGGATCCAATATATATGTCGTATA
>JAEIGA010001353.1_pt1 | contig 38145 bp, 29 predicted proteins | sample 9270691 | NCBI WGS metagenome assembly JAEIGA01 (sample SAMN17057246, study PRJNA624740) | gut metagenome | biome: biome; isolation source: fecal sample | host: Bos grunniens | place: China: Xizang | collected 2019
CCTCGCCATCGAAGATAAGCTTCACGAAGCCGTCACGCTCGCCCGCAGCCGTAGCCTTGCCCGATGCCGTATATGGGAACTTACCCACCTTATACTCGATGCCCTGAGCCTTAACCTGAGCCTCGGTAAGACCTACCGATGCCACCTCAGGAGAGGTGAAGATGCACGATGGGATTGTAGAGTAGTCCACAGCCTCGGGGTTGAGACCGCAGATGTGCTCCACGCAGTGGATAGCCTCAGCCGAAGCAACGTGTGCGAGTGCTGGAGTAGCGATGATATCACCAATAGCATAGACGCCATCAACGCTTGTTTTATAGTGCTCGTCAACCTTGATCTTGTCGCGCTCGATCTCGATGCCGAGCTCCTCAAGACCCATATCCTCGATGTTAGACTTGATGCCGACAGCCGAGAGTACGACATCTGCCTCGAGTGTCTGCTCGCCCTTCTTGCCCTCAATAACGACGTCACACTTGCCATCCTCTCGAACGGCAACCGACTTGACAGTTGTAGATGTCATCACCGTAGCGCGGAGCTTGCGGAATGCGCGCTCCATAGCCTTTGCAGTATCCTCATCCTCGAGAGGCATAATCTGTGGCATATACTCGACGATGGTGACCTTAACGCCCATTGTAGCGTAGATATATGCGAACTCCGAGCCGATAGCACCTGAGCCTACGACAACCATTGTCTCGGGCAACTCGGGAAGCACGAGAGCCTCCTTTGATGAGATGATGTGCTTGCCATCGATAGGCATGAATGGCATAACGCGGGGGCGCGCACCTGTTGCGAGGATGATGTGGTCAGCCTCGTAGTCTACGCCCTCAACCTCAACGGTATCCTCAGCCTTAAGGCGACCGAAGCCCGCGATAACGTCGATATTGTTCTTCTTAAGGAGGAACTGAACGCCCTTGTTCATGGTTGTTGCCACCATGCGCTCGCGCTCCACCATCTTTGTCCAATCAGGCTTAACCTCGCCCTCGATGCTTACGCCGTACGATGCTGCGGCCTTGCAGTCGGCATATACCTGAGCCGAACGCACAAGAGCCTTGGTGGGGATACAACCCCAGTTGAGACATACGCCACCGGCATCAGCCTTCTCTACGATAGCCACGCGCTTGCCACACTGCGCTGCACGAATGGCAGCGACATAACCACCAGGGCCTGAGCCTATAACGATGATATCACATCTTTCCATAGTGATGATTCTTTAGTCGGGTTACTCTGCAATTACTTTACCACCTTCAAGATCTCACCCTTGTCAGCAGCTACGGCACGCTTCCAGTTCTCAGAGTAGCCAGGCTGCTCGATAACGCCAGGGATATCCTTGCCATTGCCATTGTCCACGAACTTACCGTTCTCCTCGCCCTTAACATTACCGTCGATATACTTAACCATAGTATATTTGTCGAGGTCAACCCAGATGTTGAACAATGCCTGTGCGCACTCTACAGAGAGCTCCGTAGCAACCTTCTCTGCCTTCTTTGCGTTCTTTGCGCCACCAATCTTTGCATCCATAGCGGGTACACACTCAAGCATCTTATTCTCCCACATATCCACTACCTCGCGAACGTGCTTACCTACAACATTGTAGCGAAGGTATGCGAACTGTGCTACGCGGTTAGTAATCCAGAACATAGATGTGTCAGAGTACTTAAGCATTGAGCCGTTGCCGTCACGCAAGCACTCGGGAACCTCAGTAGCGTTAACATAGATAGGAGTAAGAGGTGATGTTGCAGCATCGTCAGTACCGAACCAGAGGATACCAGTCTTGCCAGGACGTGCCTGACCTACAAGCCAGAATGCAGTCTGCTGTGTTGCTGTAGCACGCTCGTTGCAATACTCAACGCCATCAACCTCGAAGTACATAGGACGCCAGCGGTATGGGCAGCCCTCGCCACCAGCACCGATGTCATTTGTCATATCCATCTTTGTACCCTCGTAGTGGTCACGCATGCAGTCCATAAGCTGCTTAGGTGATACCTTCTCCACGGGCTTAACCCACAAAGGCATGCGGTTAGCTGGGTTGTGACCCATAGCGTAGTCCTCATACTTATCCATGTCAGCAGCTACAGTGCGGAAGAATGACCATACACGAGCCTCACAGCCACGCATAGCACCGAAATCGAGTGGAGCATAAGCCTCAGCAAAGCTGAAATCCTCGTTTGCACCCTCGAACCAGCCGAACTTACGAGCTACATCTGCTACATCGGGCGCGTAGAGACAGTTCTCGGGGTCGTTCCATGGGAATGTTGTGATGCGAGCCTGGTTGGCGTGACCTGAAACATAACCATCAGGAATACGGCGTGCTACCCACACGATACCCTTATCCTCGGGACCCTTGCCGATAAGCTCCATAATCCATGCCTCCTCAGTATCTACGAGTGAGAATGACTCACCTGAAGAGCAGTAGCCGTATGTATTTGCGAGGTCAACGATGATGTCGATAGCCTCACGTGCGGTCTTTGCACGCTGCAAAGTGATGTAAATGAGCGAGCCGTAGTCGATGCCACCCTTTGGATCCTCCAACTCGGGACGGCCACCAAATGTAGTCTCGGTGATGAAGAGCGAGTGCTCGTTAGAGTTACCGAGAGTGCGGTATGTTACGGGAGCCTGCTTGATCTTGCCGATGTAGCGGCCAGTATCCCACTCTGTCACATCCATCCACTCGGTAAACTTACCAGGAACATACTGATAGAGTGTGCCATACAAGCCATGAGAGTCAGCTGCATAGGTTACCATGTTTGAGCCGTCGGTAGATGCACCGCGCGTAACGATGAAGTTTGTACAAGCATCGGCAGTGTAGATTGAGCCGATGAACGCGCCCACAAGGGCTGCAATTTTAAGTAGTCTGTTCATACTTTTGTTTTAGGTTATAATTTATTATTTACTTGTTATTCACGCTGTTTAGGCATATTAACCTCCAAAGATAATAATTTATTTTGAAATAACTCTCCACTTTGCAAAGATTTCACTAATTTTGTGGGCAAAATAGTAATTGAGCAATGAGCATTAAGGAGCGTTTAGAGAGAATATGGAGCACCCTTCCCGAGGGTGTGAACCTTGTTGCGGTGTCGAAGTTTCACCCCGCAGAGCACATAATGGAGGCATACGAAGCGGGTCAGCGCATCTTCGGTGAAAGCCGCCCACAGGAGTTGGCAGCCAAAGCCGCAGAGCTACCCAAAGATATAGAGTGGTCTATGATTGGGCATTTGCAGACCAATAAGGTAAAACTTATTGCGCCCTTCGTGTCAATGATTGCATCGGTGGACTCCGACCGCCTTGTTGCTGAGATTGAGAAGCAGGCTGCAAAATGTGAGCGAACAATCGACATACTGCTCGAGGTGCACGTTGCCGACGAGGAGACCAAGTCGGGCTGGGATATCGAAGAGCTACGCTCATTCATCGCAACAGGAGCACTCGACACCATGCCACACATCCGTGTGCGCGGCGTAATGACCATTGCTACAAACACCGACGACGAAAGCATCATCCGTCGCGATTTCCAGCGCATCAGAGATATCTTCGAGGAGTTGAAGCCCCACTTTGGCAAGGCCTTCGACACACTATCGATAGGCATGTCGGATGACTACCCCATCGCCCTTGAGTATGGTTCTACCATGGTGCGCATCGGCACCGCCATCTTTGGCGCACGAGTCTATTAAAGCGATAACGTCATGCGATACTTCATTGACTTGCAATATGACGGTGCGGCATACTTCGGCTGGCAGCGACAGCCCGACACCGCAACAGTTCAGGGTACCATCGAGGCAAAGCTATCGATGCTGCGCGGCGTGCCCACAGAGATTGTGGGCGCAGGACGTACAGATACGGGCGTAAATGCCTCATTCTACGTTGCACACTTCGACAGCGACACCGCCATAGACTGCACACAGCTCGCCTACAAACTCAACAAGGTGTTGCCACACGACATTGCCATAATGCGCATATACGAGGTCGAGGAGTCTCTTCATGCACGCTTCGATGCACGCGAGCGCGAGTACACCTACTTCCTCACCCCTCGCAAGTCGCCCTTCCGCCGCTTCTCGGCATGGCACTACACTGCCGACCTCAACATCGACAACATGAACGCGGCAGCAGCGAAGCTCCTTGAGCATGAGGACTTCACCACATTTGCAAAGCTAAACTCGAACAACAAGACCAACATCTGTCACATCTCACACGCCGAGTGGATTGTGGAGAGCGATGGCACACTGCGCTTTACCATTCGTGCAGACCGCTTCCTGCGCAATATGGTACGCGCCATTGTTGGAACGCTGGTAGATGTGGGGCGTGGCCGATACACCGTTGAGGAGTTCGATGCCCTCATCCGCGCCAAGGATCTCTCAAAGGCGAGTGCAGGAGCTCCCGCATGCGGTCTGTTTCTCTCGAATGTCAAATATCAGTAGAACAACTCTTTAATGCCACGACTATTACAATACATACTCGCTGCAATAACCCTTACACTTGCAGCGACAACCACACATGCGCAAAGCTCACTCAACAAGAACGAGCGAACAGCGATTGCCGCCAAGCTCCAGAGCATAACGCTTAAAGATGTTGCGGGAAGCTACGTCAAGGTCAAGGAGGTGCGCATACGCAACCGCAAGGTGGAGGTACGCGCATCGGCGGAACTCGCCTACTACCCCATGCGCAAAGAGAGCATAAAGCAGATATACGACACCGTACGCGCAGCACTGCCCGAGAAGTTCCGCAACTACAACATTGCGATATACTCCGACGGCAAGCTTATCGACAACCTCATACCCCAGTACTACAACCCCAACCACACATCCAAGCATTTTACCTACAGGGGTGCAAAGCCGCTGATTACGCGATCAAGTGGGGTTTCGCAACCAACCAACGGATTGCAGAACAGGCATATAGCCCTATGGCAGAGTCATGGTCGTTTCTACAAAAACGCTGCTGATGAGTGGCGCTGGCAGCGCTCTCGCCTATGGGAGACTGTTGAGGATCTATACACCCAGAGCTACGTCATTCCATACGTTCTCCCGATGCTTGAGCGTGCGGGAGCAACCGTTCTTCTACCCCGCGAGCGAAGCATGCGCACCGAGGAGGTAATCCTCGACAACGACAAGGGAGTGACACCCTCGACATATCGCGAGACGTGTGGCGAAAACGAGTGGACAGATGCAGGCATGGGCTTTGCTCACCTGTTCGAGACATACCCCACAGGCCACAATCCATTCACCGATGGCACAGCACGCATGACTGCCACATCGGACAACCCTGACAACATCGCCACAGCGACATGGGGCGGCACAATACCCACATCAGGACGTTACACCCTCTACATATCCTATTCCACCGTAGCCAACTCCATAAGCGATGCCCGATATACGGTGCACGCCTCGGGCGCAGATCACACCTTTACGGTCAATCAGACAATGGGTGGCGCAATGTGGATACCTCTTGGAGAGTTCTACTTCGAGGCGGGAGAGCATGAGGCACTTGTAACACTCACTAACTACTCCACGGAGCGCGGTGTGGTGACAGCCGATGCTGTGAAGATTGGTGGCGGCATGGGTAACATACGCCGTGGCACGACAAAGGTTAACGAGGAGGGTGACACAATACTTGATGAGCGCGTAAGTGGTTATCCACGTTTTACGGAGGGTGCGCGCTACTGGCTGCAGTGGTCGGGTTTTCCAACCGATGTATATGCCGCCAAGGAGAACACAGACGACTACAAAGAGGACTACATGTCGCGTGCACACTGGGTGAACCACCTTATGGGAGGCTCGGAGCAGCTGCCCGACAGCACAGGCAAGCGCATACCCATAGACCTCACCCTCGCCATGCACTCCGACGCGGGCGTGAGAGACAACGATGATGTAGTGGGAACGCTCGGCATCTACTGTACGCGCGATAACAAGGGTAAATTTGCCCTCAACGCCTCGCGAACACGTTCACGCGACCTCACCGACATCATCATGACGCAGATTGTTGACGACATACGCGCACTGCACGAGCCCGACTGGAAGCGACGTGGCATGTGGGACAGAGCCTACTACGAGGCTCGCATACCCAGCTGCCCCACGATGCTTCTCGAGCTGCTCTCACACCAGAACTACGGCGACATGAGCTACGGTCTCGACCCCACATTCCGTTTCGATGTCAGCCGCGCAATATACAAGGGTATTCTGCGCTACCTGTCGAGCCAGTATCACTTTGACTATGTTGTGCAGCCTCTCCCCGTGCATAACTTCGGCGTGGTACTCAAAGGTGACACCGCACATCTGTCGTGGCAGCCGACAACCGACCCTCTTGAGCCTACGGCCACACCCGAATACTATATATTATATACGCGCATTGACGGCGGAGGCTTCGACACAGGACGACGCATAGACGGCACAGAGACTACAGTGGTGCAATCACCCAACCGAATCTACAGCTATCGCATAACAGCCGTAAACAGCGGTGGCGAGAGCTTCGACTCGGAGACCCTCTCGGCATGTCACATCCCTACGGCAAAGGGCAATGTGCTTGTTATCAATAATTTCACACGTGTATCTGCTCCCGAGCGCATATCCTCAGACTCATTGGCAGGATTTGTACACACCTACGATGGCGGCGTGCCGTACATCGAGGACATATCATTCATCGGCGAGCAACGCATCTTCGACCGTTCATTATCGCGCTCCGAGAACGACATGAACGCACTCGGTACCTCGCACCACGACTACGCCACAGTAGTCTTTGCGGGCAACAGCTTTGACTACCCTGCAACGCATGGCAGCTCGATTGTTGCGGCTGGATACTCATTCTCCTCAGCATCTAGCGGTGCAGTGGAGACTGGAGCAGTGAAACTCGATGGATTCAATGCCGTTGACATAATCCTCGGCAAGCAACGCACAACGACCATTGGTCGCAGCAACGTGCAACGCCACGAGGTGTTACCCGAGCCATTACAGCGCAAGCTACGCCAATATACCGATGCGGGAGGCGCACTCCTGGTATCGGGAGCATACACATTTGCCGACCTCTCGACCGCAGAAGATATGGCATTTGCAACCGAGGTGCTACACACCACATACGGTGGTCACGACACCACCGCCAACCGTGTTATCACGCCCATCACGCTTTTTGCCAAGCAACAGAGCCCTACGTGCATGATTGGTGAGGTGAAATTCAGCACCGAGCGATGCTCCGACATCTACGCGTTGGAGTCCGTGGAGGTGGTAAACCCTGTTGGTGACGATGCCCACTCGATACTGCTCTACGACTCGGGCGAGTCGGCCGCAGTAGCCTATTTTGGTGATTACCGCACCATAGTCATGGGCTTCCCCATTGAGACGATAACAGATGATGGCACTCGCAACCGCGCGATGGCGAAGTCGCTATACTTCCTTCTTGAGCAGAAACGCCCCGAGCCAAAGCCCGTGGAGGAGATAGAGACAACAAAGAGAGGAAAACGAAACAAGAGAAACCGAAAATAGAGTATAACAATGGCACTTACAAAACAGAATATCAAGACTTTGGCAATGCCGATTGCTATGGTTGTAGGCGTTGTGCTATGCCGTCCACTAGCGAAGCTCGAGGCAGTGACCGAGCACACCCTGACACCGATGCTTATCGCAGCGATGCTCTTTATCACCTTCTGCCGTGTTGACATACGCCAGATGCGCCTGCACATATCACACCTGTGGATGCTGCTTATTCAGTTTGTCGGTGCCGTGGCGGTATATTATGCCGTTACGCCCCTTCTTGGCGAGACCGTTGGTCAGGGAGCTATGATCTGCGTCATGGCACCCATAGCCATGGCTGCGGTGGTCATTGGTGGCATGCTTGGCGGCAACGTCACCACGATGGTCACCTACAGCCTCGTCTGCAACCTCACCACAGCGCTCATAGCACCCTATATGCTCCACGCCTTTGGCAATGGCAGCTGCACCTTTATGGAGATTATCTCGCGCGTGGCACCAACGCTCATCGCCCCCTTTGTTGTTGCACAACTTTGCCGCTTGCTTGTGCCTAGGTTTGCCGCATGGTTCGCCGCACACTCGTCACTCTCGTTCTATTTGTGGTTGTTCTCGCTCATCCTCGTCATGGGCCGCACAACGGCATTTATCCTCGACACCGAGGCAGATATACTTGTGGAGATAGAGCTCGCCCTCGTCGCCCTTGTGCTCTGCATCGCGCAGTTTAGCGCCGGAAGACTCCTCGGCCGCCATACGGGCGATGTCGTGGCAACCACGCAGTCGGTGGGTCAGAAGAACACAATCTTTGCGATATGGCTCTCGCTCAACTTCCTCAACCCCATAGCCTCTATCGCCCCTACGGCATATATCGTGTGGCAGAACCTCACCAATAGCTGGCAGATGTGGAAGCACGAACGTGCTAACAAGCGATAGAGAGCCTTTGGCTTAGGAATTGCAGTGTGTGGTAAAACAACCTCTAAACACATTGCAATTATGACACTACAAACTATCTCTACGGCACTCATTGCCATTGTTGAGCTGCCGTATGCCTACGACGCTCTCGAGCCCTATATCAGTGCCGAGACGCTACATTTCCACCACGATAAGCACTATGCTGGCTATGTTGCCAAGCTGAATGAGCTTATCGAGGACTCACACTATGCTACCATGCCCCTCGAGGAGATTGTCCGCACGAGCGATGGCGCTATCTTCAACAATGCGGCACAGGCATGGAACCACATCTTCTATTTTGAGCAGTTCGCACCCCGCGGGCAGCACCACCCCACTGGCGCACTCAAACGCGCCATAGATGATCAGTTTGGCTCTACGGAGGGACTTATCGAGCGCATGACGACACACGCCATGACGCTCTTTGGCTCGGGCTGGGTGTGGCTTGCTGCGGATAGGGATGGACGACTCTATATCATCTCGAAGTCCAACGCGGGCACGCCACTCACCGACGACCTCACGCCGCTTATAGCCATAGACGTATGGGAGCACGCCTACTACCTCGACTACCGCAACATACGTAAAAACGCAGTCGAGAATCTATGGAAGGTCATAGACTGGAGGGTCATCGACGAGCGCTACGACGCTATCATGGCGTAGTATTAAGGCGCTATTCACCTATGGGCTTGAATGAAATGATAGCTGCGTGGGGATGTACCTAAGCGACTGCGAGGAAACACACCATAGATAATCTTTACAATACAACAGAGTTGCATAGACCGCTATCTGCATTGGCAGGGCGTTCTATGCAACTCTTTTTATAATAGCTACACGCTATTAAGCCAGCCCAAATGATATAATCCCACAAAAAAATCGGAGCTTCCCAAATGGGAAACTCCGAAAAAAGTTGTCTGTTGTAAATTTTAATAAAGATTTACAGAGTCACATTTGTAATATACATAACCATCGAAGGTGCTAAGCTTTATCTCATCGAAAGAGTATATAGTACCCTCAACATGTGAGAATGATATAGTAGACTCATCCCAAGTTGTAGTTATTGTACCATTAGCATATTTACAAGCATTAGGGAACCAGTTATTACCGGCTGTAATAGCTCCTTCTTTGAACTCACCAGCTATATCATTATTTGACTCTAGATACAAAGGTTTGGCACCAGCAGCCTGACTTGTGAATGTCAAACGGTAGTAACCTCCTGATCTAACGACATTGCATGTGTAAATATATGGATTATCCTGAGTACCATCACCATACTGAGAGTCATCATCATCATCATCATCAGTGTTATCATCGCCACCATCGCCAGTGTTGTCATCGCCGCCATCGCCAGTGTTATCGTCTCCAGAACCACTACCAGGTACTACCCAATCCTCAGGCATACCCTTATATCCCCATGTTTTACCATCAATTGTAGCAACAATAACATACTCACCATCTACAATGCTTACATCAAGTGTTGCACTATTATTAGCAGTAGAATAGTAATATGCCCAAGTATCAGTACAGTATCTAATGTTTACACAGCCAGCTTCAGATGGTGTATTAGCACCCTGACCCAAGCAGTTATAATGACCTGTATTAATGAAATTACTTCCCTTGTCATTACCGTTCATATAGATTCTAAGACTTGTCTTGGTATTGGCACTACCATTGTTCCAGTCACGATTAAACTCAAAGTAGTTTGAATTTACAGTTACATACTCGAGAACATACTCAGCGAATGGAGCATTTGAATCCTTGCCAGTAGTAGCTGAAGTATAAGCCTCAGGTGATGTTCTGTAGCTATCGCTATTCTCATCTGCTACTGCAAATACATAGAAGTAATACTCAGTATCATAATCGCTCATCTCAAGAGTAATACTTGTCTCAGTAGTATTCTTAACCACACTACCATTATCGTAGTACTGAACCTCATAACCAGTTGCATAATCTACTGCATCCCATAAAAGAGTAACACTGAGACCATCTACAGTTGCAGATACATTAGTAGGAGCAGGAAGCTGCTCACGAGGATCAGTGTACTCAGCATAACCAGCATAACCAGAGTTACGATACTCGGCATCGTCCTCAGCAACAACAGCTGTCACCTCGAAAGAATAGTAAGAATCGTAACTCTTAACGGTATACTCAAAATGAGTATCTGTTGTTGAAACAGGCTCCACAGTCTCTACATCAGAATATATCTCAATCAAGTAGCTATCAGCACCTGTAACTGATTCCCAATCCAGGATAATAGTCTTACCTGTAATCTGAGCTGTTACATTAGGTGCAGCAAGCTTGATACGTGGATCAGGGAAATCAATACCATCAATCAAACCCTTAAATGTGAACTGCTCAACATAAACAGTGCTTTCATAAGCCATGTTTGTAAACACAATCTTATACTGACCATCCTCAACTGATACTACAGCCTGACCACCATTAAGCTTAGAAGTATAGGATCCATTTACATCTGCATAGTAATAACACCAATTAGGATACATAAATCCATCACCTTCGAAAGTATATGTTCCAGGAACAATACAATTGTCATTGTAAACATTATAAAAGTCAATGCGCAAAGCACGATTATCGTCAGCAATAAAGACAATCTCCTTGTCATTAGCACCATAATCCTGATATACATACGCGTATGTTGAATCATACTTCTCTGCAGGAGTCTCGAGACCAGATACTGAGAATGTCGATACGCGGCCATAGTTGAATGCCAAAGTCTTGCCAGCAGCTGCTACATCTACGGTCTTTGCTACAGCGTGACCCTCAGCATCGTAGGCTGTAACAGTGAACTCAGCAACATCGATAGGCTCAGTAGCAAACCAGAATGTGTTGTTCTCTACATTGTCAGCATTGAGAGTGTAAGTAAAGTTATTGGATGAACCAACAAGGTTAACAACAACATGGTCAATAACGAACTCCGCTGGAGCGTTTACAGTCATCTTACCGTAGGCTACCTCATGTGCAAGTGAAACAGGAATAATCTGATTACCCTCAGCATCAACCATAACATAACCCTTAGCCACGTGAGCCTTAGGATCTACACTATTTGTAAGTGGAGTCTGCACAGCAAGAACCTCAGGATTAACCTGATAGAAGTTTAAGTCCATATAGGGCTTATAGAACGAATCCATAGGAGTGTAGATATCAATCTGAGATACCTCACCCTCAAACGTTGCTGAGAACTTACCCTCAGCATCAACAGTTGCTGGTACAACCTGATCGCCAGCGACAAGCATTACAGTCTCGCCACCAAACCACTCAGACTTGTAAGCTGTTGCGCCATCCTCCTTCTCCATAAAACCAGAACGAGTGTCACCATCAAAAGATGCTACAAACTCAAACGTTGTCTTTTTCTCCAACTTGTTCAACTCGTTTACATCCTGTGAACAAGAAGTAAATGCCATTGCAGCTACTGCAACAAGCATCAAATTCTTAAACAAATTTTTCATTGCTGCAATAGTTTTTAGAAATCACCATAGTTGTCCTCCTCTGCATCAGAGAAACCTGCCGACAACTCGAAGCCTGCCTCAACAATAGTTGAGATAACCTCCAACTCGGGAGCTACATACTCCTCGAAAATAGTTTTTTTCATCGTTAGTTAAAATTTAATTAATATTTGTTTATCAGTATTTTACACACCAAAATTTTCATTATCCAACCTACAATCATATTCATTTGTGAGTTTTCATCCCAAATATTCCCCATTTTAAGGAGGGCAAATAACGTGCAAATTTATGATTTTTTTCCTCATTTTCCAAACATTTTCACAGAAATAGCACCTTTGGTGCGCCTATTTTCAAATCCACGACTCTACACCACACAAACAGCATGGTCACACGCAGTTTCAAAATAACAAAAAATATTTCGCATATACTCCAATCATTAAACTATTTCACTACACAATTAAACACCCAGCAAACAGTTTTTTCGCTATATTTCGCACAACACATTGCTATATATCGAGAATTTTTCTATCTTTGTCGGTTGTTCACGCATACCCGCGCGAGCAAAAATCCAAGCAAAGGATAAAAACAAACAATAAAAACATAATAAGTTATGCAGTTAGCAGACAAGTATTCACCCGAATTGATCGAGCAGAAGTGGTACGACTTCTGGATTGAGAACAACCTTTTCCACTCGGAGCCAGACGCTCGCGAGCCATACACAATCGTTATCCCACCACCCAATGTGACAGGCATGCTCCACATGGGTCACATGCTCAACAACACATTGCAGGATGTGCTCGTGCGCCGCGCTCGTATGCAGGGCAAGAACGCATGCTGGGTACCTGGCACCGACCACGCATCTATCGCTACCGAGGCCAAGGTTGTAGCAAAGCTCAAGGCTGAGGGCATCGACAAGTCGTCGCTCACACGCGAGGAGTTCCTTAAGCACGCCTGGGAGTGGAAGGAGAAGCATGGTGGCATCATCTTGCAGCAGTTGCGCAAGCTCGGTGCATCATGCGACTGGGAGCGCACATGCTTCACAATGGACGAGGAGCGCTCAGCAAGCGTGCTCAAGGTCTTCGTGGACCTCTACAACAAGGGACGCATCTACCGCGGTGTGCGCATGGTGAACTGGGATCCATCGGCACAGACTGCTCTCTCTGACGAGGAGGTAATCTACAAGGAGTCACAGGGCAAGTTGTACTACTTGCGCTACAAGATTGAGGGCTCGGACAAGTATATCGTAGTTGCCACAACACGTCCCGAGACCATCCTCGGTGATACTGCCCTCTGCGTTAACCCCAACGACGAGCGCTACAAGGACCTTCCAGCTGATGCACGTGTTATCGTGCCCCTCGTAGGTCGTTCAATCCCCGTTATCCGCGACGAGTATGTAGACCTCGAGTTCGGTACTGGTGCCTTGAAGGTAACACCCGCACACGATGTCAACGACTATATGCTTGGCGAGAAGTATGGCTTGGAGGCTATCGACATCTTCAACGACAACGGCACAATCAACGACAAGGTGGGCATGTACGTAGGCGTAGACCGCTTCGAGTGCCGCAAGGTTATCGAGGGCGACCTCACTGCCGCAGGCCTCATGGAGAAGGTTGAGCCGTATACAAACAACGTGGGTTACTCGGAGCGTACAGGCGTGGCTATCGAGCCTAAGCTCTCTATGCAGTGGTTCCTCTCTATGGAGGAGCTTGCAAAGCCCGCTACGGCTGCTGTATTGGAGGATGTAATCAAGTTCGTACCCACAAAGTACAAGAACACCTACCGCCACTGGATGGAGAACATCAAGGACTGGTGTATCTCGCGTCAGTTGTGGTGGGGTCACCGCATCCCTGCATACTACATGCCTAAGGGTGGTTATGTCGTAGCAGAGACCGCCGAGGAGGCATTGCGCCTTGCTCAGGAGAAGGATGCCTCAATCACCATGGCAGACCTTCGTCAAGACGAGGATGTGCTCGACACATGGTTCTCATCATGGTTGTGGCCAATCTCTGTTTTCGATGGTATCCGCAACCCCAACAACCCCGAGATTGAGTACTACTACCCCACTAACGACCTCGTGACTGGTCCAGATATCATCTTTTTCTGGATTGCCCGCATGATCATGGCAGGCTACGAGTGGCGTAACGAGAAGCCATTCTCTAACGTGTACTTCACAGGTATTGTGCGCGACAAGCTCGGCCGCAAGATGTCGAAGCAGTTGGGTAACTCACCCGATCCCCTCGACCTCATCGCTAAGTATGGCGCCGATGGTATGCGTATCGCAATGCTCATGTCGGCATCTGCGGGTAACGACGTAATGTTCGACGAGGCACTCTGCGAGCAGGGTCGTAACTTCTGCAACAAGATATGGAACGCCTACCGCCTCGTAAACATGTGGGAGGTAGATGCTACCATCGCACAGCCCGAGGCATCGAAGCAGGCTATCACATGGTTTGACGAGGTTATGCTTGAGCGCATCGAGCGCATCAACCACCTCATGGCACAGTACCGCATCTCGGAGGCCTTCACAGAGCTCTATCGTTTGTTCTGGGACGACTTCAGCGGCTGGTACCTCGAGATGGTTAAGCCCGCATATCAGGCACCAATCGACGCACAGACTCTCGCAAGCACAAAGCACTACTTCGACCAGTTGCTTCGCCTCATGCACCCATTCATGCCATTCGTTACGGAGGAGATTTGGCAGGACCTCAAGCCCGAGAGCGAGGTTAAGTCTATCGTTGTTGCACAGCAGCCTAAGGCTGAGCGCGAGGCTAACGTAGCAATCATCGCACGCTTCGGTCTGGCTCAGGAGGTTATCTCTGCAATCCGTAACATCCGCAAGCAGAAGAACATCGCACAAAAGGAGGCACTCGCGTTGAACTACATCGCTGACGAGAACTACCCTGCAGAGTTCGAGGCTGTTATCGTTAAGATGGGTAACATCAAGGAGGTGGCAGCAGTCGTAGAGAAGGATCCCGCAGCAGCAGCCTTCATCGTTAAGACTACGCAGTACTTCGTGCCCATGGAGGGTAACATCGACAAGGAGGCAGAGCTCAAGAAGTTGGGCGACGACCTCACATACTACGAGGGCTTCCTCGCTTCGGTAATGAAGAAGCTCTCGAACGAGCGTTTCGTATCGTCTGCACCTGAGAAGGTTGTGGCCAACGAGCGCGCAAAGCAGGCAGATGCTGAGGCAAAGATTGCAGCTATCAAGGCACAAATCGACGCACTCAAGTAATGGCTGTTGACATCACCATATACACCGACGGCTCGGCGCGTGGAAACCCCGGGCCGGGCGGTTACGGTGTTGTACTCCTTTCGGGACCTCACCGCAAGGAGCTATCGGCAGGCTACCGCCTCACTACCAACAACCGCATGGAGCTTATGGCCGTATGCGTAGCGCTTGAGGCGCTGAAGTACGACGGCTCGAATGTCACGCTCTACTCCGACTCGAAGTATGTCATCGAGGCAGTGAACCAGCGATGGGTATTCGGTTGGGAGAAGAAGGGCTTTGCAGGCAAGAAGAATCCCGATTTGTGGATGCGTTTCCTACGCATCTACCGTCGTCATAACGTACGTTTCATATGGGTCAAGGGCCACGCCTCGACAGTGGAGAACAACCGCTGCGACGAACTTGCCGTGCAGGCAGCCCTCGGCGCACACCTGCTTGAGGATAGGGGCTACGATGCAGAGTAACACGCAAGCAACTGACAATGAGGAGACTGAAGAATATCATAAATGGCATACGCCAGCCGCGACCCACGCTGTTTCTGTTGGTAGTGACTCTTGCGGGAGCTGTGCTGTTTAGTGTTATACGCCTCGCACTATATCTGCAAAACAGCGAGTTGCTCTCTTCTGGCATAGACAACGACAGCTACTGGGTATTGCGTGCTATGGGTGTAGGTTTCAGGTTCGACCTCAACCTTACGTTCATGCTTATGCTGCCCGCCGCCGCGATACTTATCATTGGCGAGTTCGCTGGACGCTATGCCCGCTGGGCAGCAAACATCAGCAAATGGTGGCTCGTCGCGGCGTATAGCGTAACACTAATGGCATCCATTGGCAACATTCCCTATTTCACCCATTTTCAAACCCACATCAATGCTATGAGCATGAAATATGTGGCAATGGGTATAGGTGATATCATGGCTATGATATTTAGTGATACAAACTACCTTGTACACTTTGTTGCCGCTATTGTTGTCGCAGTGTCGTTCAGCATACTGATATTGTCTCTTGCCCGTAAGTGCAGACTTGGTACACCCTCGGAGCATCGTGGCTACACGGTGACAACCATTGCGCTACTAATGTTGCTCTATCTGTGGGCTGACAGAGGCTTCTACCTCCGTCATCGCACACTTGAGCCTCGTGACACGAAGATATCGAACAACTCATTTGTAAACAACTTGGGCGTAAACCCCATCGAGCCCTTTGTTGAGTCACTCGGCACGGCATCCGAGACTCTTCAACTTATGGAGCACGATGAGGCTTTCGATGTTGTTCGCAGGGAGATGCAGCGCGACAAGTCGTTCACGGAGCACGTGGAGGCTAAATGTTCGCCATGGCGCAACGTGGTGATAATCATGGCCGAGAGTTGCACGGCAGCACGCCTCACACGCGAGGGCAGCACCGAGAGGCTTATGCCTAACCTGGATCGTCTGGTGGAGGAGAGCATCTATTATGAGAATGTCTATTCTGCCGGCACGCACACCTGCAACGCCATCTACTCACTTGTAACATCGCTTCCGTGCTTCGTAGATACACACCCTATGAAGGATGGACTGGAGCGTCCGCTGAACACCATCTTCGACCAGGCATACTCAAGTGGCAAAATAACGCCACTGTTCTACGTCACGCATGGTCCCAACTACGACAATCTGCGAAGTTTCCTCACCACACAGGGTTTTGAGCGACTTATGAGTCGCAATAACTATGGAGTGGAGACGTCAAAGATGTGGGGCGTTGACGACCACATAATGTTCGACTACGCACTCGAAGATATTGACGCGGAGTGGAAAAAGGGCAACAGTATAGCAGCAGTACTACTGACATGCTCCAACCACTCACCATACGACCCACCTATGGACGTAGGCTTCAGCCCCACAACAACCGACCCCGAGAGTCAGGCTGTTGAGTATGCCGACTGGGCGATAAATCGCTTTTTGGAGATGGCGAAGCAGAAGATGTGGTTCGACGAGACTCTGTTTATAATTGTTGGCGACCACGGCAGAGCAGTAACATCTGATTTTGTAATCCCCGAGAGCATAAATCATGTACCCCTGCTCATCTACTCGCCCAAGCATATAGTCCCCGAGGTGCGCAGCGACCTCGTTGCACAAATGGACATAGTACCCACGGCATTCTCGATGCTCGGCATAGAGTATAAGAACAACGCCATGGGCATAGACCTTACGAACGAGAGCCGACGCATGATACCCTTTGGGCATGACGGATATATTGCAGCTCGTGACCACAACTGGCTATATATATATGATGTGCACGGCAATATGCCCTACCTGTACGACCTAACGGCTGCCGAGAGAGAGAAGCGATATGAGAATGTTGCAGCAGAACACCCCGAGCGCGTGGAGGATATGCACACATACACCGCAGCAATGGCGCAAGCAGCATGGGATATGCACAACACAACAAACAGAGAGTAAGTACATAAATACAAAAGAGACAACTATGAGCAAACAATCGTGGAAACCCGGAACACTTATATACCCTTTGCCCGCAGTACTTGTAACCTGCGGCGCAACACCCGAGGAGTATAACATGCTCACTATTGCGTGGACCGGAACTATCTGTACCGAGCCACCGATGTGCTACATCTCGGTGCGTAAGGAGCGACACAGCTACGACATCATCAAGCGCACAGGCGAGTTTGTTATCAACCTGACCACAGAGGAGATGGCTCGAGCAACCGACTGGTGCGGCGTACGCTCAGGCCGCAACGAGGATAAATGGAAGGCTACGGGACTAACACCCATGGCCAACCCTCATGTCTCAGCACCCATCATCGCGGAGTCACCTCTCTCGATTTGTTGTCGCGTGCGCGAGGTTAAGGAGCTGGGCTCACACGACATGTTCATCGCCGATGTTGTTGGCGTGGAGGCCGATGACCGATACATAGACCCCGATACTGGCAAGTTCTCGCTCGACAAGGCTAATCCCATTGTCTATTCACATGGCGAGTACTACACATTGGGCAACCTTATCGGACACTTCGGATGGTCGGTGCGCAAAAAGACAACCAAGAGACGTAAATAGTCCATATAGAGACACTATACATGTTAGGTATGAGTATAATCAAACATTATATGCTACTCCTTGCGGGAGTGCTTATTATGGTGGGTTGTCAGAGTGATGATATCACACCAATGCAGGAAATGGTGGATATTGTAATCGACACCGAAGCAGAGGATACGCGCACATACATAAACGAGAGCAGAGAGCGCGTGGAGTGGAGCAGCGGCGACAAGATTGCGGTTTTTGAGAATGACAAGTCGGTGACATCGCGCCCCGCAACAATTACAAATGGCAAGGCGTTATTCAGCACATCCTTCATAAGGAACACCTCGACCAAGATGTTCACTTATAACGCCGTGTACCCAGCGTCATGCTATGCAGGTGGCAATAGCGCCAACGTAGAGAACGTGGAACTTACGCTACGCGACACGCAGAGCGCCACAGCCACATCATTCGACCCCGAGGCAGACATACTCATAGCAAAGACCCAGATGACCGAGACCCAGGCGCAGGTTCTATCGATGCAGTTCAAGCGCATCGTGGCGATGGCGAAGCTCTCAATCACGGGTCTGCCCACAGGTACTCGTATTAGCGAGGTATCGTTCACGGCAAACGGCAAAGCCCTTGCGGGAGTGTGCCGCGTAAACCTCAACGCTGGCGAGGTGGTAGAGATTAATAGTGCAGAGGATAGTGTTGTGGTTGCATACGATAATAGCATTACAGCAACGACACCCACATACTTCAACTGCTACCCCACTACACTTGCGGCGGGTGAGAGTTTCAGCGTTACGGTAACAACTGACAACGGGAATACATACACCAAGAACGTGACACTGCCAGCAGGCAGAACGCTCAGCTTCGAGGAGGGCAACCTCAACACCTTCAGCATCGACATGAGCGGCATCGCGGAGGTGAAGCCTGCAATAACATACGAGATTGGCAAGATATACGACATCAACGGCACACAGGGCGTGGCGTATGCCATAAAGACCGACAACCAGAACCGCACATGGACATACTTCTTCTCTATGGACGAGGCCGATTTGCAGTGGTCAACAGAGAACGTATGGTGTAACTGCATTTCAAACAAGGGAGAGTGGAATACGTATGACACTTTTGACCCCAGATATTCACAGGCTGACGGTGGCGTTCGCGACATCAACAACTACCCTGCATTTAAGTGGTGTATGGAGCATGGCGATGGTTGGTTTATGCCATCATCGGATGAGTTGCAGTGGATGTGGGATGCTATTTCGGATGGAACACACGACTTTGATAATGCAAGTGTTGCGGCATACAACAAACTCCTTACCGACAACGGCGGCATGCCCTTCTTTGAGACATACTACTGGTCAAGCAATGAGACTGACTATGACATGATTGAGGTTATCGCCTTTATGAGTGACAGCGTCGTGTGCCTCGCACCATACAAGAGCAATACCCTCACCGTACGTGCAACGTATCGAATTCAGGTTGCACTATAAACTAATGAATATATAAGTAAAACATAAACTATTTAGCATGAACACAGCAGAACACGATCTCCTCAACAGATATGAGGAGAACCTACGCAAAACCCTCATCGACTTCCTCACCAAGGAGAACATGATGGAGGGTCGCATATTGGAGGTGGAGGAGCTAAACGAGAAGTGGAAGAGCTCAGCACCATCATACATGGTCGATGCAGTACCTGAGATTGTCAAGTACCCACTTGTTGCTATCGCATGGGCAATGTACCAGGGTATGGGCATCGCAGTACTCTGGGATAAGGAGTGGAATCGCTACGAAAATGTCGAGGATTTTCATAAGATGTTCTGCGAGCCTCGCGGCTTCGATTGCATGGACGAGTACATCACCGAGATTTTGCTATGCCACCCATTGGGTAGCCCCGAGGCAGAGAATATCGAGAACCTTATTCGCTCAACTGCCGAGCGCGCACTATCACTTATCCGCAAGGAGCACATCGAGCCACAGAGCGTTATGGCGTTCCACGTCTTTGCACGCACAACGAAGGTGATGTTCGAGTTGGGCGTATCTGTACAGCTAAAGCGCATGGGATACAACTACGTTAAGGTTAATGCCAACGTAGTAAGCTAACCTTAGTGCGAAACACAATAAAGGGACTGTCCGATATTCATCAGGACAGTCCCTTTTTGTTTGTAATAGATGCCGCTATGCAATCATCAACCTATCAGCAATTAGAATGGAAGATCGTCGGCATTATCTGCGGGCACGTTAGGCTCGGTGTACTGAGGCGCCGACTGCTGATATGCAGGCTGCTGGTATGATGGCTGTTGATATGCGGGTTGCTGATAGCCACCCTGCTGGTATGATGGCTGCGATGGCTGATATGCAGGCTGTGCGGGCTGATACGACTGCTGAGGCTGCTGATAACCACCCTGCTGCGCTGGTGCACCCTCCTGGCGACGACCAAGAAGTTTCATCTCGTCAGCAACAATCTCTGTTGCATAGCGCTTCTGACCATCCTGCTCCCACTCACGGCTGCGGAGGCGACCCTCAATATATATCTGTGAGCCCTTGCGCACATACTTGTCAACAACCTCTGCAAGACCACGCCACAAGGTTACTGTGTGCCACTCCGTATGCTCGGTGCTCTCGTTTGTCTGACGATTGAAGATGCGCTCGGTAGTAGCAAGGCGAACACGTGCTACCTTAACGCCTGTCTCAAGGCTACGAACCTCAGGGTCCATGCCCACATTACCAACTAATATTACCTTATTAATCATAAATATGTATTGCTTAAACTGTTTCGATCATTACAGCGGTGTGCGACAACATTCATGCTGCGCGCTTTAGAGGCTAATCCTCCTCGTCGATAATAGACTTATCAATTCGCTTCGAGGCCTTGTTGTCACGATCCTTATACTTGATTTCAGCAACAAGGCTCTCCACGAAGTCATCACGCTCGGGTCCCTCGACCAACTTCATGGCAATAGGTTGATAGTATATCGAACGCATCATCTTCTCGGGCATACGTGCACGACGCAGGCGCACAGCATCCTTCTCCGTCGTAAGGATAAAGGCACGTGGGTGCTCATTCAGCTTTGCGTATATGCGCTTGAGGTCATCCGCCGTGAAGCGATGATGGTCCGGAAAGATAATCTTCTCAACTACCGTATAGCGCGTCTCGGCCTCGTGGATAAAGGGTCGAGGATTACCGATGCCCGAGACAAGAATTACCTGCTGCGAGTAGTATGGATTTTCGCGATTTTCAAACTCATAGAGCGGCGCAATATCCAGCGGCTCGATGTTCGAGAAAAAGACTTTCTGATATGCGATGCTGCGCAGCTTATTGTGCCACAAACGCTTATCAAGCGGCTTCATCTCCTCGGGGCACTTTGTCACGATGAAGAAGTGCGCAGCCGACAGACGAGACTTGATGTCACGCAGACGTCCCAGCGGCAACATATTATCGCTCTCTATCGGACGTGTCGAGTCAACGATAATGATGTTTACCTTTGCCTTGACGCGACGGTGCTGAAAACCATCGTCCATGACGATAAGATTTACCTCAGGGTGCTCCTTGCGGATGCGCTCGATGCCAGCCACCCTATCCTCACATACGACAACTACAACGTCCGGATACTTGAGCTTTATCTGTAACGGTTCATCGCCCACATCAGTATATACATCATCCGTACTTACCTCGTAGTATCCCTTCGTCGTGCGACCATAACCGCGAGAGAGCAGGGCAATGGTGTAGTGGTTGGCAAGAGAGGAGAGGATAAACTCTGCGGTGGGTGTTTTACCCGTACCTCCGACAGTGATATTTCCAACGCACACAATGGGGATATCGAATGAGAAGCTCTTGAAGACTCCCCAATCGTAGAGGCGGTGTCTTGTGACCACCACCAGGGTGTAAATCCACGATATTATGCGCTTAATAAAATTCATTTTGCCATTTTTATTGCGTTGACATATCGACGCTATCGGTCAAAGATAATGTTTATTTTCGTAACAACCAAATAATGGGGTACTTTTAACATTAAAAGAGCATATTACACAGATAAACTTGCAAGAATAATCAAAAAAAATAGTATCTTTGCCAAATATGAAGATGATTAAACGCATAACCGCACTTGTCATGCTCGCAGGCATGGTGGCGTGTGGCGGAGGCTCTACCGACAGCAAGAGCGATATAACAAATCAAGGTGATGAAAGTGCAGTTGTAGAACCAGAATATCTCTACGGTATCGACATCGCGGGCTACAACATCACAAACGATACAGTTCGCTCGGGCGAGACCGTGGGAGGCATCCTCAATCGTAATGGCATTTCGGCTGTTATGGTTGACAGACTGGACAAGGCGGCAGTAGAGGTATTCCCTCTGCGCAAGATTCGCGCCGACAAGCCATACACAACCTTCAAGCGCACCGTGAGCGACTCATTGGGTGAGCGCGAGGTGCTCGACTATCTTGTCTATCACATTGACGCGATTGAGTATATCACCTTTGGTTTCCATGCTGACTCTGTGTCGGTAACCAAGGGCGAGAACCCAATGGAGCTGGTACGTCAGCACCGCGAGGCAGTCATCAACTCATCACTCTGGGGAGCTATCATGGCTGAGAACATGCCATACGCGCTCGCCGCAGAGGTGGAGGATATCTATCAGTGGACGGTTGACTTCTTCGGCATTCAGGCGGGCGACTCGTTCAGCGTGATATACGACGAGAAGTTCGTGAATGGTGAGTCTGTGGGCATCGGCCGCGTTTGGGGAGCACTCTTTAATCACAACGGCAAGCAGTACTACGCTATACCCTACGCCCAGGAGCAGGGCAAACTCCGCTACTGGGAATACAACGGTGAGTCATTGCGCAAGCAGCTGCTGAAAGCGCCATTGAAGTTTACGCGCATCAGCTCGAAGTTCTCAAACGCACGTCTTCATCCCGTGCACAAGGTATATCGTCCACATCACGGTGTTGACTATGCTGCGCCATCAGGCACTCCCGTACACTCAGTAGCAGATGGTACAGTCGTCTTCGCAGGCTGGGGTGGCGGCGGTGGCAACACCCTCAAAATCAAGCATGCGGGCAACCTCCAGACGGGCTACCTTCACCTTAAGAGCTTTGCCAAGGGCATCAAGGTGGGCACAAAGGTATCACAGGGCCAGCTTATCGGTTATGTAGGCTCTACGGGCACATCTACAGGTCCTCACCTCGATTACCGCATCTGGAAGAATGGCACCCCCATCGACCCTCTCAAGGTTCCACAGGAGCCTGCCGAGCCAATCGCAGAGGCTCACAAGGAGCGCTTTGAGGCAGTACGCGACAGAGTGGTTGCCGAGCTCGAGGGCAGAGAGATTGAGGCGGGATATATCACCGATGAGGATATCTTTGTTGAAGGTAAGTAATATCGCATACTATGGATGAACGCTTTGTAAAGTTTATCAAGAAACACCATGTGCTAACCCTTGCTACTGTGAGTGGCGAGGGTATGCCTTATGTAGCCAACTGCTTCTACGCCTACGACGCTAAGCGCAACGTATTGGTATTCACCTCCGACACCACCACACGCCACGGTGCCGAGATGGCAGCCAACAGTAATGTTGCAATATCTATCGTGCTTGAAACACGCATTGTAGGCCGCGTGCAGGGTTTACAGATTGTGGGCACGGCAGAGCGTGGTGACGACGAGGCACGCAAGAGCTACATCAAGCGTTTCCCCTATGCTGCGGCAGCACCCCTCGAATTGTGGATGGTGCGCCCGTCGATGATGAAACTTACGGATAACACACTTGGATTTGGCAAGAAACTAATATGGCAAAGCGAGGAGTAGTAATCGTTGCTGGCGGCTCAGGCAGCCGAATGCACTCAGCACTTCCCAAGCAATTTCTCATGCTTGGCGGCATGCCCGTTGTTGCACGCACCATAAACACATTCAGTGAGGCTCTGCCAGGTGCCGAGATTATTGTGGTGTTGCCCGAAGAGCACATCCCACTGTGGGAGAACCTGCGTGCGCGCTTTGACGTTGCTCATCATCGTGTAGTGGCGGGAGGCAGGGAGCGTTTCCACTCGGTGCTTAACGGCATAAATGCACTCTCGGATGAGGTTGAGTATATTGCGGTGCATGATGGCGTAAGGGCCATGGCGACCAAGAGACTTATAATACGCGCTATGCTTGCTGCCGAGGATCACGGCGCTGTAATTCCCGTTGTGGATGTTGTTGACTCATACCGCAGGGTTGTGGGCACAGAGTCGCACATTGTAAATCGCTCCGAGCTACGCATAGTGCAGACACCACAGGTATTCAAGGCACAACTGCTTCGCGATGCCTATGATGCGGAGTTCAGTCCCACATTTACAGATGACGCCTCCGTAGTTGAGGCCTCTGGCGGGCATATAACACTCATAGAGGGTGAGCGCAACAACATCAAGCTGACCACACCTGAAGATATGGCATACGCAGAGTGGCTGCTCACTGCAAACAACTAAAATAGGCTGTCCAATCGGACAGCCTATTTATTATATTGACCAATAGCTTATCTGTGGTAATACATGGAGAAGAATATGCCCGGAAAGCTATCGACCGCACTTTTAATGGTAGCAAACGCGGGGTCGGCAACAATCTCTGGAACCACTACGCCGATAGCCTTAATGGCATCCTGTGCCGCAAGCATGATTACGAACTTACCATCCTTGAACTTTAGGAAGCCGTTACAGGTTATCTTACCACCATTATCCGCCTTCGCACTTATGACAACCTGCGCCGAGGAGACATCATACGTATAGCTACCCTCATAGACAACATCTCCATAATTAAAGCTGCATTTGCCATTCGTACTGAGGTTAATATTAAAACTATTAGCCTTAACGCCCAGGTTCTGCAACTCCATGCGGGTATATTGTCTCAACTGTGCAATTGCATTATCAGCAAAGGTATTACTACCCAGATACTCTATATCGAAGCTATCATACTTCCACTCTCCGACAATCTTACTCCGTGCGGGAGCGTTCTCAGCAAGAGTCTTATAAGGCGACTGCTTAGGCTTCGACGTAGCACCTCCGAACAATCCGCCAATCTTCGACAAATCAAATTGCGCACAAGCACTGTCAGGCATGGTAATCACGCCCGCAAATGCCATGAGCACAACTACAAGCAGTCGTCGCATAGACTACTTACGATTAAATGAGTAACCTACAAAGACGTTGTCGTAGTTGCCAACAACCTGAGTGAGGCTGCTAAGCATAGATACCTTTGAACCAAGAGCAGTGAGGAACTTAACAAGCTTGGTACAATCGTAAACGACATCGAGGTTCTCGCCATTGATGTATGCAAAGCCCGAAAGCGACGAAAGCTTCAACAACTTAGTAGAGAACTTCAACTCTATGGCGTGTGTCTCGCTGTCATAGGTATATGTACCTGTGAGCGTGCGGCGAGCAATAAGCATAGTGAAGCTCTTATCCTCATTAAGAGTCAAAGTATAGCTGCCTGGCTTGATACCCACTGCACTATATACTGTCTGCAACTTATTCTCGAGGGTTGATACCATTGCATTGCCTGCAAGCGATGCAAGTTGATTCTCGCTCTCGAGGCGCACACCTGGAGCTGCATACTCCCATGTTCCGACAATCAAATTCTCGGTGACCTTGCCACCTGTAGCCTGATCAACGAATTCTGTAACAGCACCCTTAAGGAAATCGCCAAGGTTCTGCGCATGAGTTGTGCCACACATAGCGACGATAGCAACAACAAGAATAAATAATCTCTTCATAACTCTAATTGTGGTAATTAATATGTTACACTCATAAAAACGCATACGCCCCACAGATATTATGCGAGGCGATATGCGTAGTGATTATAGCGAAGCTTCAAGCTCCTCAATCTCCTGCAACCAAGCACGAGACTCTGCATCCGAAGGCATGTGGAGGTCACCACGTGGAGAGAGACCCACAGCACCAACCTTAGGACCATCGGGCATTGCCGAACGCTTGAACTGCTGCGTGAAGAAGCGACGGAAGAATACCTTAAGCCACTTCAATATAGTAGCCTCGTCGAAACGATCCTCGAAAGCAATTGTCGCAAGCATAAATATCTTCGATGGGCTATAGCGACGACGCAATGCACAGTAAAGGAAGAAGTCGTGGAGATCGTATGGACCTACGATATCCTCGGTCTTCTGTGCGATGTTCTCACCATCGGCAGGGAGCAACTCTGGGCTCACAGGTGTTGCTACGACATCGAGCAACGCATTGCGCAATGCACCCTCCGAACGGTTCTGAGCATACCACTCAACCATATGCTTGACAAGCGTCTTAGGCACAGACGAGTTGATGCCGTACATAGACATCTGGTCACCATTATAAGTAGCCCAACCGAGTGCCAACTCGCTCATGTCGCCAGTACCGATAACCATGCCACCGCACATGTTAGCCACATCCATAAGAACCTGAGTACGCTCGCGAGCCTGCGAATTCTCGTACGCAACAGAACGCTCATCAACATCGAGACCGATATCCTTGAAGTGCTGCTCACACGCCTCCTTGATAGGTATCTCACGGAGCGTGCAGCCCAACTCGCGAACCAGAGTTAAAGCATTCTGATATGTGCGGTCCGTAGTGCCGAAACCTGGCATTGTAACACCTATGATGCCCTTGCGGTCGAGACCCAGGAGGTCGAATGTGTCACATACGGCAAGAAGTGCCAATGTAGAATCGAGACCACCAGAGATGCCGATGACAGCAGTCTTGCAGCCTGTGTGCTCGAGGCGCTGTGCAAGACCTGCGCTCTGAATTGCGAACACCTCCTTGCAGTGTGTTGCACGTGCCGCCTCATTCTCGGGTACAAAGTAGATAGGCTCGATATGACGACGCAAGTCACCCTGATGGAAGATTTCGTCAACCTCAACAGGAACAACTCGCATCTCAGGTGCATCGGGATAGTAGAATGTGTTACGGGCAGTACGACGAGTAGAGATATACTCAACATCGATATCGGCAACAACCATGCGGTCGTTACGCACGAAACGCTCGCTGACACCCAAAACGCTGCCAAGCTCAGCAACTACAGCATTACCTGCAAACACGAGGTCTGAGGATGACTCACCATGACCCGACGAAGCATAGATGTATGCCGCCATTGTGCGTGACGACTGCTCGGCGATGAGCGAAATAAGGTAGTCGTGCTTGCGCACTGACTCGGGCGATGCCGAGAGGTTGAAGAGCAACTTCGCACCCTGCACAGCCTGCATTGATGATGGAGGTACGGGAACCCACATATCCTCACAAATCTCAACACCGAACTCTACGCCATGAATATCGAACAATAGGTCTGCACCAAAGGGGCACTCCTGACCCGCAAAGCGAATTACGCGGTCGCGAATGCCATAGCCCGACACCCACCAACGGAGCTCCGAGAACTCACCATAGTTGGGGATATACGACTTGGGGATGATACCCCACAACTGACCCTGACCAAAGACAGCAGCACAGTTGTAGAGGCGGTCAGCATAGACTACGGGAAGACCCACAATACCGATTGTGGGGATATCCTGAGTCTCCTCCATAAGCCACGCAAGAGCATCCTCCGAGTCCTTCAATAGTTTCTTCTGGAGTACCATATCGCCACAGGTATAACCTACTAGCGACAACTCAGGCATAACGACGATCTCTACGCCCTCATCAAAGGCCTGCTGCATAATTTTGAGAGCACCCTCGGCATTGCGTCGGGCATCGGCGATGTGTACACGAGGCACCGCCGCCGCAACTCTCATATATCCATATTGGTTATTCATACTTTAATGCGTTTTAATATAGCATGATGAATTTTTTGTCAGAAGGGGGTAGATGTGTTGCCGAGTCGAAATTGACACGGATGGGACATACTTCTACGTATTTCCCATTCGGGGCAATAAGCTCGGTGACACAAATGCCCCCTTATCACAAAAATTACTCAGTCCAGATTCTTGCCAAGTTGATAATAGTATTGGTAGCCTTCTGCATGGTTGTCAACGAAGCATACTCATAGCGACCATGGAAGTTCATACCGCCAGTAAAGATATTGGGGCAAGGAAGACCCATAAACGAGAGACGTGAACCGTCGGTACCGCCACGGATAGGCTTAACCAATGGCTTGACACCAGCCTCAATCATCGCACGCTTAGCCTTCTCGATAACCTGTGGATGAGGCTCAACCATCTTGCGCATGTTGTAGTACTGATCCTTGAGAGTGAGCGTAAGCACCTTCTCGCCATACTTGCGCTGCAAGAAGTTTACAACATCCCACATCAACTGCTTCTTCTGCTCGAACTTATCAGAGTCGTGGTCACGAATGATATAGTTGATCTCAGCCTCCTCGACACTACCCTTGATGCCTACGCAGTGGAAGAAGCCCTCGTAGTTCTCGGTGAACTGTGGACGCTCGTTCGCTGGGAGCAAACCGTTAAGCTCAGTAGCAATATCGATGGCGTTAATCATCTTGTTCTTCGCCATACCGGGGTGCACGTTGCGACCTGAGATAGCAATCTTAGCGCCCGCAGCGTTGAAGTTCTCATACTCCAACTCACCCTCCATACCACCATCCATGGTGTATGCGAAGTCAGCAGCAAACTTCTTAACGTCGAAGTAATCTACGCCACGACCAATCTCCTCATCGGGAGTGAAGCCCACGCGAATCTTGCCGTGTGGCACCTCAGGGTGCGCCACGAGCCACTCCATAGCTGTTACGATCTCGGCAACACCAGCCTTGTCGTCAGCACCAAGGAGTGTAGTACCGTCGGTGTGGATAAGGGTGTGACCCTTGAAGAATGGCAACTCAGGGAACTCCTCAACGCGCAACCACACGTCACCGCCAAGCAAGATGTCGCGACCGTCGTAATTCTCAACGATATGAGGCTTAACATTTGCGCCACTCATATCGGGAGCTGTATCCACGTGAGAGATAAAACCGATGACGGGTGCATTCTCATAGCCCTTAGTTGCAGGCAAAGTACCCATAACATAGCCATACTCATCCATAGTAACCTCCTTCAAACCGATTGTCTCGAGCTCCTCCTTGAGGTAGCGCAACAATACGAGCTGCTTCTCGGTTGAAGGGAACGATGTGCTCGACTCATCTGCCTGAGTGTCGAACGACACATATTTCAAAAATCTATCTTTCAAGTCCATTTTATAAAAGTTTTATTAGTTTCCGATTTAGGTTATTTTGTCTTACTCACCAATCTTTGCACGACGTGAGTGCCAGATGAAGTAGCCAATGATTGCCGCATACATCACGATGCCGAGGTACTCGGCACCAACACCACCAGCCCAGCCAGTGAGCTGAAGATTGAGACCCGCGAATGCAAGGATAGCACTAACAACGCCCATCAGCGCACCACCAGCGATGAAGCCCGAAGCGATAAGCGTACCGCGGTTGTTGTTTGCTTTTGCCTGCTCAGCATTCTTGTGGCGGTTAACAGCCCACGCAACAAGACCACCGACAACAAGAGGAGCGTTGAGCTCCATAGGGATAAACATACCGAGTGCAAATGGAAGTGCAGGGAGCTTGATGAAGGTAAGGATAAGGGCGATAAGCGCACCGATGCCGTAGAGCAACCATGGTGTTGCACCACCTGTCATCAAAGGCTTGATAACCGCTGCCATAGCATTTGCCTGTGGTGCCACAAGAGCGTTCTCACCAACAAAGCCATATGTCTTGTTCATGATAATCATAACGCCCGCAACAGTAGCTGCCGAAACGAACGTGCCGACAAACTTCCAAGTCTGCTGCTTCTTGGGGGTTGTACCAAGCCAGTAACCAATCTTGAGGTCGGTGATAAAACCACCCGCCATAGAGAGCGCTGTACATACAACACCACCAATAACCAAGGCTGCAATCATACCGCTGTTACCCTCAAGGCCGATTGAAACGAGAACCAAAGATGAGAGGATAAGAGTCATCAATGTCATACCTGACACTGGGTTAGAACCCACGATAGCGATAGCGTTAGCAGCAACCGTAGTAAAGAGGAATGCGATTACGAAGACGATAAGCAGCGCAATGATAGTCTGGAACCAGTTGTTCAAAACACCAAACTGGAAGAAGAAGAGCGTTGCCACAAGCACCGCGATGATAACGGTCATGATAACCTTCATCGAGATATCCTGCTGTGTGCGAGGCTCAGCAATAGCTGCCTTATTGCCACCAAGCTCATTCTTCGCCAACACCAATGCCGACTTGATGATGCCCGCCTGACGAACAATACCGATAAGACCTGCCATGGCGATACCACCAATACCAAGAGGACGGCCAATCTCACGGAAGATACCCTCGGGAGTGTTGAGCTGTGTTGGGTCGATACCCATGCCTACGAGTGTGTCGCTGATAGTAGCCGCATCGAACATCGAGAGCAATGGGTTAACCAATGGAATAACAACAAACCAAACGAGCGCCGAACCACCAGCGATAATCAAAGCGTACTTCAAACCGATGATGTAGCCAAGACCAAGCACCGCCGCTGAGGTATTCACACTAAGCGTGAGCTTTGCATTTGCTGCCAAGGCCTTACCCCAGCCCCACATCTGTGTTGAGATGCTCGATACCCAAGCGCCAAACGTAGATACGATAAAGTCGTAGAGACCACCAATAAGACCAGCAACGACCAGAATCTTAGCCTGTGAGCCACCCTTCTCACCCGATACGAGCACCTCGGTAGTTGCTGTTGCCTCGGGGAATGGATACTTGCCGTGCATCTCCTTAACGAAGTACTTGCGGAAAGGAATCATCAATACAATACCCAGAATACCACCCAAAAGAGACGAGAGGAATACCTGATAGAACTGAGCCTCAAGCTCGAGGATGTAGAGTGCAGGGAGCGTGAAGATAGCACCCGCAACGATAACGCCAGATGATGCACCAATAGACTGGATGATGACATTCTGACCAAGCATGTTCTTCTTGCCACGCACCTGGCCTAAACCTACGGCGATAATGGCAATTGGGATAGCCGCCTCGAACACCTGACCTACCTTGAGGCCAAGGTATGCCGCAGCAGCCGAGAAGATAACAGCCATGATGATACCGACAGTTACCGAGTAGGGAGTAACCTCGCGTGGCTGCATCTTTGCACCCATGACTGGCTCGTAAACCTCGCCATTGTGAAGCTCACGATACGCATTCTCTGGAAGTGAAGTTTTAATCTGTTCCTGTTGCATAGTTTTATGTTTTAGTAATTTTGTTCATATACTATCGTACAAAGATAGTAAAAATATCCAAACAACAAAACTCTCGCGCATAAAAATAGGTGTAAACGCATATTATCCTCCCCCATTTTACCACATTTCAAACATAGTAATCACGCCATATATCTATTTTTCTTATACCGCAATAAGAATATATTATGTAGAAATATGCACATAAATATATGCAATTAAAAATTTATAACTACTTTTGCACACGAATTGATAAACAAACAGAATAAGAGTAAATAACCAATAAAACAATAACAAACCATGAACATTAGAAATAAGAGCTGCTGTTGCAGCGCAAACAAGGAGGATTCAACAAATATATACTCTTTCGAGGTAGGTGCACAGGAGGGTAAGACACTAAAGCTCAGCGAGCTTAAGGGTAAGGTGCTGCTTATTGTAAACACCGCAAGCAAGTGTGGCTTTACACCCCAGTACACCGAGTTGGAGCAGCTTTACAAGAGCTATCGCGAGAATGGTTTTGAGATTCTCGACTTCCCATGCAACCAGTTTGGCGGTCAGTCACCAGAGGATGATGCCGAGAGAACAACATTCTGCAAGCTCAACTATGGCACTACATTCCCTCAGCTCAAAAAGATTGAGGTTAATGGCGACAACGCATCGCCTCTTTATGAGTGGCTTAAGGCCGAGCGCGGCTTTGAGGGCTTTGACGAGGGTCACCCACTATCGGAGAAGCTGGACGAGATCCTGCGCGGTGCCGACCCCAACTACGCACAGAAGCCCGACATCAAGTGGAACTTCACCAAGTTCCTTGTTGACCGCAACGGCAAGGTTGTAGCGCGCTTTGAGCCTACTGCCGATATGAAGAAGGTGGAGAAGGCCATCGAGGCATTGCTATAATAACACATTCTAATAAAACGAAAATAGGGTTGCCCGAATGGACAACCCTATTTTTACTTATTCACTTCCGGTTACTTTACCTCCTCACCAAAGAGCGTTGCTGAAGAGCAACCCGTAATGCGCACCTTAACATAGTCACCAATCTTGTGGTCACCACGATCAAATACAACCATCTTATTCTGTGACGTACGACCCGAAAGCTGCTCCTCGCTGCGCTTCGATGTGCACTCAACAAGGATCTCGAACTCCTTGCCGATATCTCGCTTATTGCTCTCCTCCGAGAGTTTGTTCTGCAAGTCGATAATCTCGGTCAGGCGGCGTGTCTTGACATCCTCGGGAATGTCGTCGCCAAGGTTGCGCTGTGCAAATGTTCCTGGACGCTCCGAGTACTTGAACATATAGGCGAAGTCGTAGCCCACCTCACGCATGAGTGAGAGTGTTGCCTCGTGCTCCTCCTCCGTCTCGTGTGCAAAACCCGCAATGAGGTCGGTCGTAATGGCACAATCGGGCATATAGCGACGAATAGCCTCTACACGCTCCAGGTACCACTCGCGAGTATATTTGCGGTTCATGCGCTTAAGCATCTCTGTTGAGCCCGACTGCGCAGGGAGATGGATAGCATGGCAGATGTTGGGCATCGATGCCATGGTCTCAAGAAGTTTGTCGCTGATATCCTTGGGGTGTGATGTAGCAAAGCGCACACGCAACAATGGAGAGATCTCAGCAACCATGCGCAACAACTCAGGAAAATCGACATCACCAGTACGATATGAGTTAACATTCTGACCAAGCAGTGTCACCTCGCGGTAGCCATTTTCAAAGAGTGTGCGTGCCTCTGCAACGATAGTCGCAGCATCGCGGCTGCGCTCGATACCACGGGTGTAGGGCACAACGCAATATGAGCAGTAGTTGTTACAACCACGCATGATGGCAATAAAGGCACTCACGCCATTTCTATCAAGACGTACGGGGGCAATCTCCGCGTATGTCTCCTCCTTTGACAACTCAACATTAACACCCGTAGCACCACCATCAACCTCACGTACAAGACGTGGCAGGTCGCGATATGAGTCGGGGCCAGCAACGATGTCAACACCCGTACCACCCTTAGTGAGATCCTCCTTAAGGCGCTCTGCCATACAGCCGATGATACCGATGATGAGCGAGGGCTTCTTCTTGCGCATATGGCGCATCTCACTGAGTCGTCCCCAGATACGCTGCTCGGCATTGTCGCGGATTGAGCAGGTGTTGATAAGCACGATATCAGCCTCCTCAAGGCTCTCGGTATATCGGAAGCCCTCCTGCTGCATGATAGATACAACTATCTCCGAGTCGCCGACATTCATCTGGCAACCGTATGTCTCGATGTATAGCTTACGACCACTACCTGTGAGTGGACGCAAATTGTTGATATTTACGTTCATAGACTTTGTTAAAAGTGTTTAGGGATAAATCCCTTGATAGTTATAGAAATTGTATAATTGGAGTTAGTTTTAGGCACGCGAAACTCACGAAACCGCAGTTTACTAAGCGTAAATGAGAATTTCGTGAGTGAGCATAACGCCAAAATAACCCAATTAGGCGATTTCTAATTATTCTGTGGGCATTGCATCCTCCTCAGGGAATGGCTTAAAGCCCTGGCCGAAGGTGTCGTACGCATCGGTAACGACCACAAATGCACGAGGATCAAACTCCTTAATCTTCATCTGCACATTGCGTACCTCACGACGGCTTACAACAAGGAAGATCATCTCCTTATCGTTATCTGTGTACATACCCTTTGCCTTGAGGTAAGTACCGCCACGGTCGAGATCCTTAAGGATGTACTGACGCATATCCTCAGAGTGCTCGTTGCAGATAATATAGAGAAGCTTATCGCGTGATGCGCCATCGATGGTATAGCCCAAAACCTTGGCGTTCACGAAGATACAAACACCAGAGTAGAGCGACAAGAGAAGACCTGCACCCTCCTGACCATCGGGCAGACCTACACCGAAACCAATAACTACAAGACCGCTCAACACGATAAGTGCATCAGAGAGCAATACGCCATTTGCGAACTTCATCTTTGCGAACTTATGAAGGAGCATACCTGTGATGTCAGTACCGCCAGTTGCAGCATTGTTGCGGATTACAACACCTACACCCACACCACTCAAGCAACCACCAATGATGGCAGCGAGCAAGAGGTGATCCGAGAGGTTGATGTAACCATTGAGCAACTGTGTAGGATCGAGAGCCTCGATAGCCTCACGGCTTGGATATACGAGGTAGTCGAGCAAGTTCATCAAACCAGGAGTGACGAACGATGCGAAGATTGTGCGGCCACCGAGCTTACCACCGAAGATAAGGATTGCGGTAAGGATAAGTGGCACATCAAACATATAACCGAATGTACCCACCTGAACAGAGGGGAACAAGTTGTGCAAAACGAGTGCTAAACCATAGATACCACCAGGAACGAGGTCATAGGGGTTGATAAATACAACGAAAGCAAGGGCAACAAGGAAGCAACCCAAAACAATCTGACCAATAGATAACCACCAACGCCAATCCATAACTGACTCTTTAGCAGAGGCAAGCATATTGGCTAAATTAAGTTTTGATTTCATAAATATGCAATTATGTAGTTTTATAAAACAAATTTACGTATTTTTTTGAAAACTGCAATATCTGGGCTCAATTTTTCTCAAATAATATCCTCGAGGGAAGTGTATCCAAGGGTAAAGAATTTTGCAAATATGGAATTTTATTGTAACTTTGTATATTGTGCTGAGTGTGTATCGTGCAAAAACACTCGGCTATAAACTTAAAACATAGCGTATTATGCAGGATTGGACACTCACAACATGGATTATAGTCATATCAATTATTATAGTAGCATATCTGCTCGGATCAATACCCAGCGCCGTGTGGATAGGCAAGAAATACTATGGCATAGATATTCGCGAACATGGCTCTAAAAATGCAGGCACAACAAACATGCTCCGCGTATTGGGCAAGCGTGCCGCAGCCCCCGTATTCGTCATAGATTATCTCAAGGGTTATATCGCCGTGTTGCTCACTGGCCTTGCTCCCGTAAGCGAAGCATGGGACATCAACCTGCGACTCATCGCCACCGTAGCAGTGGTATTGGGACATATCTTCCCCATCTTTGCCAACTTCCGTGGTGGCAAGGGCGTAGCGACAATCCTCGGCGCAGGCACAGGCATCTACACACCTATTCTTTTGTTGTGCTTCGGCGTATGGTGCTTCGTATTTGCCGTATGGCACTACGTATCGCTCGCCTCTATGGTTGCAGGATGCTGCTACCCATTCTTTGTGACCATCTTCATGACCATGTCGTACAACCCCGCAATGCCATTCAGAAGCATTCCGTTCATCGTCTTCTCATGGCTTGTGGCAGTGATGCTCGTATGGACACACCGCAAGAACATCTCTCGTCTGCAGGATGGCACCGAATCGCAGATATTCCTCTGGGGTAAGGAGAGCGAACCCAAGCAGGATAACGAGCCTAAACAGGAAAATAATCAGTAATACTTATATTTATACAATAATGAGAAAACTCTTATGCCTTATCGTGGCTATGGCGGCATCAGTATCGCTATACGCCCAGAATTTCGACGCGAACTTCGACGATGCAACATTGCGTATCGACTATACACTCATGGGCAATGCCAAGGAGCAGCACGTAGCACTACGCGACATGAGTTCAACGGATAACTGGTGGGGTCGTCGTGTTAATCTCAACAACGTGCCACTTGAGGGCAATGGTGACCTCACGCTCTACGACGCCGAGACCAGAGAGGTATTGTACAAGACATCATTCTCGTCACTTTTCCAGGAGTGGATAACCACACCCGAGGCAGCAAGCACAACAAAGAGCTTCGAGTTCACGCTCCTTGTTCCTATGCCCAAGCGCAGCGTAGTTGCCGAGATGGTAATCCGCGACAACACAAACAAGGAGAGCAAGCTCACCCACACCATTAATCCTGGGGATGTGCTTATTCGTGACCGCTCAAAGCAGCAGCCACAGCCATACACCTATCTGCACAAGGGTGGCGACTCAAAGGAGGCAATCGATGTTGTAATCCTTGCAGAGGGCTACACTGCCGAGGAGATGGATATCTTCATGGAAGATGCCAAGATTACCGCCAAGGAGATCCTCTCATACGAACCCTTCAAGAGCCACAAGGAGAAGTTTAACTTCATCGCAGTGCAGAGTTCATCTGTTGACAGCAATGTCAGCGTACCACAGGATGAAGCATGGCGCGATACGGCTATCGGCTCAAACTTCATGACATTCTACATGGAGCGTTACCTGACATCGGGTGAGGTTTACGACATGTATGATCTTGTCACAAACATTCCATGTGAACACTTCGTTATTCTTGCCAACACCGATACATACGGTGGCGGCGGTATCTACAACTCATACACACTCACCACAGCACACCATCCATCATTCAAGCCCGTTGTGGTACATGAGTTCGGACACTCGTTTGGCGGTCTTGGTGACGAGTATTTCTACGAGACAGCCGACAACAACGATGAGATGCACTCTTTGTCACACGAGCCATGGGAGCCCAACATCACAACGCTTGTCGATTTCGACTCTAAGTGGGCCGATATGGTAGATAAGGATATTGAAATCCCCACAAAGGTGACAGAGAAACGCTCTAAGAACTACACCGTAGGCGTATATGAGGGTGGCGGCTATCGCTCGAAGGGCATCTATCGTCCAGTGGATGTATGCCGCATGCGCAACAACACAGCGGAGCGTTTCTGTCCTGTATGTGAGCGTGCATTAGAGCGCGTGATATTCCACCACACAAAGGATATAAAGTAGTGGATTGCTTACTGAGACACATCAACGAAAAACACCGACGAGGCACGACTCGTTGGTGTTTTTTTCGCTTGTTATAGTCACATATACCCATCCTCAGCACCCCAAAACGCCATATTTTTAAAAAAATATTTGTTTTTTGGAGAATTATTGCTTATATTTGTTAGTCAATTAACAGACAACCTGAAAAACGACCAAGAACAACAACTAAAACTAACTAATAAACCTTATTGAACAACTATGACAAAGATCCTTAAAATTCGCGATCTTACATTGCGTGATGGCCAGCAGTCATCATTCGCAACTCGTATGACTCAGCAGCAGGTAGACCGCTGTCTTCCTTACTACAAGGATGCTGGTTTCTATGCTATGGAGGTATGGGGCGGTGCAGTGCCCGACTCTGTGATGCGCTACCTCAATGAGAATCCTTGGACTCGTCTCGAGACCATCAAGAAGGCAGTAGGCGACGTATCAAAGCTCACAGCTCTCTCTCGTGGTCGTAACCTCTTTGGCTACGCTCCCTACACAGACGAGATTATCGACGGCTTCTCTCGCAACGCTATCGAGAGCGGCTTGGGTATCATGCGTATCTTCGACGCGTTGAACGACGTGGATAATGTTAAGTCAACAATCAAATATATCAAGCAGTATGGCGGTATCGCTGACTGCGCTGTTTGCTACACCGTAGATCCTAAGTATTCTGACGGCGAGGAGCACGAGAAGGTGTTTACCGATGAGTACTTCTTGGATAAGGCACGTCAGATGGCAGAGCTCGGTGCCGACATGATTACCATTAAGGATATGTCGGGTCTTATTCCTCCCGCACGCGTTGCAGGCCTCATCAAGCTCTTGAAGAAGGAGCTCGGCGTGACTGTTGACTTCCACACACACTGTACTCCTGGCTACGGCCTCGGTTCAGTATATGCAGCTATCGTAGCGGGTGTTGACATCGTCGATACCAACTGCTGGTGGTTTGGTGGCGGCACAGGTGCTCCTGCCGTTGAGCTTGTTTACCTCTTCTGTAAGAAGTTGGGCATCGAGCTTGGTGCAAACATGGAGGCTGTGGCTAAGATCAACGTAGAGTTGAAGGATATCCGCAAGGAGCTTGAGCTCTCTGTATTCGGTGCTGAGAAGCCACTTCCAAAGCCATTCAACCC